>OGKA01000602.1_pt1 | contig 38066 bp, 39 predicted proteins | sample 1572211 | NCBI WGS metagenome assembly OGKA01 (sample SAMEA2582125, study PRJEB24529) | metagenome | biome: Human gut stool | place: China | collected 2011 | reverse complement strand
CCAGCAAGCGGTTTGGCTATGAGAAGATCCGCCGGATGATCGAGCGGGAAAAAGAGCAATACGGCTGGGAGTTCCTGTTCCTCGGTGCCAACATGGACGCTGTGAAGGAAGCTGCCCGCTTCGGCATCTCGTCCGACCGGGCCGTGCGGTTCGAGAATGACGCACAGGGCGTGGCGGTCAACTACCACGTTGTTAGCGAGACAGTCTCCCGGATGCGGGAAGCACCCTGCTGCGCATCCATCGGCGCAGAGTGGAAAGAACAAATCGAAGCTGATTTCCAGAAGCGGCATCATAGGTAAGGGAGGAAACAGCCATGTTAGGAGCAATTTTGGGTGACATCGTGGGCAGTCCCTATGAATTTGACCACAACAATTACAAGCACAAGGATTTTCCGCTGCTGGGCGAGAAATCGCACTTCACCGATGATACCGTCATGACCGCTGCGGTGGCAGTTGGTCTGATTGACGGAAAGGGTCTGCCGGAGAGAACATTTTGTGCAGTGCAGCATGAAGTACGGCCTGAAGGCTGCACGTCGTGCACCTCAGTTCAGTAAGCGCTAATTTTCCCTACTTCTCAGTACGTCTCACGACGTCGATTTGCAGGAAAATTCAGTACTTTTGGAGCTGTGCGTGGTCCTCGAAAGTGGTCCGTTTTGCTTCGTAAGAAGCAAGCAAGGAGCACACAAGGAACAAGAATCGCAAGCGAAAAAGCCTTATGAAGCAGGAGATCATTCCGCAAGGAGTGCATCTCCTGCTTTTTTGTGCTGCACGGCTTTTCCTTCTTCCGTTTAGATCTTGTTGATTGCCTCCACCAGTGTTTCAATATCCAGGTGGGTGTAGACACGTTCGGTGAGCGTCATGGCACCGGAGTGTCCCACAATCTTCTTGATCATGGTTTGGTCTACATGGGCCTCTGTCAGCATGGAGATGCCGGTATGCCGGGTACAGTGCGGCGTCTGGTCATATCCAAGCTGCTCCATCAGGGGCGTGAAGTAACTGTCGTAGTAGTTCCTGTAATCAAAGTGCTTTTGATCCGGCGTGTGGAGCAGGTATTCACACTGAGAACCTTCGTACCATGCTTTGTAGAATGGCAGCACCTTGTCGGCAATAGGAACTTTACGCAGGCCATTTTCGGTTTTGCTGGCGATCACATCAAAGTACTGTTCTTCCAAATGTACGTTTTCCTTTTTTAAGTCGAGGAACTCCGAGATGCGGCAACCGTTGTAGATCAGCATCAGCACGATCTGATAGTACGGGTTCTCTGTAAGCTCCCACAGGCGGGCAATCTGCTCCTTTGTGAATTTGTTCCGGTCACGCTTGTTGGAGTTCTTATCCTTGTACCGGCTCAAATCTACAAACTCGGAGTAATCCTTGTTGCAGATGTCGTTTTTCATGGCGATCATATATAAAATTGCATTTACACTTGATAAAATCACGGATTCGTGATAAAATCAAATAATACATTTGATTATGAGAGGTGCGGTATGGCAGTTTGTTACGATAAGCTTTTTCATTTGATGATAGATAAAAAAATTTCCAATGTTCAATTGAAAGATATGGCAGGTGTAAGTGCCAATATTATCACTCGTCTCAAAAGAGATGAGTATATCTCAACAGAAAGCATTGAAAAAATATGCTTGGCATTGAACTGCGGAGTAGATGATATTTTGGAATTTGTTCCTGAGAAAGAGGGTCGTGACAAGGCCTAATGTAAACTTGGTTGCAGCCCAGAATCAATTAAGAAATTTGGTTAGCATATACAACAGTAATTTTGACCAGTATCAACAAGCGACATATAACGAAACCCAAGTGAGAGTAGATTTCGTGAACCCGTTCTTTCAACTGCTGGGGTGGGATGTTTTAAATGAAGCAGGATTGCCTCAGCATTTACGAGAAGTTACTCACGAAGCTACAGTTTTAGTTGAAGAAAATGGTGCACATAGGAGCAAAAAGCCTGATTATTCCTTCAAAGTCGGAACAGAAATACTTTTCTTTTTAGAGACGAAAAAACCTTCTGTAAACATCACTGTTGACCGAGCACCATCTTTCCAGTTACGACGCTATGGATGGAGCGGAAACCTTAAAGTATCTGTCCTTACTAATTTCACAGATTTATTTATATATGATTGTACAGTACGCCCAGTTGAAGGCGATGAAATTGGCACCGCACTTATTGCACACTATCATTACACTGAGTATGAAGATAAGTTTGAGGAAATTTACTCGTTGCTCTCGAAAGAGTCAGTCTTAAACGGAGATTTCCAGCGAGTATTCGGTAATGTCCGTGGTGCAATGCGCAGAGAACCTTTCGATGCTTATTTTCTGGATCAAATTCGTGGATGGAGAAATCAATTAGGTAGCGATGTTGTGCGGAACAATCCCAATGTCGATGCTGTTACCCTTAATATTTTTGTCCAGAGAATTTTGAATCGATCTATTTTCTTGCGCATTTGTGAAGATAAAAATCTTGAAAATTACGAATCACTAAGGAGAATTACGACATATCAAGAGTTAAAAAATCTGTTTGCGGTTGCTGACCAAAAATATGATTCTGGATTTTTTGAGATGCTGGATGAAGATCGACTGATTATTTCTGATGCTGTCATCATTGATATTTTCCAGAGCTTGTATTATCCGAATAATTCTTATGAATTTGGAGTTGTAGATCCCTATATTATCGGTCAGATCCATGAACTATTCTTAGCTGAAACCCTGGAAATTGAGGCCGACGGTCAAGTTGTCTCTGTTAAAAAACCCGAAGTGGTAGATGCTCAAGGAACTGTTAATACTCCGAAAAATATTACCGATATTATCGTGAATGAAACCTTGAGCAGTTTATATGCGGGGAAGACACCAGAAGAAGTGGCAAATTATCATATTGCTGATATTTGTTGTGGATCTGGAAACTTTTTGCTGTCTGCATTTGAGTATGTGGTGAATTTTCACATTGAATATTTACGCCAAAATAAATTGGAAGGATCTCTGCAAAATGGTAGCCTGTATCAACTTCCTGGGACACAAAGCCTTTTTCTTTTTTATGAACAGAAACGAGATATTCTGAAGAATCTAATTTTTGGCGTAGATATTGATCCTCTGGCAATTGAAGTGACAAAATTCAGTTTGCTGTTAAAAGTATTGGAGGATTCTTCAGCGGAAGAATTAGATGCGTACCATGTAAGAACGCACAACCGGATTTTGCCTAATTTGGACGAGAATATCAAACTTGGAAACAGTCTGGTTGATACAAGCTATGCTCGTTACAACCGTACAATTTATCAAAATCCTAATTTGATGAACAAGTTGCGGATGTTTGATTGGAACCACGAGTTTCCAGCAGGAAAGTTTGATGCCATTATAGGCATTATCTTAACCCCCATTCTAATGAGTATCCTAAGTTCAGAGAATGCTCAAAGGTTTAATCAATCGAAGACATATTTCACCTTGGATCTCCTAATTGGTTGGCATAGCGCCCTTCTCAGAGTGTCAAGACCGTGAGTGCACTTTAGTCTTGATACTCTGAGAAGGGTGCTATATCCTCCAGCAGGAGATCCAAAAACATCAAGAACGGGTGTTCGACGTATGAAGATAGGTATTACACAGACTTTTCCACAGTGGGTTAAGATAATATATAATCCGCCCTTCATTCGTTACCAAAATTTTGAAGAAGAGTATCGGAAAGTTGCGTTTGAACTGATGACAAAACATGGCTTCCAGCCAAATCGACTTATGAACATTTGGCTGCCTTTCCTTGTGCTTGCTTGCAAAGCGTTGAAACCAGATGGTCGAGTAGGTATGGTAATTCCGGCTGAACTGTTTCAGGTGGATTATGCTGCTGAAGCAAGACTGTTTTTAAGCAATTACTTTGAAAGCCTGACTCTCGTAACATTTAAAAAGCTGGTTTTCGATGATATTCAGCAGGAAGTCATTCTACTTCTCGGTGAAAGAAAATCGACCAAACAGGGCATTAGAGTTGTTGAGTTAGATGGTTTGGAGTCTTTAATTTCTGCGGGTCAAGCGTGTTTGGAAATTGCAGAAGTGAAAAAACTGGACCACAGCAAAGATAAGTGGGTAAAATACTATCTTTCAAACGAAGAGCTGAACCTTCTTGATCGACTTAACAAATCCAGTAAGATTACAAATGCGACAGATCTTTATGATGTGAATGTCGGTTTGGTGAGTGGCGAAAATGCTTTTTTTGTAATAAACCAAGAAATTGTAGATAAATTTCATCTGCAGGAAAGTGTGGTTCCCATTATTAGCCGTACGGATCAGATTAAAGGTCTTGAGTTGACTGAACAGGACTACGAAAATCTGGTTAAAGTAGGCAAAAAAGTCTATTTCTTTGAGCCCGCAGACCTACAGATTGATGAATTGCCAAAATCTCAACGAAAGTATATCCAGTGGGGCGAAGCTCAAGAGTATAACAAAAATTATAAATGCCGAATTAGGCCAAGATGGTACCATGTTTCTTATACATGGCGTGCAGAGGCGTTTTTAGTACGACAGGCTAATCTTTACCCCAAGATGGTTCTGAATAATAGACATGCACTTGTGACAGATACACTTCACAAGGTTCGGTTTCATGAAGGGGTTGATGGCAGAACAGTTGTTGGAGCATTCCTAAACACATATACTCTGGCGCTTAGTGAAACATTGGGCCGAAGCTATGGCGGTGGTGTTTTGACCTTTGAGCCAGGCGAGATGCGCAAAATGCGTATACCCATGATAGCAGCTGATAAACTCGATTTGGACAAGATGGATGCATTGCAGCGTGAAGGAAAAATTGATGATATTCTTCAGTATACGGATGAAATTCTGCTACATCAGGGGCTTGGTCTTACAGCTCATGAGGTAGAACTACTCCATAACATTTGGAGCAAAATGAGGGACCGTAGACTTTCAAGAAAAAATCGAAAAGGCTAAGGAGAAAGGCGGTAGAATATATGGACTGGGATGGTTGTGTTAATTTGGCGCAAAGCTATTTGGAAAACAGTCCACTAATTGTATTAGGGTCAGGTGCTTCAATGCCGTACGGACTACCTTCTATGAGAAATTTGGCTGAAGCAATAGAGGCTGACCCCGTTGTAAAAGACGATCCAGAGTTTGCAAACTTATATCAAGCAATAGATGCAAGCGGTCTTGAGGCGGCAATAGATAGTGTTCAACTTAGGCCGGAAACCATTGAACACATCAGGACAGTGACTTGGGAAACCATAAATCGCTATGATACGGAATTCTTTGACACGAACCAATTATCTCCGCCTAAAGAATTTGTGGAATTGCTAAATAAGGTAATCGCACCTGCACCAAATAAGGCAGTTGTTGTTACTACAAACTATGATAGACTTCCTGAATATGCTGCGGATGGCATTGATGCCACATCTATTACTGGATTCGAAGGTTCTATTTTGCGGAAATTAGAAATTCCAAGTTCGGCAACTAAGCAGCGCCGCACACGGTGTAGGGAACGAACTGTTGATATTTGGAAAGTTCATGGTTCACTGGATTGGTTTGTTGATAGAAATGATAAAATCATTTCTGTACCAATGTCAAGAAAAATCCCGGAAGGGTTTTATCCTCTTGTTGTACCACCAGGAAAAGAAAAATATAGCAGCACCCATAAAGAACCGTATCGTTCGATCATTGCTGAAGCGGACAAGGCATTTATCCAGGCAGGAGCATATTTGTGTATTGGATATGGATTTAATGACGAACATATTCAACCGAAACTGTTGGCGCAAATAGCAACAGGAAAACCAATTATTATTCTTGCTCGTACTATGACGGAGGCATGCCGAAAACATATTATAGAAGCTAAAATACGAAAGTATTTAATCTTTGAAAGGGCAGATGATCAGCATACTACCGTTTATAGCAATGGTTGGTCTGAGACATATGATGGACAATATTGGTCTCTTGAAGAATTTCTAAAAATATGGTGAGGAGGTAGTGTGATGGGCATATTTGAATATAACCAAGATGAGTTGCTGGGAACAGTAGAAAGCGTAGATACATCCACAGCAATTATCAAAGTTGAGAATGATGACAAGCTTAGAGGACTACAAGTTAATCACCTTGTGACTATTCAAAGCTCTAAAGTAGGTCAGCACTTAATTGGATTGGTATCTAAAATTATACGAAAATCTGGATTTACAGATTCTGCAGAAGACCTAACGCCAGATTTGAGCTTTAATGTGATTAAAGTAGTGCTGATCGGAACACATTTAGATAAAGAAGGTCTCAAAGAAAATGTCTTCCGCCGCTCTTTGGCAACAGTTCCAACCATTAATGCAGAATGTTACCTGATTAATGGCGAAAGATTGAAACAATTTATGCAGGCGGTCTCTTCTGTTCCTGAAGGACAAGATCAAATTTGTCTTCAAATCGGAAATTATTCTATTGATGAAGATGCGACTGCATGGATTAATGGTAATAAACTATTTCAACGTCATGCTGTAATTGTTGGCAGTACTGGCTCCGGAAAATCTTGGTGTGTAGCAAAAATACTTGAGCAAGTAGCTGAGCTGAAATCAGCAGATGCACTTCTTTTTGATATTCATGGGGAGTACTCTACGCTGGAGGGAGACAACTTTACACACTTAAAGGTTGCGGGCCCTAATGATACCATATCAGAAGGTATTCTGTTTCTTCCATATTGGCTACTTACTTATGAAGAAATGTTGTCTCTAATGTTAGATCGTAGTGATAATAATGCACCTAATCAGGCTATGATGTTCAGTAACCAAGTAATTAAGCATAAAAAAGACTTTTTACATGGTATGGGCTTAGAAGAAATGGAAGCTAACATTACGTTAGATAGTCCCATTCCTTATAGCTTGGATAAAATAATCGACTGTCTGACAGCGTTAGATCAAGAAATGGTACCGGGAGCACGTGCAGGGGCAGAGAAAAAGGGACCGTACAACGGTCAGTTTACTCGTTTCATCCAAAGATTAGAGACAAAGCGAAAAGATAAACGATTGAACTTTATGTTTAGCCGAGAGGAATCGCTGTTAAAATATGACTATATGGATGAACTTTGCTGTAAACTGATGCTACCAGCACAAAATGGGAAAAAGGGTGTCAAAATTATAGACTTCTCCGAGGTTCCTTCTGATATTCTTCCTCTGATAGTCTCCTTGATTGCGAGAGTCGTTTTCTCAGTTCAGCAGTGGTCACAAGTTGGAGAGCGACATCCAATAGCTATTTTCTGCGATGAGGCTCATTTGTATATCCCTGCTCATACAGAGAAAAGTATTGATGATGCCAGTTTGGTTACTTTTGAGCGAATTTCAAAGGAAGGGCGTAAATACGGAGTTGGACTGGTAGTAATATCTCAGCGCCCGTCAGAAGTAAATCGAACGGTGTTGAGTCAGAGCAACAACTTTATTGCAATGCGTTTGACCAATGCTGATGACCAGGCGGTAGTCAAGAGATTGCTTCCTGATAGCTTAGGTGATTATGCAGAGATGCTCCCAATTTTGGATATTGGTGAAGCGTTGATTGTGGGGGATGCCAGTCTTCTTCCGAGCAGAATTAGGATTGCGCCTCCAAAGCTGAAGCCAAGAAGTGCGACGATTGATTTCTGGGATGAGTGGGCTAAGGAAACTTCGGCAGTTAATATCCGTAATGCGATTGAGGCGCTGAGAAAACAATCCAAATAATCATAAAACACTTGCTTCTACCTCTCGCAACAGTTGTACTAAGCTTAAGAGCCAGGAGCGAGTTGAAGTAATAAATCAGCCGAGCAGCATCCCACTGCCCGGCTGATTGACTTCATTTAGTTGCTGATTTATTCTTCCATGACCTCAAGCATCATTCTGGCCCCCAGCTTAAAACTATTCCGGAACAGCAGGCACTCTGCCATGGTCTGATATTCACGAACGGCGTCCGTATATCGAGAGAACAGTTCTTTCTGATCATCTGTCATAGTAGCCAGAAGCTTTTCCTTATTTCGGGCAATCAGGCAAAGCACTTCCTTGTATTCCTTGCAGGAGTTTGTGTCGTATTCCGTCGGTTCAATGTTACCATACCAAAATTCTTCAAGAAGTATCATACGGCATCCTCCCCATAGATCGGCTCTTGGAGGATGATTTCTTCCGCCCGATTTCGGATGTTGTTCATGGCACCGACCCATGCCATCTGGTCCTGCGCTTTCAGCTGCTTATTGATACCCTCCTTCTCTGCCAGCTGTGTTATGAGCAGATGGAGTTTGTTTCGTGCCTGGGTATCAATATCAGCCAGATAGCTGTGCAATTTCCCGCTGAGAACAAGGTCGAAATAGAGCACGGGACGATGTCCTTTCAGGTATTGCTGGTGCTTTCTGCCCCACATACCAATAGGAGATGTCCCTGTTTCATCCAACACTAAGCAGGGGATATAGGAGTCGCCCTGGAGTTCATACCAAAGGCCGTTGCTTTGATCGAAAATGTATTTTTTCATTATGCTGTCCTCCGTGTGTGAATTTAATTTTGAGGTGATGACAAGAACAGCAACCAGGTTTCTTTCCCTACCGTTGTTCTGCGTCGCCCTGGGCAGCAATACGCAAGGTACACATAAGGAGCAAAACCTGCTTTTATGCGTCATGCACGAGGATAAAAATTAGAATCTGATGTATAGAAAAACAGCGATATTAAGCCAAAAATCAGGCTAAAAGCGAAGAAATGACCAGATGGTTGGCAGGGCCAGCACCAAGTCCTTGAAGTTCAGCAAGCGATAATCTACAGCTTAAAAATGCTAAAAAAGCCCGGAAATACGCCATTTTCCGGGCTTTTTCTATATCCAAAATTCTGACTGGACTGTTCGGTTTTGATGGAATTTGAACGGAAATTTATGGGTTTATAGTGGTCAAATTACTGGTGGACAAGCCCATTTTGACCTCTTATGGGTTAAATTACTGGTGGACAATAGGAGCAAATGAAGTCCAATTTTGCCATCGACGGACGAACACATACTTGACTGATTTACATAGAGCCTTGGCTCATTCTTTGAAAACGAGAATGGGTCGAGGCTCTATTTTTTTGCCTGAAATCCGGCGAGACAAATTTGAGTAGGAGGTAACAGGTATGACGGATTTCAATCAGAAGCCCCATGACACCGATGTGGGCAGTCATGGCGGACAGTCGAGGCAGATGACGGAGGTGTTCGAGAACCAGGAGTTTGGTTCGATCCGCGTGTTGCAGGAGGCGGGCAAGACATTCTTCTGTGCAAGCGACGTGGCGAAAGCGTTGGGGTATGTGAATCCCTACGCCGCAGTGAAACGCCATTGCAGAGGCCTCCTAACGAAACGCGAGGGGGTCGTTCAGAAGGTGAATCAGTATGGGGATGCTGGAGAGCAGGTCGTTGAAATCACCTTTATCACAGAAGGCGATGTTTACCGGCTGATCGTTCACAGCAAGCTGCCATCGGCAGAGCGATTTGAACACTGGGTGTTTGATGAAGTTCTCCCTTCTATCCGCAAGCATGGAGTGTATATGAGCGATTCCATTTTGGATCAGGTGATTCAGCATCCGGAGGTCATCTACACCGTGACGCAGGAACTTGTAGCCGAGAGGGAGCAGCTTGAGGGTATCCGAAAACAGTTGGATGAGGATATCCGCGCTAAACTCATCCAGTCAGGTGTACGGAAGAAAAAATCGCATTCATCCATGAAGCTGATACCGAGGCAAAAAAGAAGGATTTGTTGGCCAAAGTCCGTACCGGGCAGGTTCGGGTGTTGTTAGGTTCGACACAGAAGATGGGCGCAGGCATGAACGTGCAGGACAGGCTGTTGGCCGTGCATCATCTGGATGTGGGCTGGCGGCCTGCGGACATGACCCAGCGAAATGGTCGTATCATCCGTCAGGGAAACCGAAACAAAGAGGTGCAGGTTTATCAGTATGTGACGGAAGGAACCTTTGATGCCTATCTCTATGTGCGACACGAAGTCGCTTAATTCAACTGTCTGGCAATGACCGGACCTGTTATTCCATTAGCAGTAGTCTACTGTCAACAAAGCGGCTGGTAACGGCTGTGAGGAAGCGTGACAGGACAAGGGTAGCCCCACCCGAAAGGGTTCAAGCTGAAACTGCGAGGTGAAAGCGATAAGCTGCAAGCAACAATGCGGTTGGGGAGCCTGACTTGTATGGTATGGTTAATGTAACGTGAAACACTGATAAACGTCGTTAAGGCCGAACAGGCTAAAGTTGCTGACAAGCCTGAACCAAAATGGTAATGCAGCTGGTTATTCCCCTGTATAGTGGGAATACATGGACACAAAGCTGCCGGCGGAGAAGTGAGACCTAACCCATACTGTTGAATAAGCGGAACGTGGTAAGCCCGTATTTCTCCGAGCAATCGGACGGAAACCGTAAGGAGACTTTATGAAATGCGGGTAGAAGAAAGATGGAAAAAGCGAATGCCGACCCTGTAATGGGGACGGATAGAGGTTGCAACATTACCTCATGCGAAAGCAGGCAGACTTCCATCCATGGTCTTTCTTTACGAGAGAATTTACAGAACTTTTCAAAATGGAGGAATTGCAAATGAACGAGAAATCGTGTGCACCGACTTGCAAAGTGGAAGATTGGGCCAGCATCGACTGGAACAAGGCTCGCGCTTATGTTAAAAAGCTGCAAATGCGTATCGTAAAGGCTCAACAAGAAGGTCATTACAGCAAAGTGAAAACGCTGCAATGGCTGTTAACTCACTCGTTTTACGCCAAAGCCTTGGCAGTGAAGCGAGTAACAAGCAATCGTGGTAAAAATACGGCTGGGGTTGACCATGAACTGTGGCTGACCCCAGAGGCAAAATTCAAGGCAATCAATAAAATGAAACGGCGAGGATACCGTCCTCAGCCTCTGAAACGTGTTTATATTCCGAAGAAAAACGGCAAACTGCGGCCATTGAGTATTCCGACAATGACAGACCGAGCCATGCAGACTTTGTACATGTTTGCACTGGAACCGCTTGCTGAAACCTACGGTGACCCGAACTCCTATGGATTCCGAATCGGCAGAAGTACGCACGATGCAATCGAGCAGTGCTTTACCGACCTGAACAAAGGAAAATCACCCGAATGGATTCTCGAAGGTGACATCAAGGGATGCTTCGACCATATCAGCCACGAATGGCTCATGGAAAACATTCCGATGGACACACAGGTTTTACAGAAATGGCTAAAGTGTGGATTTGTCGATACGAAACAGCTGTTCCCCACCGAAGAGGGTACGCCGCAGGGCGGGACTATCTCGCCCACTCTGATGAATATGACACTGGATGGGCTGGAACGGCTCTTAAAGGAACGACTGCCGACCAAACAGTACTTCAATGGGAAAACTCACTTTAATAAGATGAACTTTGTGCGCTATGCTGACGACTTTATCGTAACCGGAGAAAGCCCGGAATTTCTGCGCGAAGAAGTCCTTCCTATTATTAGAGAGTTTATGGCTGAACGTGGATTGCAGTTGTCCGAAGAAAAGACGGTTATCACCCACATCGAAGATGGATTTGACTTCTTGGGCAAGAATATTCGAAAATACAACGGAAAACTCCTTATCAAACCCTCGAAGCAATCGGTCAGTTCTCTGCTGAAAAAGGTGCGCGAAATCGTCAAGAGCAACAAATCGGCAAAGCAGGATTCCCTGATTCGCCAGCTCAACCCGGTTATCCGTGGCTGGGTCAATAACCAGCGATTTGTTGTGTCCGCTGAAGCATTCAGCAAAATCGACTATCAGATTTATAATTGTCTCTGGCAATGGGCAAAGCGCAGGCACAAGAAAAAGAGCAGACGGTGGATTGCCAAGAAATATTGGCACTGCATCGGCTCTCGGAACTGGACTTTTGCCGCAGAAGAACGCTCCAAGAAGAGAAACAAAGAGCTTTCCTATTTTGCCCTCGAATATGCAACGGACACCAAAATCATCCGCTTTAAGAAAATCGTTGCCGAAGCAAATCCGTTCGATGCGCGGTGGAATGGTTATTATGAAGAGCGTGATGGTGAGAAAATGCTGAACAGCACCAACGGACGCGAAAAGCTCTTGAAAGTATGGAGAAATCAGCACCGCTGCTGCCCTGTGTGTGGAGAACCGATAACTTCTGACACAGGTTTCAAGGTTCACAAGGTGTTCCGACATGGAAAGTCACCATGGCTGGAAATGGTGCATCCCGAATGCCATACCGTATTGCACAAAAACGATGCTTGTTTTGTTGCGCCGAGTTCCCTAACGGGAACTTTCTGAAAGGCTTGAGCCGTATGAGGGGAAACTCTCACGTACGGTTCTTAGGGGAGGGGCTGGCAGTAATGCCATCCTCTTACCCGATCAGACACTGGAGAATAAGCAGAAGTTTATCAGCCAGATCATGACCAGCAAATCTCCGGTTCGTTCCTGTGATGATGTGGATGAGCAGGCACTTTCCTATGCGGAGATCAAGGCACTTTGTGCAGGAGACCCGCAAATCAAGGAAAAAATGGACTTGGATGTAGATGTTGCAAGGCTGAAGGTGCTGAAAGCTGACCATCAGAGCCAGCAGTACCGATTGGAAGATAAGCTGATGAAATATTTCCCTGCGGAGATGGAGGAATAAGGAATGGCGGCTACAAGACTAATCGCGCTGCATGGAATTTCTGAAAAATGCGACGCGTTGCTGGAATCTGTAAAGGCAGATGAGGCGCGGATGTCGGAAGTGCCGGTACTGAGGAAGCATCTAATCAATTATGTCAAGACAAAAGATGTTTTTGCCGCATATAAAGCATCCGGCTACAATCGGGAGTTCTATGAAGCCCATCGGGATACGCTGGCCTTGCGCAGCGCAGCGAAAAAGGCATTTGATGACTATAAGAAAGAGAACGGCTCTGACAAAAAGCTCCCGCGCATCAGCGAGCTGAACGCAGAGTATGCGATGCTCCTGGAACGAAAGAAAAGCTCCTATGCAGAGTACCGCAAGACCAAATCGGAAATGCAGGATTGGCTTGTGGCGCAGAAGATTGTGCAGAAAATCCTGAAAGAAGACGAACAGAAGAAAGAGCAGCTGCATGAGCAGGAAGAAGAAAATAAAGAGAATAGCAGATGATGGAATGTCCGGTGCAGTGAGGGCGTAATGCTCATGCTGCACCGGGCTTTTTTCTTTGTCAGGAACTGCCGTTAAAGCATTCGGAACGGATGCGCAGCCCGATGCCGCAGGCAGCGTTCTATGGGGATTGGGGAGTTTCCCCAACAAGCAGGGCTTTCGTGTCACGAAAGCCCTGCTTGCAGAAGAGTGATTCCAGAGGTGTGGTTCTAAATTGACTTTGTTCGCAATCAAGATTATAATATTATCAGAGAAATGACATAACAAAGGCCCACATTGAAAATGGGAGATAAAGACATGGAATATCTTTCGATTAGACAAATAGCAGAAAAATGGGGATTGTCAAAGAGAAGAATACAAGTATTATGTTCTAAAAATCGTATTCTAGGTGCGATGAAGGTGGATTCTTCATGGGTGATTCCAGCAGATGCGGAAAAGCCAGTAGATGCTCGTATACGAAGTGGTAAGTATATAAAAAAGGATATGGATTAGTCTGACTTCTAGGGAATGGTTTTGGATAGAATAGGTTACCTCGGAAAGTAAATTGAACTGGTGCGCAGTAAAGACGTTATGGATGTAATTATAGATAAATTTGGCAAAGATGGTCATGTACTGACAATGATATAAAACTTTCCGCGCTAGATTGAAACCTTTGCTGGTAAAGTCTTTATAGCTGGATTAGAGGAAGGGTTTTAATTAAATCTCCCAGAAATATTAAAAAGAGTACTCTAGAATGGTTCTCAATGCTGGGAAGTCGCTAGGACTATTTGAATATGGAAAATTTGAAAAACAAAACGTATTAAGAGCAGACGGAAACAGCGAACAATAATCCTTGTATTATGTGTTTGGCATTGATGATATCGAAGATGCTGATGAAGCTAAGCAATGATGGAGCTTGCAATTAAGAATAAAATTGGGCGATCACATTGTAATATGACCGCCCAGAGATTTTTCACTTATTGAGATGCTTGTTCGCTCTGTACACAAGACGACTGACTTGACCAGCAATCTGTTCTGCAGAGTTGGTGTCCGCTTTGATGGACTCGACAGTCAGTTTGTGACCAGCGATGATGCTGCGGATCTCCGAGAGCTCAATACTGTTCTGTTTGGCAACTTCGAAGATGATCTTGGCAAAGGTGATATCACAGCCCTCACGAATGATAGAGGCGGCCAAATCCCTCGGCTTGATGTCAAGGTGGACAACGCCGAGACGGCACAGCACTTCGGCGGGACGCTTGCTGAGAAGGGCAACCTCACGAAGGATGGCATCCTTCTTCTCGGCCTGTTCCATTGCCTGCTTGGCCTTCAGCCTCATTTTCAACTCCTTAATAGTCTCATTTTCGAAGTGAAGACGCTCGGGATTGTATGTATCGTCGGCGATGATATCCTCGTAGGTGTATGCGTCCTCCGCCGAAATGCTGGCTCCCTCAATCGTGCTGTTAAGAGAGACAATCTTGAGATCATTGGGAGGAAGTTTCCTGAAACAGTCGTTTACCATGTTGTTACAGATTGTATAACAGTAGTTCTTCTGCTTCTCGATCGGCTGGCGCAGGACAAGATCGAGCTTTTCGATGATCTTGATGATGCAGTCGGTTTCAAGCTCATCTCTGGTGGTCGCACCAAGGGTTTCGAGTACATCAATTTTCCTGGAGTTACCCGGAAGAGTTTCGCCTTCAGTGTTCTTGCCGCTGGTCTTGGACAGAAGGGCGAAATGGCAGAAATCTTTCAGTGCGAACCAAAAGTCAGTGTAGAGAAGCTGATCAGACATAAGCGCGACTTTGGTGGTGATACCTTCCTTGTGGATGATGTTCAGGATATTAACGAAAGTGGAACAAGTAGCCATTTTCATGTTTGGACTCTCCTCTCAATTTTTGTTAAGGGAGGAGTCACAAGCATGATTGACTTGCTCGTCCTTCCCTCTGATGAAAGGATAAATCTTTGTTTTCAAGAGCTTTTTATATTGGGAGTCAAGGAGAGAACAAGATAAAAAAAGAATTTATCAAGAGAGAAGTTTATGCTCTCTTGATAAATTCTTGAAGTTAAAATGTTAAAATGCGATAGACGGTTAGTCTAAGAAGGACTGGAAAGCCTATGATAAACAGTAATTTGCCGCGAGGCCTAAAATATAAGATCGATAAAGTTCGTCCTGGGATTATTGTTCCTGGGACAGATAGCGAACCGATTATTACTATATCGGGGCGTGGTGCTACGATTCAGTATCGTCTTGTTACATATGCATTAGGAAAGTACGCTCTTATTGATAATACTTATTGTGAAGGCGATCTTGACCAGGATGAACTGGACGGAATAGACACCTGGATAAGCCATAGTATGCCATCTTTACTGTCTGAGTCGAAAATTCGGCATTTGATTTATTTCCTCCCCAATTCTAAGTGCTACTATGATTTCCTTTTTCAGAAACTATATGGAGGAGACGGTTACAAAGAGAAAAAGAAGCAGCGCGTTGAGTGCAGAGAGAATACAGTTCCAATTGATGGCAATCCATGTTCGTTGAGTGTAAGTGAAATTGCGTTTATTGATATATTGACTGAGCATCCAAATACTCCATTTAGCGCCGACCGTTTCTTCGGTGAAGATGCAGAATCCACGAAACTGACTACGGCAAAAAGTCTTGATCAGACATGGTATCGCTTTAGACAGTATGACACGTCAATCAATAAGACCTTTAAACGAGAGCGAGGGTCTTTCATTTATAGGGGGGACCCTCAGATTTGGAGAGTTGATGCGGAGAACGAAATAGTTAACCTCTCAATAGAGAAGATCTTCAAAGTTGTTTGTACTCGCGATGTTGTTGCAACATTTAATGAGGGTAGTAGACAGTTTCATGCTGTAGCTGTTCCTGATATTTCACCGCGTGAATTACTGATTTTTCTTGGACTTAATTCTGATCTTTTCGATCCTGCTTTGATGAGCATCGATCGGTTTGTTGTAGATAATTATTGCGATTCTGCCGAGGTTCTAAAACAACTATTTGAGAGGTATTATTATACGCTGGACGCAGTCTGGATCGAACTGAAGAAGATTCTCGTTGAAAATTATACTTGTAGTTTAAGAGCGGCCTCGTTCTTTGGGGATACAGGAACTATGCCAACCAGAATAGTAGATTTAAAAGGCTATTCTGTTTCTAGAGAACGGTTGGACAATTCAATGAGACGGATTTGCCCGGCTATAGAAGAAACAATTAAGAAAACAAAAATCGCAGCAAGTTATTTTAGTTATTGCATTACCGAAGTTACGCCGGAAAATGCAGTTGATTATATTGTTGCGTTAATCCTTATCTGTATCAGTGACTGCCATACTATTTCTACCGACGAGGAGTTAGTTAAATGGAAAGGAAGATATCAGCAAAAACTCCGTACCTTTATTCAGCAAAAGTTTAATTTTGCTCCTCCAGGAGATGGAAAAGATAGCATCTTTGAAGAAATAAGAAGAAGGCTATTTGACATTGAAGAACAAATGCTAGCCGATGGATTTGAGTCGTATGTTCTGCAAATATCCGAAGTACGCAATCTCTTTATCCTTGGTTACAACGACGAGAACAGTTTGCTTCCGCCATCAATGAGTAGGGAGCTTTAAGGAGAGCATATGATAAGTTCTAATAACCCAAATCTTTCGCGTTCAGAAGTGCTGTTTCAAGAATTTGCCCATCTTGATATAAACACTCACCGGTTTTCTGGCAAGAAGTCCTTTGATGGTCAATTTGGGGGATTTCCACTCTTGTACAACAAGGAGAAACAGCAACTGGCTGTAGATGCTACTGACAGCCATACACTTGTCGTTGGTGCATCCGGCAGCAAAAAAACTCGTGCTCTTGTTCTGCCTGCCATCAAGGTTTTAGGCTACGCCGGTGAGAGCATGATTATCAACGATCCAAAGGGCGAACTTTACAATCGCACAGCAGGAGAACTTCGCGATTTGGGGTATAGCATTATTACCTTAAATCTGCGTGATCCGTCAGTAGGTCACGCTTGGAATCCGCTCCAGATACCATACAACTACTACAAGGCGGGTGATATGGATAAGGCTGCGGAATTCGCTAACGATATCGCAAATACACTCATATTAGGCGAAATCGCATCTGATGATCCGTTCTGGGGCTACTCAGCATATGACTGCTGCTTGGGCCTTATTATGCTCCTTTTCAAACTCTGCAAAGAAATGGAGTATCCCGATAATGCCGTGAATATTTCAAATCTTTTGCGACTTAGACGAAAACTATTTGAAAACGGTACAAACGCAAAGAATTCACTTCTTTGGAAATGGGCAAGCAGAGATGAGCTGATTGCAGCCAGTTTGACGGGGAGCGTCATGACCGCACAAGATACAATGCGCGGAATTCTTGCTACTCTTGACCAAAAGCTAAGGGCGTTGGCAATACAACCTTCTTTGCTGGAAATGCTAGCCAACTCAAACTTTGATATTGAGGAAATCGGGCAGAGTAAAACAGCGGTTTATCTTATTACTCCGGATGAAAAGACAACCTATTCCTCTATTGTCGCGATGTTTATTTCACAAAGCTATCAGCATCTAATTTATTCCGCAACCCAAAGTGGGGGACGGCTGAGCATTCGTGTAAATTATGTTCTCGATGAATTTAGTAGTCTTCCCGCTATTGGCAGTGATTTCCCAAGCATGATTTCAGCTGCAAGATCTAGAAACATACGTTATCTTATCTGTATCCAATCTAAATCACAGCTGATTAAGCGCTATAAGGAAGAAGCGGCAACTATAATATCAAATTGTACGAATTGGGTTGTACTGTTTACTCGTGAGCTTGAACTGCTTCGAGAAGTGTCCGAGTTGTGTGGGCAAAAGAAGGATAGGACACCTAATATTTCAGTATATGATTTGCAGCACTTATCGAAAGACAAGGATGAAGCGCTTTTGCTGGCAGGCAAAGCAAAGCCCTGCCTTGTAAACCTGTTAGATATAGATCACTTTGGGGAACGCAGTTACAAAGTAATTGATTTCTATACACCCGAAAGACTATCGCGATTTAATATTGACTTTTCTAAACTGCCTGCAGAGGCAAAAGCAATTATTGAGGAAGAACGCACGCGAATGGCAGCATCTTTGAATTCTGATTTTAACCCATTTAGTTCGGACACAAGTGTTCCACCTTCGACAGCAATGTCTACGAAAACTGGAGCTGACGCAATCGAAACACTGTTAGATGTAGATCAACTAGTTGCAAGAATGGATAAAAAAAATGCTGAATTGGAAGGGGAAGAACGAGAAAAATCAGATGTATCTAAATTGAATCATGTGATAGATACGATAAAGGAGCGCCGGGATGGATTATATCAGGCAGGTGTGTCTGATTCCAACGAGGAATAGGGAGGATAAATAATATGGAGCGAGAAGTTACTATTGCTTCCACTGAGGAAAATGGTGTTGTGTTAGAAAGCGGAGAGGTAATTAATCTTCCTATAAAGACAGCAAACGCCATCGCACAGACGTATTTAGAGAACATTTCAAGTGATGACTTGTATGAGGCAGAGACAGCTCTTAAAGATCTCAATGCCCTTGTACAAAGAGTCATTCAGCAAACAGTTAAAGCCGGAGATGCTGACGATTGGCACAATTTTGCAGTCGATATTGCAAGGAAAGACTTATATGACCTTGCATGCAATCTTTTAGAGTGTGGATTGTCGATTTTTCCCAAAAACATCGATTTACTGGCGGATTATCTCCAATATGGTATCTCCTGCGGCAGGGCAGAGAATTGCAAATCATTCTACAAAGTGCTTTCTAAGATACCTAAAATACGTTGGGGCTGGCGTGGATACAGTTTCGCTGTTAATTATCTAACATATCTTTGGGAGCGAAGTGATTCGGAGAAGGAACTGCAAAAGCTTCAGGAAGAAATGCTGAGTTTGGCGGCAGCCTTCAGGAAGAACCTCCCCTTTGACGAGGAAAGTTATCGCTGCGAGGCCGAAATCTACAAACTGTTGCATAAAAAGGAAGAAGAAGAGGATGTTCTTCGTTTGGCTTTGAGCAATCTAAAAATTGCCCCGAAATGTGCCCTTCGTCTCTCAGATTTATTGTTTGATCGAGGCGATTATAAAGAGGCATTGACGTTAATCCAGCGCGGACTCCGTGACGCTATGCAAACTCAGAAATCTGTTAATGAAGGATATTTATACTACCTTAAGGGCCTTACCAAGATGGCTCTTGCACAGCAGGCCGAGCAGGAAGGAATCCTAATCTCGGAGGAAACAGCATGTGATATCTATGCCGATTTTGATATTTCTCTGCGACAGGAACACAGAGCGGCGTATGTTAATACGATGAAAGCCAAGACTATAGTCCTTGTGAACAAGTCGGGAGTTCCCATCCCGGAAAAGTACGAGGAACTTAATTACTTGGTTCAATAAAAATGTAGATGACCCGAAAAATGGTAAGTTTTATGAGTACTGATATTGCGAAACTGAATAAACGGGTTGAACAATTCTGTAGCAGCCCAAGTCCTCTATTCTTTGACGAGGCACAAATCCTATTAAAAGAATTGCTTAAGGCGTTCTGCTATGAGGAGGACTTCTTAAGGCGCAACAAGTTGGAGCAGCTTCTGGGTATGATACGTCGCACTTCGGAAACAGACGTATCAATCTATGCGCATGTTCTTCATTCCATTGCATTTGAAGAATATGAAACCGGAAATATTGACTTCGCAGAATACCTGTTTCGTAATGCGTGTGATTTGGTTGACGACAATTCCCTCAATAACAATTTGGCGTATGTTCTTCGAAGGAAGCGAGGCAATTCAATCAATAGTTGCGAGGTTATTACGCTCCTCCTTCCCGGTGTTCTTGAGAGAGAACCATTCTGCATCATTAATATGGGGTTGCTTTTTGCGTTAAATCTTTCCACTCCTAACGATTGGAAAACCGCCGATGACCTGTTCGCTTTGTTGCCGAACAAACTAGCCGGAGCCGATTCATGGTGGGAAAAGTTGGGTGAGAATAATGAATCCGAGGGTTACCTGGTTCATTTTTTCCTGCTTCGACATAGGAAAATTGAGCAGAGTAGTTTGGGTTCCATAGAAAGCATAGCAATGCATTTGGCAAAAAGCATTGACGGATTCCCCAAATGGCTTGCAAAGGAATAAACCGCCAAATCACAAATCGGCGAATGCGTCGCAGAGCTCACGACAAGGACATTAGTGGCATCTGTTTCTACTGAAAAAAGCTCTATGGCCTGTTGAACGATGAAATCTGGTAATAGAATATTGTTGAAAGAGGACTTCAGATTCTACTGAGGCCCTCTTTTTTATTTGGAGATAAATGGATAGAGCACGTACTAAGAGACAAAGGAATAAATGGAATGAGTCTCGTCTATGTCGACAATCACGAAGAACTGAAGCGAAGACAAGATTCTATCCATCTTCTGCAGACTGGATGAGAAGACTAGACTCAACGGAGTTGCGTTGCTATTGATTTTATCAGTGATTGGGCCTCGGGCACTGCCGCTGTGTTGAACCTAAATATTTCTGGTTCAACCGTAAGTTCTTTAACAATCCATCCACCGCCTATGTCCACTTCGAGGACATGAGCGATGGTATATTTAGCGCTAAGGATGTCTGTAAAATCATCAATGGGGTAGATATTCCTTATAAGACGGATCGTTGATGAACAGAGCCAGTGTCGAAAAAGGACGATATATAATCTCATATCACGATCATAGAAATAAAAAAGAATTAAAAAGTGGAGAATTGCCAAATGCTCCCGTATACAGAGACAGAAAGCAAACGCAAACCCTAACCAACCAAAATACTAATATCGAAAGGATGTACGAAAATGAACAAGTACGAATTCAACGCAATCAACCTTATTGCAGAGACTTTTGAGAAGCATGGTGCTAAATTCGACGTTGTTAGTAACCATGGCAGCGAACAGCTGCTGGCAGGTTTTTCCGTTGACTGCGGTCCTAATGTGATTATGCGGTTTATCAGCCGCGACAACGACAACGATGTTGCAGTACGCATCTTCGGTCTGATTGCTAACACCCCTGCGGAGAAGAAAGCCCGTGTTATGGAAGCCTGCAATGTGCTCAATCACAAGATCCGTTACATGAAGTTCTATCTTGATATAGATGGTGACATCAATGTTGAGTATGACTTCCCCGTGCACAGCCCTGATAACGGTATTGGCGAGATGGCTTTCGAGATTTTCGTTCGCACAATGCAGATCCTCAACTCCGAGTACAGCATCTTCATGAAGGCACTCTACTCTGAGGAGGAACTTGATATTCAGGGTCACAGCAATACTGCCGAGCTGATGCAGCGGCTTCTGGAACTCCGTAAGATGATGGAAGCCCAGATGAATCACACTGGCTCTTCCGATGATGAAGATCCCGAGGGCGATTTCGATGATGTAGAACTGGATCTTGAGACGTCGAGTCCTTCTGACGACATCGCATGATGGGTTCGTAATCTCCTCCCACCCGAATGAGAGCTGGATGGTAACCGGCCGAAACTACAGCAGCAATCAATGCTGCTGTAGTCGTGGGAAGCCCCCAATACTAAACAAAGGAGATAAAAGCTATGACGAACTATCCCATTGATGGCGCACTTGCCGCCACCGAAGGCACCTTTGAACTTGATTTGCTTAACAAGGTGACAGGCACTACTTACCCTCAGGCCGCTGTGTACGGCACGAACACTCTCGGACAGGTTCTCCAGGAGTATGCGGTTGACATTGGCGTGAATCCAAATGACAGCAAAATTCTCTTTGAGAACAAGCGCACCGGGGCATCTACCAGCGATACCAATGAAACCGTCGAGGGGCTTGGCCTTCAGGAAGGCGATGTGCTGGCAATCAGCGACAACGCAGGCGTGGCTGCCGATGAGGAGGCCTTTGGAATCGATCTACTCAACAAGGTGACAGGCACTACTTACGCTCAGGCTGCTGTGTACGGCACGAACACTCTCGGACAGGTTCTCCAGGAGTATGCGGTTGACATTGGCGTGAATCCAAATGACAGCAAAATTCTCTTCGAGAACAAGCGCACTGGAGCATCTACCAGCGACACCAATGAAACGGTAGGAGGACTTGATCTGCAGGAGGGTGACGTTCTGGCAATCAGTGACAATGCCGGCGTAGCGTAAACGCAAGGGGGCTGACATGATGGTGACAATATGTATCCTTGTCGGCTTGGGTTTGGCTGCTTGCGGAATCATAATCGCATGTGTTACGAAAAAGGGGCGCAAAGAAAAATCAGTCAACGCACCCCCTCCGCTCCCGCCTCGGGTCAATGTGGGCATACCCTCACCAACAGTCAGCCATGCTCAAACCAGAACAAGCAGCTCTTCCGCTACAAGGGCGCTGCCTCCACGCCGTTCTTCCGCGTCGGCAATAGCTAATGCAACTCGAAGAACCTCGGAGACCGGCACCGGCCCCCGTGGAATCAAACCCACACAGTTCCCGTGTTGCCCCTTTGATAAGCAAAGGAATGTCCTCGGTGAACGGCAGGTGATCTTCTGGGACAGCGGAGAAAACTGTTACTACTGTTCCAGAGGTCATTGGTTTAAGAGCAACGGGAAGCTGCTATAACATCCAGAAAGGAAGGATGATCTAACATGAACAAAGTCGTTTATAACGCTTTGAAACTCTCGGAATATCGCCCTTTATTCCATGCATTGCGTGTACTGATTATCGGTGCCGGAGCGGTTGGGACGCATCTCATGGAGAAATTCGCCAAAATGGGCCTTTCTCCTGACGCGATGGACTTCGATTTCTTTACACTTGAGAACGCCGCGAAACACAACTGTTTAGTTCGCACGCCGGAAGACGCCGGACGAAACAAGGCGGAATGCTCATCTGATCGGGTACAGCCGCTTTTGGATGACGGTTGCTCTTCCAATGGAATAGACGGTGACCTTTGTAAGCTCGGACCCGAAGCGTTTTCTGATTACGATTATGTAGTTGCGGCAGTCGATAATTTCGACGCCAAAGTTCTGTTGAATGAGTTGATTCGACAGCTCCCGGAAGAGAGGAGACCGATTCTCATCATGGATGGGACCCATGATGAGATGGCTCAGAGCGTGATCCTTGACAACACGGAGTTCTGCCTTCGCTGTCTGATTGATGAAAGCTGGATGAAGGACAGCAGCATCAGAACATCCTGCACGGGACCTCAGGTCAGGCAAATTGACGGTGTCAGTGAGATCGTTCGCACTTCAAACCTTGCCAGTTCCATGGCTGCTCATCTCAGTGCTGAACAGCTTAGGGCCAGTGTTATCGGGGATGACGGTGTGATGAATCGCAGGCTGACCTATACAGCTTATCCCCATCTGGAATTGAGTTCCTCGCATCCTTTGCGGAAACGTAATTGTCCCGGATGCGCAATCCATCCGCCTGCAAGAATCGAGTGGCTTCATGGAAACATTACGAATGTCACTCTGAAGGATGCAATGGATCAGATTGCTGCTATCCTCGGTACGACGGATTTTGAGATGTCCGTTCATCGTCTGAATTACAGGAAGATCGTCCATGCCGGCTTTATTGTGGATGATGTGTGCCATTCGTGCGGGACCTCTATTAAGGTGATGAAACATGAGGGCCGTGTCTTTCTTGACGATCTTCTGTGCGATAAGTGTAGCGCCCAGGGGAAACGAGCTCATAACAGTGCGACCTTCTCTCATGGCGAGATCCTGCATGCTTTTGACCTCGGTTGCAGTGAAGAAATCCAGAAGATGACACTCTACGACTTGGGGTACCCGCTTGGCGCTCATATCGAGGTGATTCAGCGTAACGGAGCTCTTGACTTTTTGGATACCGAGAAGATCACTAGGACAGTCTTTGCACTCGATGAGGATCACCTGAAAATGCACGATATCCATAAGCTCTAAAAGGAGGTTCAACATGAGTTACTCAACCAACTATACCGATGAATACGGTCACACGAGAGAAGTCTCCATCACCGAAGAAGACTCTGCCGAGGCTTTGAAGAACGATTACCAGGAAATCGTCCGGAAATACAACCCCAAGTATGTGACAATCCAGAGGGTTCAGGCGAAAACCGGTGAGGCGATGCACCTCAAGGTGACGGTTAAGGCGCCTTCGCATTACCTCACCGCAAACGAGGACTCTACGCCTAAAGCCTGTGAATCTATGACGGCGGATATCATTTGCTATCCCGGTTATCCGTTGAAATCCGTATCAGCCTCGTATGCCTCGGATCATTATCTTGCGAGTCCTAATGTTTTTCGTTCCGGGAACGCCTGCATTGACATCTGGATTCCCTTCACGAGTTCTCTGACTACGGTCGTGGACAAGCTCGTGCGCGATATGATTCACGATCCAGGTGTGACTCGATATGAAAGCATGGCAAACAGCAGCGTGGCACAGTGGCATAAGGATGGTGTTGCTGCCAAACGTTTCCCCACAATTCACCCCAAACTGCTTTATGCCCCTGAGCTGACGATCCTTCCGCCTCGCAAGGTGACAGCCAAGCCTGTAACCGCACCTCCGCCCCTTCCCGGCAGACACCACTGAGAGGAGATGAAGTATCGTGACCAATTATACCCCGATGCCTACTAGGCGTCCTCCGCAGCCCAAAACTTATCCGGTATGCGGCCTTAAGAAAGCCATGGAGATCATCAAAAGCAAGTGCGGTGATGTGTATGTCAAGGAACGGCACGGCAAAGGACGCAACAAGGTTATCATCCTTCCTGAATCCGAACAGGAGCTTAACTCGATCATTTCATATGGGAGACGGTCCCCGATGAATGTCTATGAGCAGAAGCTCTACGGGATGGGGCATTTCCTGGTCGATGATGATGGTAACGTAATTACGATTATCAGCCATATCATCGAGATTCAGACTATGAATCGCAATCCGGTCGGAGCATCAAACCTTGGTCCTAACGGAGAATACAATCCGGGGCTCGATTTTCTGGAATACCATCGTGAGGAGTTTCTGAGAAATGAAGCAAAATTCAACACGGATGCCTTCGGCTACCAAGTTGATCCTTTCCTCAAGCTCTGCGGTCCTTCGGAGTTCGTTTTGGAAGGGCATACTCACCCCGATCTCGGTGTGTTTTACAGCGGAACCGACAAGGTGAGTGGCGCTGCACGCGCGGCATCGTCTCCCATCTGTATCTTCGTGTGCGACCCGATTCGGAAGAAGATGCTGGGCAGCATCGGGAAGGACTTTGCCGAGGCGGAAATCATTATGTTTTCGCGTAGCACGACTCCTCAGGAGGATCTTAGCGAAGACAAACGCCTGACTCCTCCTACCGATGAAATCGTTCGTCTTGCCAGTCAGTGCCTTCGCACACGTGGTTATGCTGGAGATATTAGACTGCGCACTCGTATTGATGGTAGAGGCTGCTTGAAGATCAAGCTGGTGATTCCCAAGTGCAGAAGGGAGTGAATCATAATGGTGAAGATACCGGAGAAGCTGGGTTCTGAATACTATAGAGGGTTCCTCACTCCTCAGGGTCAGGCGTTCTATGACCGCATAAATGCCCAGCTTCTCCGGGGGGATTACTCAGGTAAGACGACATTCTCCATAAGTAATCTCGAAACATCTGCGTCTGATTGTTTTGCAGCGTACAAAGCGATCAGAGACGATCACCCGGAATTTTTCTATCTGGGATATCAGAGCGAATTCACCCGCAGAGGGCGGATCGGCACTCTAGAGTACCCAATCCTGTATGCCCCTGAAATCATTGATAGAATCCGGCAGCAGGTGCGGAAGAGTATTTATCGCACCGTTCGTGGAACTGCTCATCTGCAAATGATTGACCGCGAGATTCTCGTGTACGAACGTATTTCAAAGAAACTCGCATATTCCAATCATAGCGATGTTCGGGATCACAATATTGTGGGACCTGTGCTTCTTTCATCGGGCGTATGCGAAGGGCATAATGCATTGTTGCTGTTGTGCTTCAGGCGAATCGGCATCCCCTGTATCAAGGTTTATGGCAGAGCCAAAACGGACGGCTGGCATTGTTGGACGATTGCATGGATCAACGGGATTCCCGTCCACTGTGATGTCACCTGGGACGGAACTGAGGAAGGAATTGTACGCTTCGATTACCTGAACCTATCGGATAATCAGATTTCAGGCGATCATTACGACTTCAAATGTGCCCGCGTTCCCGAATGCACATCGGAAGCACTGAGCTACTATAGCTGTCGTGGCCTGTGCGTTCATTCCTATAGCGATCTTAAAGCGCTGCTTAAAAAGGATTCGCAGAGAGGCATATCGCCGATATTGATCCACTTTAGTTACCGTCCCGCATCTGGAGATTGCCTGAAAGAAGCTCAAAGGGCCTTCTCGGAAGAACGGATAAGCGGAAATCACCGGCTCTATTATCGTCCCACTCTGAAAAACCTGGCCGTGAAATAAATATCATAAGTACAAGGAGATGAGACTATGTACCAATCAATCATCAGAGATCCGGGCGGAAACGGCTTAATCCGAATTCAGCCGGATGTATGCGGACAATACTCCGCAATTGTCAACGGAAGTATTCTGGTTGTCCCTCCGGGAACCACTGCGTTTGTTGCTATCAACGGTACGCTTTCACGTCCCTTTGGTCCCGGCAGATATGAAATCTTCACAGGCGTTGACCCTTTCTTTGTAAGGCTTCGCAACATCTTGACCCGTGGAGATACTGGAACCACCGTGTCTGTATTCTTTGTGTCGACGGAGAGGGCAAAGTTTGTCAAGCTCGGCACCGGAGAGTTCCCTTTCCGAGAGCATCGATTCCGTCTTACAATGAAGGCACTTGCATCCTGCAATCTTTCCTTCTCGCTCTCCGATCCTCTGAAGATTCTCACAAAAATTGTCGGAAGCTATAGCTCCGCGTTTTCGGATGAAGATATCGATCTGTGTATTGAACAGATGGTTCTCGCTCCCATTAGAGAAGCCATTTCCAGAGAGATCAGCAAGCTCGGTGTTACTGAGTTCAACTCCAGACTCTCTTACATCGGAAATATGGCGGTCACCACGATAAGGCCCGGTCTGTCTGAGTACGGTATCAAGCTGGAGCGGTTTAACCTTGTAGCCATCAATGTCCCCGATTCGGAGATTCAAAGACTCTATAGCCTGGAGCAGGAGTATGCCGGCGGGAAAACCAGAACCGATCTCGAACTGGATAACCTGCAAAGAGTATGGAACGGTAACGTCAATAACCGCACTCTTGGTGAAATGATGACGGGAATTTCTTCTCGAGGGCAGGCCCCTACTGATGGGGCTGCATGTAATTCCAACGGGAACGCTGGCGGAATGACTCCCATGATGATGCAGATGATGATGCTCTCACAGATGCTTCCGGCGCTGCGGGAACCGCTAACCGAAATGACTCGGCACACGGATATGTTTGGCGGTGCATCGTCTGACGCCCAGGGAAACACCTCATCTGCGGAATCGCCTCCGCCCATGCCTGATCGGTACAAGCGTTGCCCGTCGTGTAACGGAAACGTGATGCGTGGCAATAGCGTTTGCCCCATCTGCGGTTATAGATTTTAAGTGAAAGGAATGACGAAAATGGCACGCAAAAACTACGCTTTGATCCCCGTCCTTGCAGCCATCGTTTTGATTCCCCAGTTTCTTTTCTGGTGGCTTGCCCCTGCAGAGGCAACAGCACGTCTCGCAGTGTACATTGGCGGTACACTTCTCACTGTTGGAATCCCTGTGGCATACCTCGTAACGTACTGGAACAGCAACCTTCGCAAAGCAGCTGGACTCTCCGTCGTTTGTTGTATCCTTGAAACCGCTGTGATTGCTCTTTCCGCCTTGCTTTTGGGAATTGACGTCTCTGTAAGGTCGGCGGTTTTCGCTTTCATAATCACAGCTCTGGTTTGCCTGATTGTTTTGATCCCTTTGGTCAACACCGCGCTGCATCAACAGAGACAGGGCGTATATTCTGCTTCCATTCCTGTGGAACCGAGCAGCCAGCCGGTTCGTGAAGTTCAAGATCACAGCAATCGTGCAACCGGTATTCAGCCTCATAATCCCATTCCCGCGCGTATGCCGCACCAGACTACAGCCAGCAAACCTTTGCCTCCCAGAAATCGATAATCGTATCATACCATTAGAAAGGTGGTGATTCTATGGATCGCGTCTGTAGTCGCTGTGGCTGCTCCAGCTTTCACTACAATCGCAGCAGAATGAGAATGGAGTGCGACTCGTGTGGACACCCGGTTTATGATCCGCAGCAAGATCAGCAACTCATGCAGTATGACAGGACATATTCTCAAGCCATGAGTCACCTTGCTGCCGGCAACTGGGAACAGACTATCGTCCTTCTGAGACCGTTAATGAGCCAATACCCCACAGAGAAGAAACTGTATCTCGCTGTCCTACGGGCAGCAACTCAGGACTTCGGGGACATAGACATGGATAATGCCGCCAATAGAACCATCGCTTCTGAAGCGTGGGATAAACTGGTGAGGCTCAACGGCGTAACCAGTGAAATGATCAGATACGGCAGCCGGCGCTATGAGAAACACAGAGATGAACTCAACAAACAAAGGACAAGAATCCTCGTATGGATTTTTGCCGCTGCGTCCTGTTCTATCATCGCCGGAGTGCTTTTCGGCACGGAGTGCTATTTTATTGCTGTGCTTTGTACAGGTGGTCTGGCGAGCTGCCTGTACAAGGTGTTCAGCTCACGTCCCGTCAAGATGATCAATCAGCTTATGAGTGCCGTACCGAACTATCAACACAATCCGTTCATTTAGGAGGACTCATATGAAGAAGTTTTTTGATGAAGGAGAATACTTTGTCCTGACTTCATATCGCATCAAGGCAGTGCCGATTTCAGACGACAATGAAGTCGGATTAACGCTTTCAAAAACGATTTGCGAGGATGCTTGCTATCTATCCTCTGCGGGAAATGGACAAACGGCAATTGAGATTCTCCGAATCGCGGGAAGAAAAGCAGGCAGCCGTATTAATCATTTGCTTACGCTCAGAACCCATGACAGTTCTGAACAGGATTGTGTTGTCCGTCAGGAAGCTCTCGAAAAAGGTATCCTTTCGCTTCTTCATCAGTCTGGTTTTACAGCAGAAGAAGTATCCTTTGAGAAATACAGAAAGCATATTTCCGAGGTGAATACAGACTCGGTCTGGGCATTAATGAAGCAGGATATACAAGAATACGGCGTACAGGAAACATATAAATCGCCGTCTGTGGTCGAAAGTGTTGACTGGAAGCGGATATACTCCGTTTTGGACGGCTCCGGCTGTGGTTTGTGTGTTCAGATTATTCCTACGCTGTTGTCTGATGACGAACATCGGCTGATTGCAAAAAACACTGCTCATTGTTCACAAGCAGTGGATGGCGTAGTGCCAAATATGCGTGACAGCCTCGCAGCGGCGTCGGCAGATCGATGGAAATACTATGCACAGAAAATTGCAAATCCTTTCGCCGAAGTAAACCTTATCGTTATAGGAACGGTAACCAGCGCCGCACTGGTTACCGCCAGAATAAAGCAGTCCGTTCACGGAACGGCCTTTCGGCCTATTGCTATTTCAGAGTATCAGAAGTATAGCATTTATAACCAACCTTGGAAAATCTCTCACGATCTTAAGAAATCGGATGCGGCAAGTCTATGCAAATGGACATCGGATGAGATTTCACAAATCTTTCAGCTGCCGATGCAAGGCAGCTACTTCATCGGCATCGATAGGAACGCATTCTCTTTGATGCCCGAAGTGGATCTCTTACCCGAACAACTGACTAACGGCGATAGAGAGGATCTGTATCTGGGACGATCCGTATATTCGTCGCAGAGGTTATTTGTTCCTCTTGAGCAACTGTTACTCCATACCGCCGTAATGGGGAAATCTGGTGTTGGAAAAACCACTCTCTTGAAGCAGCTGATAACGCAGTTTCAAAGTCGAGGTATTCCTGTTTTGATACTGGAACCTGTCAAACGTGAATATCGCGATTTGGTCGCCAGCATGAAAGACAGCATGGTCTTTACGGTGGAACGCCCGGTAGTTCCATTGCTTATCAACCCGTTTTATGTCCCAAAGGATGTGCCTCTCGGTGAATACAGAAGTAGTTTGTTGTCTGCCTTTAAGGCTGCTTTTTCTTTGCCCGATCCTTTGCCGGCGCTTTTTGAAAAGGCGATTACGGAGGCATATATTCTGAACGGCTGGACAGACATAAGTACGAGTGAAGACGGCAATGTCTCTATGTTTGACATGTCTGACTTTGTCCGAGTCTTTAAGCGTGTTATTTCCAGATCCAGTTACAGTAATGAGGTAAAAGGAAATATGATGTCCGGAGGCGCTTTCAGACTTCAAAGTCTGATTGAGAGGTGCCCTCGCACGTTTGATACGATACATTCTACGTCTGTGGAGGATCTTTTGAACGGATGCACAGTTCTCGAAATGGGAAGTCTTGAGTCAGAGCAAAAATCGTTAGTTTCAGCTTTGACTCTTATTAGTATACTGGCCTATTTGAAATCCACAAGACAAAGCGATCACCGGCTTAGAAATATCGTTTTGATTGACGAAGCTCACGCTTTGCTGGATCAGGGAGAGGGTGCAACACAAGAGGAAAAAGCTATGAACAGCACTATGACACAGTTAATGATCAACGTCATTACTGAGATTAGGGCATACGGAGTTGGCGTCATCTTCTCAGATCAATCCCCTTCGCGTGTTGGCGGGCGAATGCTCGATAATGTTGACAATATTATATCTTTCCGGCTAAGTGGCGAGGAGGCAGAAATGCTGAGAGAACATATCGGAGCGGATAACAACCTCTGTAATGCGCTTCCTCTTATGTACGCCGGTGAGTTCGTGCTTAAGAATCGTTTTCTTAGATCGGCTCTGCCAGCCAGAATGGATTACTCGCCCGACAAAGAACATCTGAAGCATGTTTCAGATGAGCAAATAGTCAAAATACACACAAAGTATTTGACTGCCCATGGCAAGGATTATTGCCCGTTCGCCTTCTGCGAAAAAGCAGGGTGTAACCATTGCTCAGTTGCTGTTCGGGAAGAAGCAAATATGCTTGCAGAACAGATATTTGCCGAGCGGCAGCTCAAACTGAGCACTCCGGAAGAGGTTGCCGCACACATTATCCGCATCCCGTCTGTTTTATCATTTCGTATTAATACTGAGAATGCGGCTATGTTCAGGAAAAAGTGCAGCTGCATAGCTGTACATCTCTTAAGAAAATGCTCTGTTGAGAACTGTATCTCATTTGGGGTGCAGACCGTCAAAAAGCTTTTGACAGATATGAATAATCACGGAAAGGAAGGAAACGGCAATGAATGAATTCAATGAAACATCAACGGAATTTCCTGAAACTGAGGGGATTGATCTGCCGGAGATGAGTGATTGGACTGATTTTGATCCCACAGGAACGGATGATATCATCATTGATGCGCCCGAAAGTATTTGTGATGGTGCTACTCCAGGCCTTTCGTTGACGTCAGCATTTGATGACAATGATATTCAATCCGAAGCAGAAAAAGCAGCAGATTATGCTCGCTCTTATGGGTTTGACAAAGCCGCTGATTACATAGAGCGGCATTACGATGGAGACGAATTCATCCCAGGCAACCCTATTCCAATAACGACCCGCAACATGGTTCTTGATGGCCTTGAATCTGAGAACGGCATTTCGTTTGAAAGACGAATAGCGGAACTTGCTGATGAGCTATCTGTCGAAGGGGTTTTTCCTGAATTTGAAAGCAAGCACCACGTTGAACTTGGAAGTGCTGCGAACGATATGAGCCTTCACCAGCAGTTCAGCGCCTGCAGAGAGAATTTTCAAGATCATATGTATGATAGTCCTGAAAAACTGAAGGACATAACTTTTGGCGCGATGGAAAGAATGGATTCCCCGCAGGGATATACGCCTAAGGGCTTCACATGGCAGCACAATCCTGAAACAGGTAGTTTTGACTTGGTATCACGAGATGATCATTCTGTCGGGCACACAGGCGGGAACGCCCTGTGGGGAAACTAGAAGGATGCTATTTACTTTGTCTGAAACTGAGAAGAGAGCAACCCGCTCTCTTCTTTTCTTTTGGAGATTTTTTGTAATCTTCCGTATCGATGGACGTAAGCAATAAAGAAAAAGTTGTGATGATGGAGATTTATCCGATGTTTCCGTATTCAGAGATAACAAGACAGAAAGGATGAGAGCCATGAAGAACTATGAAGGAATCATGTGTAGCGGGAACATTGATCTAAAAGGGTTGGTTGTTGAGAAATCTCTCAACTCTCTGATCGTAACGGCGGAGAAAAAATCTTTGTCCCGGATAAGAGAATTTTCCTTATGGGCCAGATGACTGAACAGGAATTCGGGTTCTTTATGAGTGCAAACAAGAATAAGGGAGGCACAATCGTATGAATTATCCCGTGAAGAAGGCCGTTAATTTCAACGGTCAGGAACAGATGATGACAGCGCAGGATTATGAGTTCGCTGCTCATCGTACTTTCTCCATTAGCAAAGTAATCGATGATGATGTGGCGGACGATGTTAACTCTATCCTCAGATGGCTGGCTAGTGAAAACCAGGAAGAAGACATCACTATTTACATCCAGAGTCCGGGTGGAGCTGTTTCTGCCGGGTTGAGCATCTACGATACCATAAAAGGTTTGAAGTGTGATGTTGTTACAGTAGCTTGTGGAATGACTGCAAGTATGGCGGCTTTTCTTCTGGCTGCGGCTGGGACGAAAGGAAAACGTTGGTGCCAACCTAATGCATTGGTGCCAACCTAATGCAGAGGTGCTGATTCATCAGCCTCTCGGAGGTGCAAGTGGGCAGGCAACTGATATCCGAATTCATGCTGAGCATATTCTCAGTACTCGTGCAAAGCTCAATCGTATTTTGGCTGAATGCACAGGACAATCCCCAGAGAAAATTGAGCGTGATACCGAGCGAGACAATATCATGAGTGCAGAAGAAGCTCTCAAATACGGCCTTGTGGACAGAATTGGCGATCCGATTTCCGAATGGTGAATGGAGGAACAACATGAAACATTATCACATTATTAAGCCCATCGGGCTTGACACTCCCTGTAAAGAGATCGAGAGCACGTGCAGCAATGCACATATGTATAAGAGATGTGGTCTTCGCCCGAAGCACTATATCATTCCGCTTGACTCAGGTTCCGGTAGGACGACTCTGGTCGAATATATGACCGACAAGTACAAGGAAGCAGGCATCCTGAGCTTCACCAGCGGTCTCGATGGCTATATCGAAATCGCATTTGATGGTTCTCTTCAGCAACTCAAGCAGGCATTTGCTACAATCGACTCTGCCGCTGTGTATACCAACGAGTACTGCAATATTATCGGAATGGACATCAGCGATATCTCTGCTCACCTCGGCGAGGCTCAGCTTATTGAGTTTATGAAGAATTGCAAGAGGGTGTGCGAGCATGCATGCGTTATCTTCTTTGTCCATACTACTCCTAACAGGAACGAGGAAAAGCTCCTGGAAAAGCTGTGCGAAACCATCGATAACATTGAGCGTCTCGAAGTCGAACCTTATACCAAGGAGAATATCTGCGCTTTGATTATCAAGACGGTTGAGGAACATGGTATCGAGATTAGGCATGAAAATGTATTCCGTGCCGTGCTGGCAGATATGGTTTCGGAATTCTGTATTGCAAGCGTTAAGGACGCAATTACCACGGCCGATGCGCTTGTCCGTTTCGCCAACTTCTCGGGCTTTACACCCACAGTTGACGAATGCAGTCTGAAAGCTATGATTACCAGTTGGCACAATGCTGCAGAGAGGAGCGAAGTCAAATGAGCCGAAGTGAGCGTTGGAATACCGTAAACGAAATCAAACGCAGGTTTCACGAAACTACGGACCCGGTAAACGGTGCCGGTCCAGTTGTTTATGTTGAAAACGGCAGGAAATATTCTGATGACAGTGAGTCGCACATTGCGGTGATTGGCCGTACCGGCAAGGGTAAAAGCCAATGCTGCAGCCTTCCGTATATGAGAGAGATCCTCAAAAAGGGGGAAAGCCTGATCATGCTCGACCCCAAAGGCGAAGGCTATAAAAAGAACGCCTGTTACATTCCTGAACACTATCAGGTCTTTTGCGTTGACTTCCGCAACCCTCGCAAGAGCCCTACCAAGTGGAACCCGCTGAGCACTCCGTATCGTCTCTTTTGCTCCAAAGATCTCGATGATAATGATATCGCAAGCTCCATGCTCAGTGAGTTTTGGAATGGAGTTTATCCCTATGACGGCCATTCCGACAAGTTTTGGACGGACTCCTCCGTGAATTACGCAAAAGGATTGACTTATGGGCTGTTTGAGACCGCCGGGAAAGAAACCATCAATCTTGATAGTGTTGCGGTTATGATGGAGCAATCCGAGATTCGCATTGGTGCCCTCAGTAATACCATACTGAAGGAGTTTTACGAGCAGTTACCTCTTGATTCTCTGGCCAAACGCAACCTCGCAACCTATGCTACCGCGCCCAACGAGACGAGGGCTTCTATTCACAGTGTGGCCGCCTCTGGTCTTGAAGTCTTTAGCCGTAGCAAAGGCCTTATGGAAATGCTCAGTGATGATACGCTGAACATTATGGATATCGATGTAAACCGTCCTTTTATTTTAACGGTAATTACCCCCGATGAAACCGATGTGTATGATGCTCTTTCCGGTCTGCTTATCTCCCAGATCTCGCAGCACCTTATCCGTGTTGCACAGGAGAAAGGCGGTCGTCTTCCGATTAGGGTGAACATCATCCTAGAGGAACTCGGCTCGGTCGGTAAGAGTATTCCATCTCTGCCCAATCTGATGGTAGCTAGCCGTAGCCGGAATATGAGACTGATGCTGATTCTTCAGAGTAATGCTCAGCTCGTTGATGTCTACGGTAAGAGTAAGGCTGAAACAATCAACTCCTGCATTGGCATTACAATCGGCTTTTCTACCAACAGCTGGGAAACCCTCACCGAGTGGGCTCAGCGTTGCGGTGAGAAGCAGATTGAGAATAGTGGTCATATCATCAAGGAACAGTTGATTACGGCATCGCAGCTGGCTGCAATGCCCACCGGAACTGCGCTGGTTATGGTGGACAGCCAGTATAAGTTCATCGCTCATCTTCCTTTCTATGATGAGATGTACGATAACTCCAAATGGAAGGCCCCTCGGTATAAGTCTACCGCAAGCGGGAGGGTGTTCAAATCTCTTGACTTTGAAGCTATGGTCAAAGGAATTAAGAAGAAGCAGATGAAGTCTACTTTTTCAGGCCTTTCTGCTGAACGGAAAGTATCTGAAGTGCCCATGGGTTTTCCTTTTTTTGAAGAAGCGCGGTCTGATGGCCCCATGGATATCGACAGACTAGTTTCGAGGCTTGATGCTAAAATTGCCGAACTAGAGGCTGAAGAAGAAGCAGAGCGGAAGAAGCAGGGTGCAGATAAGAAGCATCAGGTGATTATCACAGAGGGCCAAAGCAATCGAGCAAGACTCGCACGAGTACTCGCTGCTGCAACAGGAGAAAGCCTCGAAAAGGCAGCAAAAAGGCTGGCTCAGTTCCCAGTTGATATAGCTTTTAGCACCAGGAGCGAAGCTGTGAAATTTGCCAAGGATGTTACTAACGCCGGCGGAAAGGCAACAATTAAAACATCGTAAAGAGGTGATCCGTGATGTATCCGATCCTTAAAGAGGGCGTGTCTATCGGAACCTTCCAGTACAAAGGTTCCGATACCATCCATTATTACATTGAAAATGCTGATGGGAATGAATTTGAAATCAGCTACAGACTGTGGGATGCTCTCCTGAAGGCAGATGGTACTCGTCCTTTGAACCTGCCGGACAATGGACGCCGGATCCTTCCCAAACTGAAGCGACATGGACTGGTGCGGACTTCCAGATTTGTTCCGGATGACGGCCTCTTTAATCGTTTTATTTTATTTTCCATCGGTAATAGACTGCAAACCAAAGGGCTGGTTTTCAGAGCACTAAACGCCGCTCTTCCTACAGTATCAATTCTCACATTTGCGATTGGCGTATATGTAACGACATTGGAAGGTGCAGAGAGTGGGTACAACGTCAGTTGGTGGCTTTATTATGGTCTCATAGTTTTATCTCTTGCACTTCATGAGTTGGGGCACCTTGTTGCGGGAGTGGCATATGGGTACAAAATCAGCGATATTGGAATTCTTCTTCTCGGTATTATTCCGGTCGGAGCATATGTAGCCCACGAAAATAAGGTAGATGTAACGAAAGCTGAGAAGATACAGTTTGCGTTGGCTGGGGTTGAAGCCAATCTCCTTATGGCTGGAATTTGTCTTCTCTTAGCGATTCAGTCTTATCAGTGGTCACTGACTCTGTTCTACGTCGCGAATGTTAATGTTATGCTTGCCTGTGTAAACCTGCTGCCGACATCGGGACTCGACGGTGAATCATCGTTGAGTGCAATGTGTGAAGTTGACAGCATCAGCGAGGTGGCAAGAAAATGGATCACCAACAAAAAACGCCGTCAAAAGCTCCTTCGTGCCGGTTTGTCAGGATACATTTGCTTCTGCGTTTTCTCCATTACGATGATTTCAAAGGTCATCCTTTGGCTACTTGTTGGGTTTGACATCGTATCGGTCTTCTTCAATTTCTTCTGAGAATTCATAAGAGTGAGGAGTGAGAGTAGTGGAAAGAAAACGTAGGCAGAACGGGATCGTGCAAAACAGAATTCCGTTCGAGCGATTTGTTCGCCATGATAGAAATAGCGTTTGTGTTTATTTATGCGAAACGCTTCGCAACATTCTCTGTATATGGGAACCGTATTTGGGTATTGGTGATTATTGTTGCCATCCTTGCCGTGGGCAGTCTTGTCCTTTCCTGGAAGACTGAAAGAAACTGGGTCAGCCTGATAAGCGGAACCTCGATGCCCGTGCTGGCATACGAAGCAATTAGCATGTGGAGATATTCATTGGCAATCCGAATCATGATTCTTGCTGGATGCTTCGTTTCGGTTGCCGTCGGGCTCATCTGGGCTGTAAAGAAAGTGAACCGGGCTAAGCGTATTCGCATCAGACGTGAAGTGTTTGTTATAAAAGCCGCCCGTGCATCTCGAGTTATCTGTTGCCTTGTGCTGTTAGGCGCTTGTATTTGTGGAAAGGTCTTGATTGCCTCACACTATATAATCAGCTACAGTGATATCGCGTATGTGGTAAAGCCGAAGCTTGGTGAGCATCAGCCGAACAATCCGAAGTTGGTATATACGATGGATTTTCAAGTGACACCGCATCAATTGCGTCACACTTATATCACGAACCTGATTTATGCTTCGGTTGATCCTAAAACCGTACAGTATCTTGCCGGACACGAAAACAGCAAGGTGACTATGGACATTTACGCTAAAGTCAAGTATAATAAACCTGCCCAATTGCATGGGGTGATCAACAGAGCAATCGACACATCAAAAAAAGATTAGGGTTAAAATCCGACAAAAGCCTACAAAATCGTGGGTTTAAGAACTGGTGAATGAAGAACAAAAATCCTGAAAAAACGCGTAGAATCAAGCAAAATCGAGATTCGGTTTCGTGAAGTACGGTTCTGGGGCCGTGAATATCCCCATGCCGGTTACGGCGGGATGTTCCGCCGGTGGCTGCACGCAGAAAATCCGAAGCCCTATGGTAGTTTCGGCAACGGCTCGGCTATGCGGGCGTCAGCAGCGGGCTGGCTGTTCGATACGCTGGACAAAACGCTGGAAATGGCAAAAGTGACCGCTGAAGTCACCCACAACCACCCGGAGGGCATCAAAGGCGCGCAGGCCACGGCAGCAGTGATTTTTCTGGCCCGTACCGGCCACAGCAAGCCGGAAATCAAACAATATGTGGAGCAGACCTTCGGTTATGACCTGAACCGTACCTGCGATGAAATTCGGCCGACCTATCATCATGTGGAGACCTGTCAGGAAACTGTGCCGGAAGCAATCATTGCTTTTCTGGAAAGCGTCAGTTTTGAGGATGCACTTCGCAATGCGGTCTCTCTGGGTGGCGACAGCGACACCCTTGCCTGCATCACCGGCGGCATTGCCGAAGCTTTTTACG
>OGKA01000601.1_pt1 | contig 38249 bp, 40 predicted proteins | sample 1572211 | NCBI WGS metagenome assembly OGKA01 (sample SAMEA2582125, study PRJEB24529) | metagenome | biome: Human gut stool | place: China | collected 2011 | reverse complement strand
ATATTGATACCACTACGGCCTGCCTTTTCACCAGTCTATTTTTGTTCCTCCCCAAATGGGGCCCCATCACCTGGAAACAGGCCAGTACCCAGCTTCACCCGGACATTCTGCTTATCACCGCAGGTGGTTTCAGCCTGGGGGATTTGCTGATGCAGACCGGGGCTGCTCCCTGGATTGCAGAACGCAGTTTTTCCCTGCTGGGCCTGGATCAGCTCAGCACCCTCGTACTGCTGGCGGCGGTAGTCATCCTCTGCCAATTTCTCCATGTCTTTTTCGTAGGGGCCACGGTGATGTGCACCTCCATCCTGCCCATTCTTATCGCCATGGGGCAGCAGGCCGGGCTGCCGCCGATGTATTTACTGCTCCCCGCCGGAGTGATCATCAGCGGCTATCCCCTGCAGATGTTTTACTGCACCACGCCCAGCATCCTGGTATACGGGACCGGGAAAGTCAGCGTCACCGCCTTCCCCAAAGTAGGGATCCCGCTTTCCCTCATCGCCTGTTTTCTTTATATTCTGTGCGGAGCTAAGTTCTGGTAGTCACATTACATAACTGCATGAACCTCTCTGTTTTATTCTTTTGTTTGTTAAATATTTTTAAATTAAAATCTTTTTTATTTGAAAAGTACACGTCTTGCAGTCTTTTTACGTTTTTTGTCCTTGTACATGCCCCATTTCCCATAGTATAATATCTTCAGTGATGATTGTATCGTCACAAATACGAAAGGAGATGTTGGTATGTTCAAAAAATTGGGAAAAACTCTGGTAATCACCGCATTATCCGTGGGCGTGTCCATGGGCTTTATGGTCCAGGCAAATGCCATGGTCGGAGGCAAACCGGTCATCGGGATTTCCTGGAAGAGTAACAGCCAGGACTATTCCGCCATCAAACGGATCATTGAACTGGCTGGAGGCGTCCCGGTAGAACTAGGTCAGATCAAAAGCAATGACGTAAAGTATGACGCAGATGGCAAAGTGTCCACCAGCGACATCGAAAAATCCGGTATGCTGAAAACCAAACAAGCCAATGCTATTAAAGCCCAATTGCTGGATCATACCAACGCAGCCGCCGTTATGCAGGGTGTTGACGGCATCTTCTGCACCGGCGGGGAAGACATCAGCCCCAGCCTGTACAAAGTTCCTGAAAAAGAAAAGAACCATGGGGAAGAAATTAACGCAGCCCGGGACGTTTCCGACTATACCCTGCTGGCCTATGCCTTAAAGAACGACATTCCCATTCTGGCGGTCTGCCGCAATGAACAGATGATGGGCATTCTCCACGGCGCTAAATTCATCCAGGATATCCCCGATTACTACAAGGCTCACCATAAATCCTATGACGATCTGCACCGGATGCCCCCCGGAACCCCCAACCGGGATTATACACGGCACGATGTCCGCATTCTCCCTGTGAAATCCCATCTGCGGGATATCGTAGGCAGCAACGAACTGAAAAATATCTCCTCCTGGCACCACCAGGCACTGGAAGACATTTCCGGGACGGAGCTGATCGAAACCGCCGAAACCACGGATAACGGCATCTCCATCATTGAAGCAATTGAAAACCCCAGCAAGAAATTCTGCGTTGCCGTACAGTTCCATCCAGAAAATGATCTGCGGCATGTGCTGATCGAAAAAGATAACGCCAAGGACTACTGCGATACCACCATTTGCATGAATTTCTTTAAGGCACTGATGAAAGCCGCCACAAAATAACAAGTAACCAAAAATGCACGGAAGGAGTACATACTCTTTCCGTGCATTTTTACGTTATAGCGAATAAAGTTCCGGCCGGCGGTCCTCGTAGGAGGGGAGCTTGCGGCGAACGGCAGCAATCCGGTCCAGGTCAATTTCTGCGGCAAGCAGCGCCGGTTCTTCTCCGGCAGCCACCACAGGAACGCCCATAGGATCCACCACGACGCTTTCCCCCAGGTTGTTGCTCTTGCACAAGTCGCAGGCACACAGATACACCGTATTTTCCACTGCCCGTGCGTTGATCAGCGTATGGAAATGACGGCTCTTCATATCCCCTTTTACCCAGGCTGTGGGCATGACAATGATATCCGCCCCATGTTTCCGTTCATACCGGGCCACTTCCGGAAACCGCACTTCGTAGCAGACAAAGAGCCCCAGCCTTCCAAAAGGCGTATCAATGGGCTCAAACAGATGATCCCCCGGCTTTTTATTGGCCGATTCCTTGGCCCCAAAGGCATCATACATATGGGTTTTCCGATAGGTGGAGACGATGTCTCCATTGCCATCTAATACAACCGTTGTATTATAGTTGCGGTCATCCTCCGGATCTTCTACCTTTTCATTCATCCCGAAGATCGTCCATAGGTTGTTCTCTTTGGCCAGCTGCCGCATCCCTGTTACAAATGGGCCATCCAAAAATTGCGCCGTCCCCAGCATGGTCTTCCGCTCCGTTCCCGCCGGAAAATGGCTCATAAAGCCCTCCGGAAATACCATCAAGTCCGGATGGTAGGCCTGCATCGCCCGGGCTACCGCCTCCTGGGCATTGGTTAAATTCTTGGCCGGGGCCCCCTCCTCCGGCATCTGTGCCAGCACAAAAATACTTTTTCTTTTCGTCATGTTTGTGGTTTTCCTTTCACTCATACATCAAACGGTTATCATATTCTGCCCGATATTTCCAATTCTCGGTAAGAATATAGAAAGACACATATTCCAGAAGGCTTCCATCCTCCCGGTAGGTCCGACGGTTTACCAGCATTAAAGGGGTTCCGTATGGGATCTGCAGCAAAGCAGCAATCTCTGGAGGTGCTCCTACGGCTTGGATTTCATCCTTTGTCCGCTGAATCGGAATATGGAGCTCATCGTAGAGAGCCAGCATAGAAGAAAAGTTCTCCTTGCTGCGGATAAACTCCCCTGCAACACCGATAATATAATGCTGTAAATAATAGATCGGACGTTCTTTATAGAAACGCAGCCGTCTGACGCTGACCATTCCCGTTCCAACAGGAACCTCCAGCAGATTTGCCAATCCTGTAGGACAATGCTTTTCCTGTACGGATAACGTATGACAAGTTAAATACGCTGCTTTTTGGGAAAATTCCTGACCAAATCCACTTAATTCTACATGAGGCCATTTTTTCAGACCCTTAACGAAGGTCCCTTTACCTGCCCGCCGATCAATGAAGCCTTCCATACTAAGTTTTTCCAACGCCTGGCGAACAGGCGCCTTACTGGCCCCGAAAGTAGCGCACAGTTCCTTTTCCGTCGGCAGCTTTGCGCCTTCTCCGTACACATGCCCTTCGATTTTCTTTAATAAATCCTGGTAAATCGTTTCATATATGGGCTCTTTCATTTCGATACCCCTGATTCTCGTTAAAAACTGTTTGGAACGCCTAGGATACGGTTATGCCTTCTCAAAGTATTTGTAGTTCCCATTAATGTGGGGCAGGCTTTCTCCTGCATCAATCCGCTTTTTCGTTGCAGGTTCTCCATTTTGCTTAGCAACGGCTCTCTCTCCATATTCTTTGGCAAACTGCGGATCCACCACAAAGATCCCGTCATCGTCGGCTACAACTAAATCGCCCGGTTTGATGACTACGTTATCAATCGCAATGGGAACGTTAATCATCCCTTCAATCCCAAGGCTGCGTGTCGTTAAGGCACTGACACCATGGCAAAAAATATTAAGCTGCATAGCACGCAGTGCATTTACGTCCGTAATGCAGCCATCAATAATAATCCCTGCGACACCTTTTTTCTTATAAGAATAACCAACCAGTTCACCCAATGGAGCACGGTCATATTCGTTACAAGTATTGACACACAACACGTCCCCTGGCTGCACTACATCAATCGCTTTATGGATGGCAATGGAATCCATGTGCGGCAGCTGCACCGTAACAGCATTCCCAACAAAGTGAAAGTTTTCCTGAAATGGTTTAAGGCTTGTAATAAAGCCAAAATCCGTCATATGCCCAATCGAAGACGGGCATACCTGCTCATACAGTTGACGCAGTTCATCAGTTACTCCTTGTACGCGTTCTTTCATTAAAAACATCTTGACTGCCTCCTTATTTATTCAGTTCATATGCATAATAGATGATACCGGATGTCATTAACCAGGCGATCACCAACATGGGAAATCCCGCTCTAAAGTAATCTTTAATTTCATAGCCACCCGGCTTCCAGACCAAAAGGTTAGGCCCAGTGCCAAACGGGGTGCAGAATGCCAGAGACGACGCCACCGCAATTCCCATTACAACACCCCTGGGATCCAGGCCCAAGGACTGTGCGTAGACGATCCCTAAGGGAAGCATGATAGCAGATAACGATGTCCCCATCATGAATTGGGTCAGAAATGCGGTAAGTCCCACAATCAATAAGATCGCCACAAAGGGGCTAACCGATGTCGCATATTGACCAATAAGGTTAATCAGCAATTGCGTTACACCGGTTTTGGCCATAGCTCCGCTTAAGGGGAATACTCCCGCCACCAGAAATAAGGTGGGCATGCTAAAAGAATCCAAAGCATCTTTAACCGTGATGCAGCCGGTCACGATAACCAGAATGGCACCAATAACAGCCGCCAGATGGAACGGCATTAATTTCGTAGCCAGCGCTACAATTAAAAGTACGAAAACCAAAGCAGTTGTTATCATACCTTTTTTATCTTTTTTGGCGACCGGTGGAATATCATCATAGCTGGTCTCTACACTGGGGAGACTCCGACTGCCAATAAAATACATATACAACCCGCCAATGATTATAATGGCCAGTCCTACTTTGGTAAATTCAAAGAATCCATATCCGGCAAACCCTGCTTTTTCCAAAAGACAGCTGGCAATAATATGCGGCGTTGTCCCCACCAAAGTAATTGTACCACCCATGGAGGCAAAAAATGCTAACGTCATATAAATGCGGGACAGCTTCACATGGGCATTCTGTGCCATAGCGCCCACAATAGGCATTAGACAGCCGGTAGTTCCTGTATCATTCAGGAAGGCACTCATTCCTGATGCGACAACGGCCACGCTCAAAGTCAGTCGCCTTTCCGTCTTGCCGATTAAATTAATAATGGTACTACCAATCAGATCTGCCAACCCTGTTTTCATAATAGCACGTCCAATGACGAACATAGCCATAAAAAACATACAGGTTGAGTTGGAAAAATCCGAAAATGCTGTGGCAGGTTTTAAAATACCCACAACCGCTAAAATCGTAGGAATGGAAATCCCCACAATCACCGGATCAGCAATTTTCCAGTTCAGGGCAAAAAAGACCCAGAAAAACAGACCTATGACCAACCACATTTGCCAAGTCACGTTTCTTTCCCTCCATTCATAAATCACGCTCGGTTTCTATATATTATAATATTATGATATATGGTGTCAAGATTAGTTATTAGTCGTAATATAGGAATATTTTTTATGATTTGTTCTCGCCAGATGACATCTGTAGCATCCACAAAAGACAGTGATGGGAAATCTATCACTGTCTTTTGTTTGGAGCCATCGATATGACTAGTCTATTTAATTAACTTACTTGAATCCGTATAAAATCTGCGGATTTTCTACCAGAATTTTTTGCTGAACAGATTCTCCTTCCATCCATTCAGGGATTTGCTTCACAAAAACTTCTTCTGGGATATTTTCTTTCTCAGTCAGATGGGGATAGTCAGACCCCCACACCAATCTTTCAGGTGCATAGCTCACAAAGGCTCGTGCCACACTAGCGGCATCTTCCCACGGATATCCAGATTTTGTATTCAAATAAGGCCCGCTGAGTTTCACCCAGAAGTTTCCTTTATCAAGCCATTTGCAGATTTGCGCAAAAGCCGGATCTTTCGTGCCTAACGCCGGATTTAATCTTCCCATATGGTCAATCACCACTTTACAGGGAAGTTTCTCAATCGTATCCGCATCCTCTAGCAACTGTGCTGCCCCCATGTGGAGCTGCATATTCCATCCCATATCCTTAATCCTATAGCTGAGCGGCAGACAATCATTAAAAGACACCACGGCATTTCGAGGATTCCATACACTAAATCGCAAGCCGCGTACCCCGGATTCATGTAAATGGACTAGCTCCTGATCCGAAACATCTCCATGAACCAATGCTTCGCTCTTCGCCAAATTCCTGAATAGCATGTAACAGGCACTCATGATTGGTCCCATAAATTTTAGGCTGGACGAAAACAGCTCGCTGCAAATGGAGACGCTCTGCGATTTCTTTGTAATCTGTAATTTCTCCTAGCCTTGTAGGCTTTTTCCCTTCAGGGAGGTAGACAGCGTCCAGAATATGTAGATGCGCATTGCAACTATTAGCCGGCAGCGCATATCTTAAATTAAACCGATTATTAGACTTTTCCATATGGCTCTCTTTCAAACACCTTTTACCATCAAACTGGGTAAATAGGTTGATAACTCTGGAATCAGACCAACCAATGCAATAACGCCGCAATAAATCAAAATGCAGTACAACAAGTCAGGGAACATATCTTCTATTGGTACATCCACTAACTGGGATGTGGTAATCAGGCAAAGCCCTACCGGCGGTGTTAACCCTCCCAAGCACAAAGTAAGGCACATGAACATACCAAAATGAATTGGATCTACGTGCATTGCAAGAGCCACAGGAAGTAGAATAGGTGTCACAAGGACAATGATAGCAATTACTTCTAAGAAACAGCCTAAGACTAATACAATCAAGAACGTGATTAAAAAGAAGATTGCTACATTATCCACATATTGCACGAAGAAGCGTGCCATCAGGGCCGGTACTTTTTCTACTGTCAAGGCATATCCAAAAGCCGCCGAGGACGCCATCATCCCAATGATCTGCCCAGCTTTCCCTGCGCCATTCGTTATAACGGTACATAGCTCCTTAATGGACATCTCATGATACACACAGACAGTCAAGAATGCCGACCATACAACTGAAATCACAGCTGCTTCCGTAGCGGTTGCAATGCCAAACATAATACTGCCTAATATAAACAGTGGTGTTGTTAACGGCAGAATAGCCCCTTTAAACGAATCGACGATCTCTTTCCAATTATATTTTTGTTTCTGCCCATGGATGAGGCCATAACCGTTTTTCTTTGCCTGATATACTGAAAACAATGACAGGCCTAAAGCTGCCATGATACCAGGAATAATACCACCTATGAACAGCTTGCCAATTGATACCCCTGCGGTTGCTCCGTAATTGACCATAACAATACTAGGAGGGATGATAATTCCCAGTAACCCGGTAGCCGCGATAATAGATCCAGTAAAGCGCTTTACGTAGCCATGCTTCAACATATCAGGAGCAATAATACTCCCAATTGAAGCCGCCGTTGCTGGTGCAGAGCCGCAAATAGTCCCAAACATTGCGCTAGAAATGACTCCCGTTACCGCCAGTCCTCCAGTCAGTGGTCCAACCAAAGAATTAGCAAAACGTAGCATTCTCTTGCTAATGCCACCTTTTCCCATAATGTCTCCCGCTAAAAGGAAAAATGGAATAGCAAGTAACGTAAATGAATCTACACCAGCAACAGTTTTCTGTACAAATTGCATTAGCGGGTAATCGCTGGCTACATAATAGATGCCTGCAGCTATCCCCATTGAAAATAAGATGGGTACCCCCAAAGCTAATAAAATAAAAAATATACCAAACAAAAGCCCTAACATATAACTGTCACGCCCTTTCCAAAGCCATACTTAAAGGTCTAACCCTTGATTTCACGAATTGCTTTTATTATGCTTTTAATAGTCATAAGGCCCATAGAAATCGGTACAACTGCATATTTTAGAGCATTGGGATAATGCAAAACGGCACTGACTCTTTTTGTATTAGCCAAAGTATAATCAAGCCCTGCATTAAATATGACAATAAAACTTATTGCTAATAAAATTTGGATTGCTATATCTAATCTTTTCTGATTTTGAGAAGACAGCTTTAGTACTAGTGCGCGAACAGCGGGATGTCCTGCATCGGAAAAATGAACTAAGGTGACACCAAGAAAAGATACCCATACTAAAAGCAAGCGGGAAAGTTCATCCGCCCATGCAATCGGAGCATGAAAGAAATATCGTAAAAGAACTTGTGCAAACACAACGGCCGTCATCACCGCAAACATCACAAAACACATAGTTCTTAATATTTTTACAACCACTTTTTCAAACAAGATAGCCCCCTCCTTTGAGCAAGACTTTTGAAAAATAATGAGCACCTTTCATTTCTAGAAAAGCGCCCACTATGCTGAAGCCAAAGTAATTAATATCCTGAATACTTTTGATAAGCATTCATTAATTCTGGTCCTATCTTTTTTCCATACTCTTCGTACAAAGGCTGTAATTTTTTAACAAATGCAGATTTATCCACCTGATTAACTTTCATACCCTTATTTTCAAGTTCTTTAACTAGGCTTTCGTCAGCACTGATATTTTTTTCTCTAATTCTCTTTTCAGCGGCCTTTGCTTCTTCTACTAAGATTTTCTGCTGCTCCTCGGTTAGACTCTTGAATTTCTTCTCGTTAATCAATAAGCATTCGTTCGTCCAAAAATGGCCGGTTAACGAAAGATACCTCTGGACTTCGTTAAAAGAGGAACTAGCAATTGTCGCTAGTGGACTTTCCTGCCCATCAATAACACCTTGCTGCAAACCAGTAAACACCTCGCTAAATGCCATTGACGTTGGTTGTGCACCCAATGCTTCGAATACCGCTCTTCTTAAGTCAGAAGTGGTTGTACGAAATTTAATTCCCTTCATATCTTCTGGTTTTACAATCGGTCGAATATTATTAGTCATATGCCGATAGCCAAGTTCCATAAACCCAAGATTACGAATTGATCCGTCAGAGGCTATAATCTCATTAATTTTTTTACCATAATCACCGTCCAAGGCATTATACCCATTCTGTCTTTCTTTAAACATATAGGGCAGATCTTCAATCGTAAACTCCGGATGTGAAGTACTCATGAATGCTATAGTTTCAAGGGCCATATCTACAGTTCCCATATGGAGCTGTTCATACAATTCACTTTCCTTCCCTAATAGGGAATCTGCGAAAATCTCAATTTTTACTTTACCATTGGTCCGTTTTGAAACATTGTCAGCCATGGTATGTAATTCTTGCGTAAGTAAATGTTTATCCGCAAAAGTCAACCCAAGTTTCATTGTTACAGTATCGCCGCCAGATGCTGCTTGCTCTTTTTTGTCGCCGCCGCATCCAGTAATTAACATTACTGCGGCTAATGCCAACGATCCTATAATCATTTTTAAGCTCTTCACTTTTCGTACCTCCTTTTATAGGTATACTGCTTCCGTCTGGCGATCCGCATTTTCGCCCCTACTCTTACAATGCTACTTTATGTTAAAACTGAAAATTTGTATAATACTTTCTCTGTCAACTCACTATAAAATAATGTTATAATAAAGCGGATTAAACCATCGTTCTATGTATTTTATTTTTGCTACAGGAGGGTTCATGGATAACCGCGACTTATTGCTGCTTAAATACCTAAGCGATTTTAAAAACATCACCAAAACGGCTAATGCTCTTTTTATCTCCCAACCAGCTTTGACCAGGAGACTCAAACAATTGGAAAAAGAGCTGGACACCCAATTGATCGAAAGCAGTAATAAAGGAATTACGCTGACCCCTAGCGGCGTTGAAACTGTGCTGTATGCCAGACAGGCTCTCAATGATATAGACACTCTGAAAAAAAGGCTGGCCGTCATCGATCAAAAGATGTCCAAACAGATTCATCTAACGGCTCCCAATATTATTTGTGAATATTACTTCCCCACCATCATTCGTTTATTCCGGCAGCAATATCCCGATATCCGTTTCTCTATCCGTATGGCTCCCAGCAGTGAAGTTGTCTCTGATACCCGTGACGAAAAAGCAGATTTTGGTTTCCTCCGCAATGATTTTGGATGGGATGAGGAAGGAAAGATTCTGCTAACCACAAACTATATTGCCGCAGTGTCACTGCACCCCTTCACGTTACAGGACCTTCCCCATATGAGCCGTGTTGCCTATACAACAGATGCGTACTATATGAAAATGCTAGATCTTTGGTGGGACCGCAATTTCTCCTCTCCGCCGCAGATTGACGTCCAAGTAAGTAGCCTTAATTTGTGCATAGAAATGGTACTAAATGGTATTGGCTTTGGTCTGCTACCCTCTGTATTAATCCCTGATTCTCCAGAGATTCATAAGATCATTCTGAATGACCAAAGCGGGAATCCTATCCAGCGCCACACATACCTAATCTATAAAAAGTCGGGAATCAATACCACCGCCAAGAAAAATTTTCTGGCTTTTATCAAAGAGCACCCCTTTGACGATTTTTTCCTTCTCCATCGTACATAATAAACAAACGCTCTACTTAAAAAGCTCCGATAGAATAACGAAAAAGTTCGGACTTATTATAACTTTTATTTATAATGAGTCCGAACTTTTATGATTGTACAACATAGTGTTTTTTCGTTATTCTTAAAGTATAAAGAAGTTACAGGGAACGCGCGGCCCAAAGAACTTGAAAGGAGCTCAAACATGAGTGGAATGATCGGATTGGGAATTATTTCCCTTGTTATCTACGTGGCCGTTATCTTGATTCTAAATGTAGGCCTGAAACGCAGAGCTTCAGAAGCTATGATGTGGTCTTATCTTTTAATCGTTTTGGTCGCCAGCATTTTCGGAAAGAAATCTCTCACCACTGTTTTTTCAAAAAGTTTTTCCTATGGCATTCACGCAGAAGTCGTCTATGCCGCAATGGCCTTCGTCTTTATGTCTTACCTTATGGAAAAGACAGGCGTTATCCTGCGGCTGGTGAATATCCTAAACAGTTTTATCGGGCGTTTTACCGGTGGCAGCGGTTATGTCTCCACCATTGGCTCTGCACTATTTGGTATGGTGTCAGGCTCCGGATCCGGTAATGCTGCCGCTATCGGTTCCATTACGATCCCTTGGATGATGCGGACAGGCTGGTCCCAGGAAAGAGCCACCTTAATCTGCGCCGGCAATGCAGGCATGGGAATGATTTTCCCTCCGTCAACCTCCATGCTGCTTCTGCTCGGCATGGAAAGCATTGAAAAAGAACTTCCATCCGGAACATTGTACGTAGGACTATTGGGTGCCGGCTTTATTATCTTGGCATACCGTCTGGCGGTGATTTACTATTTTGCAAAGAAAGACGGCCTAAAGCCGATTCCCAAAGAACAGATTCTGCCTTTCGGACAGGCGTTAAAAGAAAATGGATCTTCCCTTCTAATTTTCCTGGGCGTCATTATCCCCTTGCTGGCTACCATGGAGCCTACCGGAGCTTGGGTAAAGGCAACTATGAACGCGTCTTTCCCTAAAGCATTCAAATCTATCTCTATTGTTTTCTGGATCCCCATTGTCATGTCGATTTTCACCATCCTGGAAGGCTGGAAACATCTTCCGCATACTATTTCTGGGTGGATGTCCATGATTCGTGAATCTATTGGGAACTATGCAGATGTAGGCATGCTTTTGTTTACCGCCTTCGCTGCTTCCAATATTTTAAATCAACTGGGCATGACCAATGAAGTAAAAAATATTTTTGCCCACCTGGGTACCTATTCCCCGTTCCTGGTCATCCTTGTTATCGCAGTGCTAATTACCATGATGGATGGTCCTTTTTCCGGCACTGCAACTACAAGTGCCCTGGGTGCGGCTGTTTATGCAGCGCTGCGCTCTATTGGCCTTCCTCCGGTCGTATGCTGTGTTGCCTTTTTAAACCTGATCTCTAACGAAGGAGCCATTCCACCTAATGCTGCACCGCTCTATATTGCCAGCGGTATTTCCAGTTTGGAAGACCCTTCAAAAATTTTCCGGCCCATCATGGTATTCTATGTAATCCCTACAATGCTGATTGCCATTCTAATTATGGCACGGGTAATTCCGGTTATAGGTGCATGAGGTGATAAGATGAAAAAAACACTGCGCACAATTTGTATGAAACTCTTTGAGATTACTATGCCTCTATTTATTATTCTGGGGATTGTGATCTGGGGTATGCAAATGATTGCTATTTTAGCTGGCAAAGGAAGTCTTCTGGTATGGAGTTATAAATCACTCTATCCTTGGGCTTCTACTGCCTCCAGTATCTGTATGTTCGCTGCATTTATTTACAGTTATGTAAAGGATGCCTAGTTTTAGAAACCGTTGCGAAAGGGAGGTTCATCATCATGGAATTTAGTGCAAACGCTGTCAAGGCAGGCAGTGACAGTAAGCATGATCTGCTGCTGCAATTAGAACTTGTAGGAAACACAAGGGAGATAGAACTTCACAGTAAAGTGGAGAAAAAATTTAGCGATGCCATCCGTGCGGACGTCAACGAAGTCCTGGATACCTATAAAATTCAGGGAGCCAAAATACAGATTGACGATCTGGGAGCCTGGGATTTTGCCATTAAGGCGCGGACCGAAACCGCTATTAAACGGGCTCTTGCAAAAAAGGAGGCAGCACAACATGAATGATTTATACCGTACAATGTTTTTTGTCCCTGGCAACGCCCCAGGGAAAATCGCTAAAGCAGAGATTTACGGTGCGGACTGCCTGATCTATGATTTGGAAGATGCCGTTTCTATTTACGAAAAAGATGCCGCCCGGGATCTATTATGCCGTTTTCTCTCTTCCTATCGTCCGGACTGCCGCATCGGAATACGTATTAACGGACAGGATACCCCCTATTACAAGGAAGATATCCAGAGGCTGGTACCTCTGAAGCCGGATTTTCTACGGTTACCCAAATCAGAAACAGCAAAAAACATTCAAGACTTAGATCGCTTTATCACAGAAGAAGAAACAAAAAACCAGATTCCTGTAGGCACAGTAAAAATCGCTTGCACCATTGAAACAGCACTGGGCGTCCACAATGCCTACGAAATCGCCACAGCTTCTCCCCGTGTCATGGCGATCGGCCTGGGAGCGGAAGATTTCCGTACAGATATGCGGATGAGCCGCAGTGAAGATGCCAGTGAAATTCTATTTGCCCGGAATCAGATTTCCCTCTGCGCCCACGCGGCTAAAGTCATCCCCATGGATTACGTCAACAGCAATTTCAAAGATCCAGAAGCTTTCAAAAAAGATGTAGCCTTTGGTAAAATGCTGGGATACACCTGCAAATCCTGCATTCACCCCACCCAAATCAGTCTGGTCCATGAAGTATACATGCCTACGGACAAAGAAATTGAATATGCTCAAAAAGTAGTCGCTGTGTATAAAGAAGCTATTGCCAATGCTTCTGGAGCAATTGCTCTGGACGGGAAAATGATTGATATGCCCATTGTTACCCGTGCCAAAGCAGTACTAGCCTATGCCAAAGTGGCAGGAAAGGAGCTGGTGGCAGAATGAAACAGGAGGAAATGGATTTTATCAACCAGATTCCAGGCTGGGAAGAGAAGAAAGCATTTTCTGGTGCCTATGCGACGATTCCCACAGGACAGCACATGGCATCCCGTCCGGTAAAATATTTCCATCCCGGCATGAAAAAAGTCCAAACGCTGGACTATATCCTGGATGCCACAGGCCTAAAAGATGGTATGACCATTTCTTTCCATCATTGTCTGCGAAACGGAGATGCGGTGATGGCGTACGTCATTGATGCAATTGCAAAAAAAGGCATTAAGGATTTGACGCTGTCCGCCTCTTCTCTCAGCAAAGTCCAAGATTGTCTGCTCCCCTATTTTGAAAGCGGAGTCATCACGGCAGTGGATACCAGTGGTGCCCGCAGCAAACTAGGAAGCTTTATCCAGCATGGGGGCTTAAAAAAGCCAGCCATTTTCCGTACACACGGTGGCCGGGCACGCGCCATTGAAACGGGAGAACTGCACATAGACGTAGCCTTTATTGCTGCGCCTTGCTGCGACCGCTTTGGCAATATCAACGGGGTAGACGGTAAATCCGCCTGTGGCTCTTTGGGCTACGCAATGCCTGATGCAGAATACGCGGATCACGTAGTGGTTGTGACGGACGGATTGTCCGACTTGCCGTTAGAGTATGTCAGTATCCCCCAGACACAGGTAGATTACATTACGGAAGTGCCCTCCATCGGCGATCCAGCAGGAATTGCTACCGGATCCATCCGTGTCAGCAAAAATCCAGAAGAACTGATTATTTCCAAGTATGCTGCAGAAGTCATCGCAGCCACTCCCTACTTCCACGACAATATGGTGTTCCAGTTTGGCAGCGGCGGCATGGCCATTGCCACAGCTGGCTATATCCGTGAGAAAATGTTGCAGCGGGGCTACACCGCAGCAGCTGGGGTTGGCGGTGTTTCCGGATTTCACGTGCAGATGCTAAAAGAAGGCCTGATCAAAACCTTCTTTGATCCCCAGGATTTTGATCTTACGGCCATCGCTTCTCTGAAAGAAAATATGCAGCATCACGAAATCTCCGCCTCTGCTTACGCCAATCCCTTCTGTGCCAGTCCGTACGTCAATATGCTGGATTTTACAGTACTTAGCGCAACAGAAATGGATGTGAATTTTAACGTCAATGTACTCACTGACTCCTATGGTAAACTATTAGGAGCACCAGGTGGACACCCGGATGCCGCTGCAGGCGCAAAAATGACGATTATCACCATGCCGCTACTGCGGGGCCGCCTGCCCATGCTGCTGCCACATGTTACGACCATTGTCACACCGGGAGAATCCGTAGATGTGCTGGTAACGGAATACGGTATTGCCGTCAATCCTGGAAGGCCGGATATCCTCTCCTGCTTACAAGGAAAAGGCTTGCCACTAGTCAGCATTGAAGCATTGGAAGAAAAAGCACGTTTCTTGTCCGGACGTCCTAATGAACTAGCATGCAGTGACAAGATCTGTGGTATCGTAGAATACCGCGATGGCACGATCATTGATACCATCCACGCATTATAAAGTCAATTGAGAAGAGGGAGTCTTTACCCAAAGGCCCCCTCTTCTCATACTCTTCTTCAAATTTTTCTTCACACAACACACTCTAACCCAAAATTTCCTTTATCCAGTGTTGTATTTTAACGGTTTGCGCTTCCGTCACTTCTGGCATAGGAACCGTGCATTTTGCTTCCAACGGAATCCCTCTTAACACCATTGCCCGTTTTAAGATTGGTATAAACGGATCTCCGATATCATATAGACTCATAGCCTTATCAACAATCCGTTGATACTTCACAACATCCTCGAACTTCTTCGCATTCAGTGCATCTGCCAACTTACGAAATAGCTCTGGACACACATTGGACAAGCCCCCGATACAGCCATTGCCCCCACTGATAACGTTATGCGCCATAAATTCTTCAAACCCAGACAGAATTACAAAATCTGGAAATTCAGGGCGGATCAGGTCGATCAACTTTCTTGTATGCCCCATTTCTGTAACAGTATCTTTATAACCGACAATGTTTTTATGTTCACGGGCAAGCTCTAACACTAATCCCGGAGAAACATCATGCCCCGTTCTCGCAGGGAAATTATAGATATATATATCCCCGTTAATCTGCTCCGCCAGATCACCGTAGTATTTTTTCAGGGCGGACTGCGAAAACTGGAAGTAGAACGGACTTACAATTAAGACTGCCTTTGCACCTTTCCCAAGTGCATAATTGGAAAGCGTTGCCGTTTCGTCAGCATTCATCCCACCGGTTCCAATTAAAATCTGTGTTGCATCTTTGTATTGGCAAGCAATATCAATTAATTGTACCTTTTGTTCTTTAGACAGGCTAAAGAACTCACCCGTACTTCCCATAACGACAATCCCGTCAACACCGCCATGTATGAGATACTCATAAATCTTTTGATTCGCTTTTATATCAATATTTCCGGTTTGATCAAGAGCGGTTACTACTGGTGTTAAAATCTGTGCGTTCTTCATAGTACGCCACAATCCCCTTTGATTTTTGACAATTGTAATTACCGTTTAGTACAGAGATAGAACTATTGCCAAAATCCTATACAAAGTTACAGACCCGCGCAATAGCCATTTCAGTATATCCAAGAGCCTCCGCTTTTGTATACTTACCGTCTGCCACTTCGTGAATTTCATTCATTAGCTCATCCCCCATCTCTGTCAACGTCTTTGTTCCGTAAACTAATGGACTGGCATCAATATCAATGTTATCTTCCATATTTTTATAGGTGATTTTATTTGCCGTTATTTTAATGACAGGCGCCAAAGGATTCCCTGTTGGAGTTCCTCTTCCAGTAGAGAACACAATAATTTGTGCACCACCTGCTACCATAGCAGCAACGGACGAGGGGTCGTTTCCCGGGGTATCCATAATAACCAGCCCCTCTTTTCCAGCCACTTGCTTAGCGTAATCATAAACTGCTGAAATCTGACGGTGTCCAGATTTATGAATACAGCCCAGTGACTTCTCTTCCAAGGTGGTTAAGCCTCCAGCTTTATTGCCTGGAGAAGGATTTCCTTCACGCACTTCTTCCCCAACCAATTGCAGTGCTTTTTCATATCTGTGAACAATCTCAAAGATTCGTTTTTTTACTTCAGGAGTCTTTGCCCTCCGTGCCAGTATATGTTCGCCTCCAATTAATTCTGTGGTTTCCGACAAAATAGACGTCCCCCCCAAGTCTACCATACGATCACTAGCTTCTCCGATTAATACATTGGATGCCAGCCCGCTAGTGGGATCGGATCCGCCGCATTCCGTTCCCAAAATAAGCTCTGACATAGGGAATTCTTCTCTTTGTAGCAATGCTGCTTCCTGTACAAATTGTTTTGCAACACGGGTTGCACGTTCTATAGTTTTAATTGTACCACCATTTTCCTGAATAATAAAAGTCGCTAACGGCTTATTGGTTCTTTGTTTGATTGCTTCGGTAACCAAGTCCATCTGACAGTTTTCACAACCCAAAGAAATCACGATAGTTCCATAAACATTCGGATTAGCTGCGTATCCAGCCATTACATCCATAGTCAATTCCTGATCGCTAGGAACCTGAGAACATCCCAATTGATTATTAAACGTTACAGCTCCCTTGACATTTTGTGCAACAATCCGGGTAGTATCAGAGGCACAAACACTAGCCGGAAGAATTAATACATAGTTACGAATTCCCACACGACCATCCGGTCTTTTGTATCCAAAAAATGTTTTCATAACAACTCCCCCTAAACTTCCTGCTCCAAATTTTCTCTATGACTGGCTACATTATGAACATGTACATGATCTCCTATATTGATGGTAGTCGCTGCTATTCCAATATGCTCGCCATATTTTACAACGGGTTGCCCCTTCGGGATAGTACGGATAGCAAGCTTATGGTAAATTGGAATATCTTGCGTTACGGTTAACTCTTCTTCTTTTCCATTCTGAAACCGTACATCTGCCTTAGTTCCCTTCTTCAGCGGCTCAATAGCTACCGCCACATTATCTTTACTGTCAATCACAACTGCATTTACCATAATTACCCTCCTCAAATAACAGATTCTTTGCTAAAGTCTTGTCCAGCAAGTGGAAACTTCGGACAACCATACTTCTTCGCCCACCACGATGTAATAAACGGTACTAAAATCGCCGTAACAACAGCCGCAGCTGCAACTTGTGCCGTTGCAACCGGTTCATATGGAGCCCAGGCTGGATCAATTAATGCAACTGCAGCCGGTACGGCAACTGCATTTCCAGCAGTTGTAGATACGCCCCAAGCTGCATACCCCGGTCTATGCCCAATAAAACGTTCACAGGCCAGTATAAAGATGCCACCGACAAAACAGCAAATCAGTCCTAACAAGATTCCTCCCATTCCACCTTTTGCCAGATTCGTCAATTTGATTCCAGCCCCCAGGCAGAATCCAACGAAGGGAATCAGAATACTTCCCGCAGGAGCCAGTGTCTTTTGGATCTCTTTATCCAAGTTCCCCAGAATCATCCCCACTAATAACGGTCCAATCGCTGCGATCAAAGCAATAAGGGGAATATTTGCCAAGCCAGAAGCTCCCATAGCAACTAAGGTTAAAAACGGGCCATCATTAATCGTCAGTAATGCCATGCTGGCACAATCTGTCTCATCCCCGAACTCTGTCATAAGTGCTAAATACACAGACCCGTTGGAATTAGTGACTGCACTAATAATTGCAAGAGTCGTTAATCCCAAGAATCCTGCTTTTCCGCATAGCAATCCTACAACAATCCCGATAGCGGCGCCAATGATAAACTTAGAAAGTAAAAGCAACCCACCACGCTTTAATACTTTTGGCATGTCTGCCAACTGTAATGTCGTCCCTAAGCAAAAGAGCTGTATCCCGATTGCTGTTGCGGAGCCCGCACTGGTAAAAGTAGCCGTCGTGAAAGAACCAATTTTTACAACTTCTGGTATGAATGTATTGATCAATGACCCTAAGATCATCGGGACCACCATCATTCCAGCAGGCACTCTTCTTACATTCTCTAAAATTTTCATGTGTCTCCCCCTCTCCAAACCTCTTATTGAACTATATCCTTATAATAGTTAAGTCTATTTTTATGTACAATATGGTCTTTTTATCCACGTTGTTCTGGCAACGGAATATCTGCGATTTTTCTATCATTTCATGGTATAATAACTATGTATTCGGATATTCGAACTATGTTTTGGAAAGGAACTCTTATGGTTACCAAAGATCCATTTTCACCGCATCGACCAACGACCAGAGTCTTGGACATCTTGGAATTATTGGCATCCAATACCGACGGCTTTACTCTATCTGAAATTGCCGACAAAATTTCAGCTGCGAAAGGAACTCTGTTTCCAGTACTACGTACTTTATGCTTTAGGAAATTTGTTCTTCACGAAAAAACGACCGGAAAATATACAATCGGTATCTCTGCTTTTTGTGTCGGTGAATCTTACACTAACAACAGAAATACTATTCAGTTTTTCCACGAAGAGATGCTGTCTATTGTTAATCAGGTTGGTGAAATTTGCCAACTGGGGATTTTAGATAATTCCGATGTACTCTATCTTGCTAAGGTTGATAACAAAGAAGCCATCCGTTTAGTTTCTCATGTTGGAAAGCGTCTCCCCGCCTACTGCACTGCGCTAGGAAAAGCACTGTTAAGTGAACATTCTTTAGAGGAATTACGAGCCCTCTATCCATATGGTCTCCGTGTTCGAACATCACAAACGATCACGTCTTTCATTCAGCTGGAAAAAGAATTGCAGGAAATCCGCAGAACACAGATTGCCAGCGAGTATGAAGAATGTTCAAAGTACCTTACCTGTTTAGCAACACCTTTGCGTTCAGAGGGGAAAATTATTGCTGCACTGAGTGTAAGTACCCCAACCTTTCGTCTCGACAAGAACAAAACAGTATTAACAAAACGTGTCCTGCTCTATGAAAAAGAAAAAATTGAAACTTACCTGAATGCAGAGCAATTCAATAGCTCTGATTTCATTTTTTGAGGTTTCCTCTAAGTTTGTCAATGAATAAAGCATAGATATTGTAAAAACAGTTCCTACAGGAAAACAAACTATCCCTATAGGAACCGTCTTTCATTTTTTGTTTTATCAGGAGAGCCCCTTATGAGCACAGACAACAATCCGATTCAGATCAATTTCTACAACGAAATGATATTGTACCTTCCCATCTTTAGCCACAAGTACTCCCATGGTGTCCCATCGCTACAAACAGAGCCACCTGCACTTATCCACTCACTTGAAAAGATTGACAAAGCCCATAATAACAAACGAATTCACGATATTAATGAACAAACTCCCCACTAGAGGCACTATAAAAAATGCACGTGGTGAAGCTCCATATTTATCTTCTACCGATTGCATATTTGCCATTGCAGTAGGAACTGCCCCCAATCCAAATCCACAATGACCAACAGCAATCATTGCTGCATCATAGGATTTCCCCATAAATCTGAAAGTAACCAGCACCGCAAAAAGAAACATCATGATCGTTTGGGCAAAGAGTAGGAGCAACATCGGAATAGCCAAGTCAGCCAGTTGCCAAAGTTTAAGCGTCATCATGGAAAGCGCCAAGAAAATATAGAGAGAAATATTACTTATCGTTTGAATAGCCGTAAGGCGTAGCCTAAAGCAATCTGTGTGATCAGCAATATTTCTTACAACCAATGCCGCTGTCATTCCTCCTACTGAGGCAGGAAATGTTAGCCCAAATTCTGATAATACAGCAGAAATAACACAGCCAAATCCAACTGTCAAAAGTAGTTGGTAGGTGGCAACGGTCAAAGTCCGTTCACGAGGTTCTCCTGTTTCAGCAAGTATCTGTTCTTCCCTTATATCGATGGCAGCAGCATCTTCACTTTTAAGGTTATATTTTTCGATCAGGAACCGGCCCGTCGGCCCTCCTATGAAACTTCCTGCAACAAGGCCAAAAGTAGCTGCTGCCAAAGAAACGGTTGTTGCGGTATCAAGTCCTACACTTTCTAGCACCGGTGCAAATGCGGCTGATGTTCCATGTCCTCCCGTCATCGGAATAGAGCCAGTTGCGATTCCAATCAACGGACTGATTCCCAGTACTTTGCAAAGAACAACACCCAGGCCATTTTGTAAGACTACCAACAGTGAGGATAGAACCAAAAATATAATTACCTGCGGCCCCCCTTTTTTCAGCAACTTCCAGCTTGCTGTAAATCCGATTCCTGCATAAAACAGCAGCATAAACAAATCTTTAAATGCCATACTAAATTTTATACCAAAAGTCCCGGTCTCATGCCCAAGTAAAATCAAAATTGTGCAGAAAAAGCCACCAATAACTGGAATAGGGATACAATATTTTTTCAACACATTACAGTGATTTCTTACAAGCTCTCCGACCAACAGTATAATCACCGCAACAGCAATCGTATGGTACTGATTGAATGTTATTGTCATTTCGCTCCCTCCATTTTCCCACAGGATTTTTTGCACAAGTCCTACTTCAATCAAGCACGACCTTTCCTTCTTTTAAGATATATTTGCCGTCTGCAATCAGCGTAGCTTCCTTCATAATTAAATCATAGTGACATGCAGCCTTAACTTTTCCACCCAGAGTAATACTGGTGCCAATTCCAATATGTGCCGATCCATAAACACCTTCATCTTCTAACATAAATCCCATAAAATGGCACTTTGGGTTGAGGCCAATGCCATTTTCTGCTACGTTAAATACATTAGGATCGTTTTTCGATTCTAAGTCTTCCCGTAAGATATCTGCCTGCTTTCCCCCTTCAATCTTAGTTATAAAGCCATTTTCCACTGTGCAAACAACCGGTTCATCCAATACACCTATTCCTAAATAGGGGATACTAGCATCTGCAACGATAATTCCATTTGCAGTTCCCTCTAATGGCGAAACATTGGCTTCCACCGTAGGAACAGTGGAGAATTCTCCTTTTTCAACCATGCAGTATAAAGAATTGCCTCGTCTTCCCTTTGCACTATAGCTCAATTTGGTTCCTTGTTTAGTCGACAAAAGGATGTCTGTTGCCCCTGCCATCGCTTGCGCCACAGCTTTACATTCAATCTTGGCTCTTTCAAAATCACATTCTATTCCGCCATGAATCATCATATTTTCCTCAAATTGTGTTAGGACAACACCTCTTGCACCATTAGCCAAGGCCTCCTTTACAGCACGTGTATGTGTAATAGATTTCCCGACAACACAAATAAATGCTTGGCTTGCTTTCATGGCAGCAGCGACAGTTACTGGTGGTTCTTCGCTGTCAGTTACTCTGGACTCCATAATAGATATTATTGCATGCGCACCTGCAGCATACGCAGCTTCGGCAATCACTTCTGCTATAGAAAACTTTAAAGGATCCGTAACAATCAAAACTTCCTCACCAGGCTGTACTTTCACACAAGTCTTAACAATTTTCTCTGCCCCTTTTGCCATTTGAAAATTTTTCATTTTTCTCACCCTTTCAATATTATATATTCTATAGAAAAATACCTATACCATGAAAATAGCTCATGGCATATAATGTTTTCTCTTCGCTTCAATATACGCTTTTCCATTCATAATATGTTCTTTCATTGCCTCTTGGGCAGATTTTAAATCTTTATTTTTTAAGGCAGATAAAATCTTACTATGTTCTATGATAATATTATTTCTCCGAACCGTATCACTAGCAGAAAACTTCATATCTCTTGCAAGAACATTGTCCAAGGACTCAATGAGTTTATATAGCGTTCTATTGTTGGCAACATTATAGATAATATTATGAAACCTTCTATTTATCGTCGCTATATCAAATATATTTGTTGTTATCTTACTGTAATTAATCAAATCCTCTATTTTTTGTAAGGTCGCATCATCAAATTTATCAATAGCTAATTCTAAAGCCAGATTTTCTAGTGCTAATCTGCACCGATATACATCTGTAATTTCCTCATCATTTATACCATGCACAATGGCACCCTGATAAGGAATCAATTCAATAAATCCCTCACTGGCTAATCGTTTGAAAGCTTCCCTTACCGGCGTCGCACTTACATTGTATTCTTTAGCTACATGTTCTTCCCGTAACCGACTCTCTGGCTCTATGACACCACTAATAATTTTATCTACTAATACTTGATAGACTCTTTCACTTAAGGTAACTTTGTCAAATCCATCGTTCGTAAAAGATTGCATTTTTCTTCCTCCTATATTCTATATAATATAGTAAAATCTGAAAATTGCAACGATTTTTCTATTTGTTAGTTTTTTTCGTTGTTGTTTGTTACTCATTTTACACTTTTGTCAAAACAGGTGATATCCGTATAGAGATCTCAAGCCACACTCTTGCTCTTTGGTATTGGATCGATTCAGAACCCATAAGGCGGAGCAGGGATTCCTCGTTGAGAAATATCCCGCTCACAGAAGAATGATATTTGAGTTCCTTGTTAAGCCATTCAATATGCTTTGAAGTCAGGAGATAACGCCGTGGGGCTTTTGGTAAGGTCATAACAGTCATAGCACTTTCAAATCCTTCATCCAGACAGGCCATAGCAGATTCTGCTATGTCTTTGTAGTCAGCAATGATTTCATCCCGCTTTTTACGAGCATCTTCAATGGTTTCACAGCTCCACATACTCTGCAGATCCGCACGGATACCAGCTTGGTACTTCTTGGGGGCTTTCTCCGAAATGTTCTTAGAGAAATGGAACTGGCAGCGCTGCCAAGGAACATCAGTAAAAGCATTGTTAACGGCATCCAAAATCCCTTCATGCGCATCCAATAGAACCGACGACTTGGAGAAACCGGTTCCACAAATGGTTCCATAACTCTTGAGACTTTCCTGGTAGCTACATCGTTTACAACCATTTCTGCTATGCTGGCAATTGGCGTAGCCTTCAAGTGTACACCGAATTCAGCCATAAGAATGCCGTTAAGACAGTTTTGAAGTAATTCTCGGAATGCGTGATTGCGGTCTTTTGGAAGAAGTTGTAGAATTTTTTCCTGATTCAATATAATATTAAGGTAAGCCATTATTTTCCCCTTCTAAGTATTATGTTGATTGTGGTTAATTACATTATATCTAAGAGGCAAGCCTTTGGCTTTTCTTATTTTTTAATTTACACCATTATATATACTTCACCGTTTTTTACCTGCAAGGCAACAGCAAACTATACAAGTAGTTTATATACACCACAAGCAGGACGCTAAAAGAGAATTTAGAAATCTGGAAGCCAGTCCGGACAAATATTCCAAGTACGTAAGATGAATGCACTTCCCAGGAAACGCTTGGGATATCATACTCCTGAGGAACTTTTCGATGAATTCCTGGATGGAGTATATGCGTTAAAATCTATACAGGTAGCGTAACTTCTACCGCTGTTCAATTTGGAGTTGCAATTTACAGATCAGATAAGAATCAGGATCTATCCTGATTATCTTCACACTCTAGCTCGTCATGGGTTTCTACCCTTGGCGGGCTATTTTTTACTATAAAAATTCCCCCTTCTCCTGTCAAAGAGCAGTAGTGAGAATGGTTTTCTTACAAGCTGAAAATAACTCCCTAGAAAACGAGAGCCATCGCAGACGATCTTAGTATATTTGTTTTGTGTTCAGCCCATCGATAGCCACATTACCAATTATGCTTTTGCGGGAAAAGCTTTGTCAAGGCAGCGTCCACCTCATGCTTTTGGGCATGAAGATACTGCGTCAGGCGCCGCTTGAACAATGTCAGTTCGTAGCGGCGCAGTTTTTCATTGCCATATTCTGTCGCCATGTATACGTCATACGTGGGAGTCGTGCCTCCCAATGCCGCTACGGCACAATGTTCTCCTTTTGCTAGTTGCTCCTTCAGAAAACAGATGGGAGCAAAGAACCAGTAGTCATGTTCCATAAGGCTCCAAGCGACTTGATAGGAATCAACCGTATAGGTAGGAGAAACTCCCACAGGCACATAATGCTGGTACCATTTCCGGAAACTGTAGCCGCAGTTAATGTAGATCATCTTTTCCATATTAAGTTCTGCCGGCGTCAAAAGTTCCTTCTTGTAAAGAGGGGCAGCGCTCAGGATAACCAAAGGTTCCGAATAAAGCAGTCTGGTATTAATACCGATCCCCATTTTTTCTTCAAGACAGAGTCCCAAATCCACTTCATTTAAGTGCAGTTCATCGTAGATTGTCGCTGTATGGGTCGTTCGGATGGTAATTTTCCATTTTTTCTCATCGCTGCCAAGGGCGATGAAAAAAGCCCTAAGCAGGTAATTATTAATGCTGTTGGTACTTCCCACTTTAAGTTCCAAGGATTCTGCGCGCTGGTTAACGTTCATAACTGCAGTATCCGCATCAAGCCAAGACTGCGCCAGTGGCAGGAAGCGTCTTCCATTGGTTGTCAGCATTGTCTGCCGTGTTCCTTTGCTGCGTTGCAGCAAAGACGTATTAAGCTTCTTTTCCAACAGCTTAAGCCGATAACTTACGGTGGCTTGAGATACGTAGAGCAGCTTTGCGGTTTTACTGATATTGTTCACTTTGGCTAAGGTAAGAAAGGTCTCAATGAGCTCTTTTTCCATAATGCACACAGCCTCCATAGAGCAAAGTTATAAAACAAGTTGATATATTTTTATGATACCATTGATAATTTTAAATAGCAACAGCCTGCCGGCAACGTCAATCCATACTATTGCAGCGGATAGATAGAAATACAAGAGAAATTTAAAGCAAAAGTTATCAACCCCTTTAATATTTAAAGGAGCTCATTTTAGTTTTTATTTTTACTGATAATTGTGTAAGATTCGATCTATAAGAATTATTTGATAATTCTACTAATAGGTTGACAGGAGGTCATTCGTTATGAAAATTATGGATTGTACACTGCGGGATGGAGCAAATGTAGTCGGTGCTGGTTTCTCTAAAGAACTAACTCGCCTAATGTTGGAAGGACTTATCGAAAGTCATCTTGATACCATTGAAATGGGGCACTGCACCGGTCTGGGGAGTATGAAACACGGTGGGAAACAGGCTCCCGTTACGGATGAAGAATATCTGGATGTCATGGCACCGTTTGCGCAAAAGGCACATATCGGGATGTTTCAAGCTGCTGCCAATGCAGATGAGGAGCTAATAGCGCTTGCAAAATCTAAGGGGCTTTCTTTCTTACGCGTTGGAATTAACGCCAGTGAAGGGAAAAAGGCAGAGACAGCTGTCAAAATGGTCCGTAAATATGGCCTTGAAGCGAAATTCAGTCTCATGAAAGCATATGTATCTACACCAGAAGAGCTGGCTGAAGAGGCAAAACTACTGGAATCCTACGGAGCCCAAGCCATTACCATCATGGATTCAGCAGGCTATATGTTCCCAGATCAGGCAGCAGCATATACGGAAGCGCTTGTTAAAGCAGTTTCTGTTCCCGTCGGATTCCATGGTCACAGCAATATGGGGCTGGCCATTGCAAACGCATTAGCTGCTGAAAAAGCAGGTGCAGCATTTATTGACTGCGGACTCATGGGCATGGCCAGAAGTGCTGGTAACATCATGACCGAGGTGGCTATCGCCGCCTTCCAGCGGGAAGGTAAAGCTGCAGAATACCCGCTCTATACGCTGCTTGACTTTATTGACAAACGTCTCATGCCGGCTATGGAAAAAGAAGGCTATCATAATCCTCTAAAACCGCTGGACCTGATCCTAGGTATGGCGGGCTGTCATTCCAGCTTCATTCCGGTCTATAAGGAAGTTGCTGCTGACAAAAAAGTTAATTTGTATCAATTAATTGTTGAAACGTCCAAATTGGACCGGAAGAGTCCGACGCGCGCACTGATGGAACAAGTTGCGCAGTCCTTGCAGTGAGGAGTTTATGATGATTATTTATCTCAGTGAATATATTGATCCGGCGGCTCGTGCAAAACTGGCAGAAAAGGTTCAAATCGTAGACAACTTTGATACGATTGAACAAATTGATGCGATCCTATTGCGTGGCATTACTGTAGATGCAGCGCTCATGGATAGGGCCAAAAATCTGAAGCTTATTGCCAAGCATGGTGTAGGTGTCAACAATATTGACCTGGAAGCCGCAAAAAAACGTGGCATCATGGTAACGAATACACCGGGTGCCAATGGAGATTCTGTGGCAGAACTTGTAGTTGCTCTTATCCTGGCTTCTGCCAGAAGGCTTCATGAAACAGAGACCGCCATCCAGGGCGGCAAAATAACTCGCATCGCACCTCCCGAACTGCGGGGGAATGAAATTGGCGGCAAGGTATTGGGACAGCTTGGTATCGGTAATATTGGTGCCCGTGTTGCCCATATCCTAAAAAATGGTTTTGGAATGAAAGTGATTGCCTATGATCCTTGGGCTCCGGAAGCGCTTTTTGAAAAATACCATGTAGAACGAGCCACAAAGCTTGAAGATGTGCTAAGCGCAGCCGATATTATTAATATCAGCTTTGGCCTCACAGAGGCAACAAAAAATTTGATCCACGGAAACCTCTTTAATCTGATGAAAAAGGATGCCATCCTGATTAATGCAGCCCGTGGCGGTATCGTAAACGAAAAGGATCTTTATAGTGCCTTAAAAAACAACGTGATCAAAGCAGCTGCCTGTGACGCTTTTGTGGAAGAACCGCCACGAAAAGACCACCCGCTCTTTACGCTCCCGAATTTCATTGGGACACCCCATCTTGGTGCTGACACGAAAGAAGCACTGCAAAAAGTAGGGCAAATGGTTGTAGATGAGGTCCTGCGTGTGGCAGATGGCAAAGTGCCTCTGCACCGTGTTGTTTGAGGAGGAAGAACGTATGAATATTGCGGCTGGCAAAGTGTTTATGACAGCAACCAACGATCTTGCGTTGCTTATGGTTTTTATGGTCATTGGTGTCGTCCTTCTGCAGGTTGTGAAGCCTCTGCAAAAACTTTTTCTTCCTGCCGGGCTCATCGGGGGGACCATTGCCCTGATACTTGGCCCGCAGGTTTTAGGGCTGGTGCAGCTGCCTAAGACATGGAACGGCTTGCCAACACCGATGATCAATGTAGTTCTTACCTGTGCTATTTTCGGTGTAACCATCAACCGGACAAAAATGAAAAATTATCTGGGGGCCATCAACCTCATCGTATTAACCTATTTTGCCCAAATGTTTGTAGGATGTCTCGTAGATATCGGTCTGGGAAAGATCTGGAAGAATCTGCCTTACAGCTGGGGCCTGATGACGGTTTACACCTATTGGGGTGGGCACGGCGCCGCTACCACGGCTGGTACGGTATTTGAGTCCCTGGGCGTCCCGGATATGATTAGTTTAGGCATCATCATGGCAACCTTTGGCCTCATCATCGCCATGGTAGCCGGAATCCCGCTTGTCAATTACGGTGTGCGCAAAGGCTGGGCTACCAACGTTTCTCCGGAAGAAACCAGTGGGGACGTTCTAACCATCCTGGTACCGGAAGACAAAAGAAAACCCCTGGGTTTTGCTTCTGTGACATCTGAATCTGTCAATGGGCTGGCGCTGCAGCTCGGTTTTATTCTGCTCAGTATATTCATCGGCAGCACGCTTTTTCAAACGCTGGCTAAAGTACCCGTCCCCGCATTTGCGTCCGTTATGAAGATGATCCCTGCCCTTCTTTACGGCATCGTTGGCGCAATTATCCTGTGGGCCGTTATGCGTAAAACCGGCACGGATCGCTACGCAGACATGGCCTCTGTCAACACAATTTCCGGTGTTGCTTTGGATATATGCGTTTGTTCGGCCACGGCTACGCTAAATTTGAAGCTGTTCGCTTCGTTCTTGGCGCCACTTTTGATTCACTTGGTCTGCATTATTGTTCTCATGCTCTTTATCTGCGTTGTCCTGCTGCGTCGCTGGATGAAACATGACTGGTTTGAACTCTGTCTCATGGCCTTTGGGCAAGGCCACGGCTCTACGCCTTCCGGGCTTGCGCTAGCCCGCTGCGTTGACGCAGACCACAAATCCACAAGCTGGGAAGGATTCGGTGTGGCTCTCGGTGTGTTTACACCAATTACCTTAACTCTCGCTGCAGTTTTACCATTCGTAGCTGTCCAGAACCAGTGGATCCCGGTCGGGATTGGTCTTATTGTAACCATCGGTTGCTTGCTCTTTGGAGAAAAAGTCATCAAGCGGCAGGCTTGACACGGAGAAGGAAATTTTACTTCCCCTATTTCCTCGCCAGAATAACTACCATGGTCATGATGCACAGCGCACCCAGGGACTCGGCAAGACCAATATGATTGCCCAGGAACAAAACGGAAAAGAAATAGGCAGACAAGGGTTCAAAGGCGGCTAACGCTCCGGTTTCTGACGCTGGGATGTAGCGGGTACTTTCTAAGTAAACGGTATAGGCCACAAATGTCCCCAGGATGAGCAATACTCCAAAGGCAGAAATCGTAGAGGCAGTCACCGGCGCTGCAGGAAATTGGGGCGCATTTACAACCCACAGGAGCAGCGCATTGCCAAGGCTGCCCCATCCCAAAACCAAAAGGCAGCTGTACTTGCGCAGCAGCTTCGCCGCATACAGGGTATACCAGGCCATACCAAAAGCGCTGACGATGCCCCAAAACAATGTATCCACGCTGATTGCCAGCGCTGCGCCTTTGCCCTGGGTGGCAATGAGTCCGGTGCCCACAATGGCCAGCACTACAGAAGCCACTTCTTTTTTGCGGGGTGCCCTGCGCTCCTGCAGCAGGTAATACCCCAATAAAAGGGCGGGCATCAAATACTGCAATACCGTAGCGGTAGCAGCATTGCTGCTGGCAATGGCACGGACAAACGGGACCTGCATCCCATACATGCCCAGCACAATAAATTTCAGTAGCAGTAAGGGATCCTCCCGCAAAGGACGCAGCATATCCATTTTTTGGAACAGGCACCACGCCAAAAATGCCACGCTGGTGCAGACCATCCTGGCAAACAGCACCGTCTGCCAGGACCAATGCTGATAATGCATCAGATATTCAATGCAGTTACTGCTGCTGCCCCATAAGGAAGCCCCTAAGAGGACCATTCCGATACCAAGTTTTCGATTTCTGTCCATATGTCCTCCCTAGCGGCTGCCTTTATGGATACTGTCTTCGCCAAAGCGCTTTTTAATCGCATCCAGCGCTGCATTTTGTTTACTGGCTTTTTCCGTGCGTCCATCCAGAGAAAGGGATGGGCTGCCGCCTTCTGTCAGATGGCTGACGGACACGCCCAGGAGCCTTACCGGTTCTTTCCAGGCAACCTCCGCTGCCAAGATCCGCACCTGTTCCCTTAGCTCCTCATCCAGCTGGACGGGTTCTTCCAAGGTACGGCTACGGGTTAGCAGCTGAAAACGGGCTGTTTTTATTTTCAAAGTTACCGTATACCCGGAAAGGCCCGCCCGTCTAAGCCGCCATCCCACCATCTGGCACAAATCCCACAAGACTTTCAGGCAGGCGGCTTTACCGATTAAATCCTGTCCGTAGGTGATTTCCTTTCCCAAGGATTTTCGCTTTTCATCCGGCACTACAGGACGGTCATCCAGACCGTTAGCCCGATCACGAATCTCTTCTGCCGATTTTCCTAAAAGCGGACGGAGAATGGACAAATCACAGACCGCCAGTTGCCCGATCGTGGTAATCCCCCATTGCCGCAGCGCTTCTACCGATTTCTTCCCCAGGCCGAAAATCCGGCTGACAGGAAGGCCTGCGATGCGTTTTGCCGCCTGTTCGGGAGGAATCAACACCAGGCCGTCCGGCTTTTCCAAGTCGCTGGCCAGTTTGGCCAAAAATTTATTGGGGGCAATCCCCACAGAGGCGGTAAGACCCGTCTCTTTTTTTATTTGCTGCTTGATATGGCGTCCCATTTCCAAAGGACTCCCCAAAAGCTGCTCAGCGCCAGTAAGATCTAAAAACGCTTCATCAATAGAAAGGGGTTCCACCAGTGGGGAAAACTGATGAAAAATCATCCGTATTTTTTCCGACAGTTCCCGGTATCTTTCAAAGCGCCCGGGGATAAAAATCCCTTCCGGACAAAGCCGCCGGGCCTTGACCATGGGAAGGGCAGAATGGACGCCGAATTTTCTTGCCTCGTAGGAAGCCGTCGCCACTACACCCCGTTCGGACAAGCCGCCCACGATCACAGGCTTCCCCCGGTATTCCGGGTGATCCAGCTGTTCTACGGAAGCAAAAAACGCATCCATATCCACATGCATGATCCATCGCTTTGCTTCCATAACCTTCCCTCCCTTGTACAAAAAAAGACGGTCACGCCGCCTTTTTTATTTTATAGCAACCCGTAATGCTCTACCACGGCCTTAACGCCCAAAAGGACCAGAACCAATCCCCCAACCCGTTCTGCACGGGCTTTGCCCCACATGCCGATCACGTTGCCCAGGGCGCAGCCCAAAAAGGACAGACAAAAGGTCACGGTTCCGATTTCCAGTACCGTAGACAGGATTTCTATGTCCATAAAAGCAAACCCCACGCCTACGCCCAGGGCATCCAAACTGGTGGCAAGGGATAGGCCCAGCATGGTCATAAAATCGGTGCCCGGTGTTTTATCCTCATCTTCCGAGGCTTCCTGGATCATATTGATGCCAATATAGCTCAGGATAATCAGGATAATCCAATGGGAATAGGCCGTCGCTGCCCGGGCAAAATGGCTCCCCAGCTCATAGCCCAAAAAGGGCATCAGAGCCTGAAAACCGCCAAACCAAAGCCCAAAAATGATGCCGCCCCAAAACCGTTTTTTGCCGGGCATTTTCAACCCCCCGCATACGGCAACGGCAAAGGCATCCATGGAAAGAGAGACCGCCAAAAGAAATAATGTGGCTGCGCTCATGCTTTTCCCAGACCCTGCAGTACAAAATAGGTCAGAAATTGCAGTACCCGCAGTTCTTTTTCACTGTGCCTTTTGTCTTCCCCAATTTTACTGAAAACAAGAAACGCTTCCTGCAGCATAGCCTTATTGATCCCGTGCTGCCGGATCCCGCCGCCAGCTACAGAACGGGCAAAGGCGTCCAGAACGGTCAGACTTTGCCGTTTCTGAGCGCCTGTAAATTTGGTGCAACTCAAGATATGTTTCTTGATAGCGTCCCGTTGTTCCAAAAAGTCCTTTTTATCCAAAAGGAGATCGTTCGTGTCCTGCTGTGCCATCTTGCACTCCCCTTTGATTCAAATTGTCTAGCAATTATATCATTAGAGGGCCACAGCCAGCAAGAAAAAACGGAAAAATTATTTGCGTTCGCTAGCGATCATGCCCCCCAGTACCAGGATAATCCCTGCCGCCTGCAGCAAAGAAACCGGCTCCTGCAGTACAAAAATAGACAGCAGCACGGCTACCAGCGGATCCACATAGCTTAAGAGGGCCGTTGTCTGGGCCGGGACTTCCCGCAGCGCTCCAAAATATACCGCATAGGCAATGCCCGTGTGAAAGACACCTAATAGCACCAAAAATCCCCAACTCAGCGCATCCACACCGGAAAAAGTAAGTGTTCCCGTCCAAAAGCAATAGCCGCACAAGATAAGCGCCGCCACTCCCAACTGTACAGCCGTCTCCTCAAAAGGATCCAGTCCCTGGATGGTCTTGGCAACAATAATAATGCCCGCATAAAATACCGCGCCCAAGAGCGCAAAAGTCAGTCCCAGCGGGTCCACATGCTGGGCGCCGCCACCCAAAACGCCGGATACCAGCAGCATGCCAAATACTGTAACCACTGCGCAGCCGATTTTCCAGCGGCTTAAATGTTCATGGAATACAAAAGGCGCTGCTGCCAGCATAAATACAGGAGCCATATAATAGCACAAGGTGGCAATGGCTACTGTGGTATGATTAAAGGCCTCGAAAAAACAAGTCCAGTCCAGTCCCAGCAAAAGGCCGCAGAGCAGCAGGCGGGGCATCCGTTTACGCAGCATGTCTTTATGTACAGGGCGCCGCAGTAGGATTAGCAGCACTACCAGACTGAGGCAGCCTAAAGTCGCCCGCAACAGTGCCAAAGGAACCGAAGCCAGGGCGATATTTCGCCGCACCAGTCCGATGGTGCCAAAGACCACCATGGAGAGCAGCAGCTGTTTTGTGGGCGATACCATTGTATGATACTTCATGCTGTATGCCCCCTCCCGATTACCAGCCGTTTTTAAAACTCCTTGCTGTCAAACACGTGGAGCCCCAGATTTCTCGTTAACACTTGTAGAATTTTTTCACCGCCCACGCTGTTGCCTTTTTTATTCAGCATGGGGCCAAAGGTACCGATGCCCACGCCGTGCCGGGCAATGGCGCAGATACCGCCGCCTACGCCGCTCTTGCTGGGCAGGCCCACCTTGACAGCGTATTCCCCGGACTCATCGTACATACCGCATAGCATCATAAGCGTAGTGACAATCCGCACGATCTGGGAATCCACCACCTGTTCCCCCGTAGCAGGATCCACTCCATGGTTGCTGAGGATCATCCCATAATGAGCCAGGTTCTGTGCAGTCACCATCACCGAGCAGGCTCGGAAATACACGTCCAGAATCTCTTCCGGCTCCCCTTCCAGGACATTGTCGCTTTTCAGCAGATAGGCAATGGATCGGTTCCGGGTGCCGGTGCGTTTTTCCGACTGGTATACCGCCTCATTGAGGCTGATCCGGTCATCGCCGCACAATCTCCGCACTAGTTTCAGGAACGCCTCAAAAGGATCATCTGCTTCAATACAGCTGGTGGTAACAATGGCCCCGGCATTAATCATCGGGTTAAATGGCCGCCAATCTTTTAGCTCCAGCTGGAGAATGCTGTCAAACCGGTCACCGGTGGGTTCCATTCCCACTTTGCTGAATACTTTATCGTAACCTGCGGTCTGCAGTGCCAGGATCAGGGTAAAAGTCTTGGAAATGCTCTGCATGGTAAAGGGAATATTGTACTCCCCGGCATGGTATTGCGTGCCGTCTTTTTTCATCAGACAGACGCCCAAATTCCCGGGATCCGCTTTGGCCAGCTCCGGAATATAACTGGCTACCTTTCCTTCATACAGTACGTTCCGTCCAGTAAGCAGGGCCTCTTCCAAAATCCGCTGTACTTCTGCCTGATCCATGACCATCGCATAGCCTCCTTATTTCCAAAATCCTAATTCATCGGGCTGTAACCCCACACTAGCGCCTTGAAAGCGGGGATCCATCCCTTCCGCTTTCTGTTTTTTATAATCTTCATAAGCTTTAATCACAACACTGCTTAACAGTACGCAACAGGGCAGATTGATAAGGCACATACCCCCCATCGTAATATCTGCCAGGTCCCAAGCAGCGGACATAGGGATAATGGCCCCCACAAAAATTACCAATACTGCATACACATCAAATTTTTTCATAAAACTGGCACTAGGTGTCTTTTTTCCATTGAGATAGGCCAGTCCATTTTCACAGTAATAAATATTCCCTATTAATGTAGTAAAGGAAAATAGCAACATTGCCACCGTAATAAACAGAGGTCCGAAATTCCCCAAAACTTTCTGCAAGCAAGTCTGTACCCAAACAGCGCCAGCATTGTCTGCATTTCCTGGCACCTCGGAAAGCAGGCACATAATAGCCGTTGCATTGCAGAGGATGATGGTATCAATGTACACTGACAGCATCTGTACCAGCCCTTGTTTAACCGGATGGGTAGTCGTAGCCGCTGCTGCAGCATTAGGTGCACTGCCCACACCGGCCTCGTTGGAGTACAGCCCCCTCTTGATCCCCATCACCAGGCAGGAACCGGAAATACCACCAAAAATAGCTTTAAAATCAAATGCGTCCTCCAGAATGGTGACTATAACTCGCGGCAATTCCGAAAGATTTGTAAGCACCACAAAAAGCGTGACCAGGACATAGGCGACTCCCATAAAGGGAACCAGAAAGCTGGCCGCTTTTTCAATAGCTTTGCCGCCGCCTAAAATGCAGAAGCCTACCAAAAGCGCCAATATAGCACCGATAATGGCCGGTGTAATTGCAGGGTCGTAGAAGCTGTACACAGAAAACGTAGATTGAACATTATAAGAGCAGACCAAATTGAAACCGAAAGAATACGTTAGCAACAGGAAAACTACAAAAGCGGTAGCCGCTGTTTTACTGTGTAAAGCATCTTCAATGTAGTACGCTGGTCCTCCATATGAAGAACCATCCTGTCGTTTCCGCTTGAAAATCTGCGCCAGCGTGCACTCCGTAAAAGAAGAAGCCGCACCAATAAGTGCCATTACAGTCATCCAGAATGCGGCTCCTGGCCCTCCTAGACAAATGGCTGTAGAGACGCCAATAATATTGCCTGTACCCACGCAGGCTGCGGTAGAAACCATCAGTGCTTGAAACGGACTAGTTCCATTTCCATCTTTGGGTTTGACCATTAAAATCCGGATGGCCTCCGGAAGCCAGCGCACCTGAACAAATCCCATGCGCACACTGAAATACAACCCGGCAGCCGCCATGACCACCAGCAAAATTGGGTAGTATAACACACTGTCCACAGCATCCAAAAACTCCATCATAGAAAAATCATCCTTTCCTGTCGTAAATTACCGAAATTTTCTTGCATTCATTATAAAATGAATGGTTTCAGGAAAGGAAATAGGGGATTTCCATGGGGGGTATTTATGATGCCGATAGACAGCGTTCTTCCGTTAATTTTTGGTACTGCGTCTGCAGCAGAGCAATAAATTCGCTTTCCATCTGACTCAAAGGCCTGTCAATATGGCAAATCACCCCAAAGCGAATCTTCTCCTGGCATCCTAACAAAGGAACGGAAATTACATTATACAATGCATCCTGATCCCGGAATTCCAAGATACCAATGGTAAAAAAGTTAGTCTGGGACAGAAGCTGCATCTGTTCTTCTCTGTCGTTCACATAAACAATTTTTCGAGTCTCGTTTAAATCTTTGACACCACTGGCAGTCTGGAAATGGTAGATAAAATCTTCGTACTGCCCAATATAGCGCACCAAGCCATAATCCTGCAGCTCTTCAATGTGAATTCCCTTACGTCCCCGGCTACGAACCAGCTCATGCTGGGAAGAAAGACACACATAAGGGGAAAAAGTTCCCAGCGGAAGATAAGATAAACCCTGCTGAGAAAAATACTGTTTTAACTCTTCCCTGTTTTTATCCGAAACGCTGTGAATCACCCCCACATTAGAATAACCGCTTTTTACCTGGCCAATAACATCCATCGTGGAGGCTTCGCCAAGATGGCTGGAAAACCGATCCACGTCCTGATATTTCTGGCAAATGGTGTTAAAACATTCTGACGTATGGGAAAAGCGAGTCATACTGACACGAAGACTCCCCACTTCTACCTTTTGGGCACCGACCATCTGCTCCAGTCGGTTCAACTCCTCCAAAATCACACGACAGTGTCCCAAGATTTTCTGTCCGTCAGTTGTAAGCGCAGCGCCCTGACTGGTACGACGAAAAAGCGTCAGCCCCATTTCCTGTTCCAGTTGCTTGATAATATGACTGAGCTGGGGCTGGGAAATGAACATGGCCCGGGCGGCCCTGCTGATAGAGCCATATTGTGCTACGGCCGCAAAGTACCGCAAATTGTTTGTATCCATAAGGGCCTCCTGGTTCTGCAATCTGCACCTGTATTGTAGCATAAAAAATACCGGATACACAGTAGCATCCGGTATTTTTTATGAAATTGCATACCCGCCAAATCAGATAGGCAGCTTATGGATAATAATGGAGAAAATAACCATCATCAGCGTTGCCAGCGGCTGGGTAGCCCCATAGGAGACAGCAGGTTCATCACAGCCCACAGCTTCTACTGCAGCGCCCAGGCCAGGGGCAGAAGTCATGCCGCCGGTAATTGCCCCAGAAAGCAACATCCAGTTGATATGGAACACATAGCGCCCCACCAAAAAGCCTGCCAAAATAGCCAAAATAGCCACCAAAGAGGCAATAATCGCAATCATGTAGCCACTGCCCGTCACGGCATCCACGACACGGTAGCCGTAGTTTAAGCCGGTACCTGCCAGGAATACGGACAGGAAATAGGTCCGCATTTTACCTAAAACGGTGGCATTCATCCGGAAGTTGATGGGACCCAGTTTGCCCAAAGCGCCCAGTCCCAGCGCAACGATGATGGCACCGCCGGTAGCCCCCAGGGAAAACATCCCCAAGGGCCCCAGGGAAATCTTAATGGATCCCAGTACATATCCTAAAAAGGCCGCCAGAGAAAAGCCCACAAAGTCCATTGCCACTTCCGGCATGGTGGACGGCGCCAGATCGGCGTTATTTTTCAAGTCTTCCGCCTTCTGGGCAAAGTATTCTTTCTTTTCTTTTTCCACATCAAAGCGGAAAATCGTAGGCAGGATATTCATGGCCAGGATGAGGAACAATACCCCGAACGGATACCCGATGGAGTGCCCTACCCCTACACCGGCTTTGGCTTCGGTGACGAAAACTTCCACGTCGGAAGTTTCCAGATGCTTGGTATTTTCTTTGGTCAGTACGACGGGTGCCGGTCTATCCTGGAGTTTGGCATCCCGGACCTTGGCTCCGTTAATGATCGCCAGGATTTTATCCTGTGTCCGTGCCGGCTGGTTGGCAAAATCCTGTGCCACCCGGCGGGATTCACTGTCGGACGATTCCGTAGCAGCAGCCAGCCCGGCAGAACTGGTAAGGGCCCCAGTATAGGTCCCGGTCACCTGGTACGGGCTCAAGGAATCCCAGAAATGGGAAAATCCGTAAGAAGCCACAGCGCCGATAAACGGAATAAAAATGGCAATAAACACAAATTGCTTCCCAAACTTACTGATCGCATACTTCATTTCCTTAGCAGCAAGCAGCCCAGTTCCTACGAGGAAGATAATCAGTGCCAGGTTCATCATGGTGGCATTGATCACTTTCCCCTGGATAATGCTCATAGCAGACATATAATAGGGACTTCCCTTGGGGAAGGTCGCCGCATATTCGGTCAGGAAATAGCCAATCCCGCATCCTACAAACAAGGTCCCTGTAATGCCGAATTTAAACTTCCTGAAATTAATCTGGCCGAACAGGTTTCCCAGTACCATGGTGAAAAACAGCAAGACCAGAGGATTCAGGATAAATGCCGTGAGATTAAATTGCATCGTTACGCCTCCTTAGTAAACATTTCATAAAGAATTGAATCCTCACATAGTAAAATATTTTACAAAAAGACGAGGAATTTTTCAATAGAAATTTTCGTGTGAGGCAATTTTTTACATTCTCACTAAATCTGCACTGCTGATCCCATCCAGGTCGGCAATCATATCCAGTGTGGGCCGCTCCACCGGGTTATCCACCGTCATCACCATCATAGCAGTGCCGGTTTTTTCCTTGCGGGACACCTGCATGGTGGCAATATTCACATGGGCCGCACCCAGAAGGGTACCCAGCTGCCCGATCATGCCCGGTTTATCTTCGTTCTTTGCCAGGAGCATATACGGCGCCGGCACCACATCATAAGCATATCCCTGGATCTGCGTCAGATGGGGCACATTATCCGGAGCCAGCGTTCCTGCTGCGGTAAAGCTATTCGTACCGCTGGTCACTTTCACAGAGATCCGGTTAAGCCTGTTTTCCCCATTGACCTTGCCTTCCACTACGGCAATCCCCCGGGTTTCTGCTGCCAGTTCTGCATTGACCATATTCACCCGTTCCCGCAAAACCGGTTCCAATAGGCCCTTTAACACGCTGCGGGTAATCAGGTTTGTTTCCAAACGAGCCGCCGGCCCTTCGTAGATCACTTCTACTTTTTCCACCGGTTCTTTTTCCAGCTGGTAGTACAATTTTCCTAAACATTCTCCCAGTTGCAGATAGCCCACCATGCCTTCCATATCCTGAGGATGCAGGGCCGGCAGGTTCACCGCATTGGGAACCATCTGTCCTTTCAGGACATTGATTACTTCTTCTGCGATGGAAATACCCAACTATCCGGGTTATACATATTATTGGATTGTTT
>OGKA01000590.1_pt1 | contig 38737 bp, 26 predicted proteins | sample 1572211 | NCBI WGS metagenome assembly OGKA01 (sample SAMEA2582125, study PRJEB24529) | metagenome | biome: Human gut stool | place: China | collected 2011 | reverse complement strand
AATCGCTGAAACCCGCATAAACACTGGCTTTTTTAAGCAACTCGATTTATTCGAACTCAATCGTAGCCGGCGGTTTCCCCGTGCAATCATACAGTACGCGGTTTACACCTTTCACCTCATTTACAATTCGGCTTGTGACTTTTCCGAGTACTTCCCACGGAAGTTCTGCGGATTCTGCGGTCATGAAGTCGGATGTGAGGACGGCACGAAGTGCGATGGCATAGTCATAGGTTCTGACATCGCCCATGCAGCCTACGGAACGCATATTGGTCAGGGCTGCGAAGTACTGACCGAGTGTGCGGTCGATACCTGCTTTTGCGATCTCCTCGCGGTAGATAGCGTCTGCATCCTGTACGATGCGTACCTTCTCTGCTGTTACCTCACCGATGATACGAACGCCAAGTCCCGGACCCGGGAACGGCTGACGGTATACCAGATTTTCCGGAATACCAAGTTCCAGACCGGCGCGGCGGACCTCATCTTTAAACAGCATACGCAGCGGCTCGATGATCTCCTTGAAATCTACATGTTCCGGAAGTCCGCCTACGTTGTGGTGGGACTTGATAACAGCGGATTTTCCAAGACCGGACTCAATCACATCCGGGTAAATCGTACCCTGTACGAAGTAATCTACTTTGCCAATCTTCTTTGCTTCCTCCTCAAATACGCGGATGAACTCTTCGCCGATGATCTTACGCTTGCGCTCCGGATCGGTTACACCTGCCAGCTTGTCGTAGAAACGCTGCTGTGCATTGACACGAATGAAGTTCAGCTTGTACGGACCGTTCGGACCAAATACTGCCTCTACCTCGTCACCCTCGTTTTTACGAAGCAGACCGTGATCGACGAATACGCAGGTCAGCTGGTCGCCGATCGCTTTCGCCATCAGGACGCCTGCTACGGAAGAGTCTACACCGCCGGACAGAGCCAGAAGGGCACGACCATTTCCTACTTTTTTACGGATTTCTTCGATGGATTTCTCTACGAACGCATCCATCTTCCAGTCACCTGCACAATGGCAGACACTGTATACGAAGTTATGCAGCATCTTGGAGCCTTCCTGTGTATGAAGTACCTCAGGATGTGCCTGGATGCCGTACCAGCCTTTTTCTTCATTTTCCATACCTGCAATCGGGCAGACCGGAGTATGGGCTGTCACACGGAAACCTTCCGGCATCTTGGAAATATAGTCGGTATGGCTCATCCAGCATATGGTCTTCGGGGATACACCCTCATACAGCTTAGATGTTGTGTCTACCTCTACCTCAGTCTTTCCGTATTCGCTGACCGGTGCTGTGGCAACCTCGCCACCTAACAGGTAGGACATCAGCTGTGCGCCATAGCAGATACCCAGTACCGGGATTCCCAGATCAAAGATTTCCTTTGAACATCTCGGAGATTCCTCCTTGTATACACTGTTCGGTCCGCCGGTGAAAATGATACCCTTCGGGTTCATCTCTTTGATTTTTTCCAGCGGCAGGGTGTAAGGATGAACCTCACAATATACGTTACACTCTCTTACTCTTCTGGCAATCAACTGATTGTACTGTCCGCCAAAGTCCAGTACAATGATCATCTCTTTCTCCACGAGTATTCCTCCTATAATTTTATGCTGCGATCCGTACTTCATCAACTTGTAGCTTCGAATCAACTTCCAGGATTTATGGTCACACGCTTGCACAACATGTGAACTGTAACAGTCATACTGCTGCCGCAGGTAATCGCTCCGTTTCAGCCCCATCGCCGCCAATCGAAAAATAACCGGTCGCAATCTGTTCAGCAGCTATACCACGTTCTCTTCCTGTCAATTCCTGTAACTTTTATTATAAAATACCCGGCAATTAAAGACAAGCCATTTTTACGGTATTTTCAGGCACTTTTTTCAGAAAAATGCTTTTCGATTCAATTCAAGTCGAACATCCGTGAGACTTGGCGCGTGATTCTGGTCAGCGAAGCATCGGCAAAATCCGCTACCAGTATGATATCGTACGGAATTTTCAGTGCAGAAAATTCCTATCCGCAAGTAAAAATGCATATTCTATGCAGAATCACTGCGCATCCTCGCGGAGCGTTTATCTCAATCGGAGACCTAACTCCCACTAAGACAAATTTGTTATTACTCGCCACCTAAAGAGGTGGGGCTTCTCAACTGAGAGCAAAGGATGAGAATTATTATACTATTTGCATTGTGCAGATATGCACACCCTGCGCTTTCATCTCGGTAATTGAATTGCCGAGGATTCCCGCTTATTGTCCTAAACATTTAAATATTTCTTCACATACTTCCCCGTATACGATCCCGGCGTCGCTGCCACCTCTTCCGGTGTTCCTTTCGCAATCACGGTTCCGCCGCCCTCGCCGCCTTCCGGTCCGATGTCGATCAGGTAGTCAGCAGTTTTGATGACATCCAGGTTATGTTCAATGACAACCACGGTATTTCCACCATCCGACAAACGTCTTAATATCTCAATCAGACGGTGTACATCGGCAAAATGAAGTCCCGTAGTCGGTTCGTCCAGAATATAGATCGTCTTGCCGGTTCCACGCTTGCTCAGCTCCGTCGCCAGCTTGATTCGCTGTGCCTCACCGCCGGACAGCTCGGTGGACGGCTGTCCCAGGCGGATATAGGAAAGTCCTACATCGTAGAGTGTCGCAATCTTCCGGTGTATGGACGGCACATTTTCGAAGAATTTCATCGCCTCCTCAACCGTCATATTGAGGACATCATAGATGCTTTTCCCTTTATATTTGACCTCCAGCGTTTCCCGGTTATAGCGCTTGCCGCCGCAGACCTCACACGGCACATAGATATCCGGCAGGAAATGCATCTCGATCTTGATGATACCGTCGCCGGAGCACGCCTCACAGCGCCCGCCTTTTTTATTGAAGCTGAAACGTCCTTTATTGTAGCCTTTTGCCTTGGCATCCGTAGATGCCGCAAACAGATCCCGGATCAGATCAAATGCCCCCGTATAGGTTGCCGGATTGGAACGCGGCGTCCGCCCGATCGGAGACTGGTCGATCGCGATAATCTTATCGAGCTGCTCGACGCCCTCGATGGATTTATGTTTTCCCGGAATCGTGTGTGCTCGGTTCAGCTTCTTTGCCAGCGCTTTATAAAGAATCTCATTGACAAGTGAGCTCTTTCCCGAACCGGAAACGCCGGTGACGCAGGTCATCACGCCCAGCGGGAATTTGACGTCGATATTCTTAAGATTATTTTCCGCTGCGCCTTTCACCGTCAGCCAGCCGGCCGGTTTTCTCCGCTCGGACGGCACCGGAATCTGAATGCGCCCGCTCAAATATGCGCCGGTGATCGATTTTTCATTTTTCATGATCTCTTCCGCTGTGCCGATCGCCACGACCTCGCCGCCGTGTTCGCCCGCGCCCGGACCGATGTCCACGATACAGTCTGCCGCGCGCATCGTATCCTCGTCATGCTCAACCACCAGAACTGAATTTCCCAGATCCCGCAGGTGTTTCAGGGTATCCAGAAGCTTGTCGTTGTCCCGCTGGTGAAGTCCGATACTCGGCTCGTCCAGAATATATGCCACACCGACCAGACCGGAGCCGATCTGGGTTGCCAGGCGGATTCGCTGCGCCTCGCCGCCGGACAGCGTGCCAGTCGCACGCGACAGGGAAAGGTATTCCAGACCGACATTGATAAGGAAGCTGATCCTCGCCCGAATCTCTTTCAAAATCGGCGCACCGATCGCCTGCTGCATCGGCGTCAGCTCCAGCGCATCGATAAATTCGCGGAATTTGACGATCGACATATCGGTCGCCTCGAAAATATTTTTCCCGCCAACCGTGACTGCCAGAGATTCCTTCTTTAATCGCTGCCCCTTGCAGGCTGGACACGGCGTGATCCGCATAAATGTCTCATATTCCGCCTTCATTGAATCAGAGAACGTCTCACGGTATTTGCGGTTCATGCTCTGAATCAGCCCCTCAAAGGCAATATCATAAATTCCCTCGCCACGCTGTCCACGGTAATACACCTTCACAACCTTGCCGCCGGTTCCGTAAATTAAAATATCATGGATCTCCTTCGGATAATCTTCAAACGGGGTATCCAGACTGAAATCGTATTCTTTTGCCAATGCATTTAAGATCGCGCCGGAAAAGCTCGTTTTGTCCGTGCAAGACTGCCATCCCATCGCCGTGATCGCACCCTGATTGATGCTCAGGCTCTTGTCTGGAATCATCAGATCCTCATCAAACTCCATCTTATATCCCAGACCGAAGCAGTCCGGGCACGCACCAAATGGGTTGTTGAAAGAGAAGCTGCGCGGTTCGACCTCATCCACGCTGATACCGCAGTCCGGGCAGGAAAAATTCTGGCTGAACGTCAGGGTATCGTGCTTTTCTTCGCCGTTTTCATCCCGCACCGCCGTATCGGTCAGCATCAGACCATTGGAGAGACCCATGACCGTTTCAATCGAATCCGAAAGGCGTTTCTCAATCCCCGGCTTGACCACCAGGCGATCGACCACAATCTCAATATTGTGCTTGATATTTTTATCCAGCGTGATCTCCTCGGAAAGCTCGTATAAGCTGCCGTCCACCCGCACACGGACATAACCGCTCTTCTTTGCCTGCTCCAGCACTTTCTCGTGGCGTCCTTTCCGCCCGCGCACGACCGGGGCAAGAAGCTGGATCTTTGTGCGCTCTGGCAGCGCCATGATCTGGTCAACCATCTGATCGACCGTCTGGCGGCGGATCTCACGACCGCACTTCGGGCAATGCGGAATACCGATTCGTGCGTACAAAAGACGCATATAATCATAGATCTCCGTCACTGTGCCGACCGTCGAACGCGGATTCCGGTTCGTCGATTTCTGGTCGATAGAGATCGCCGGGGACAAGCCCTCGATGCTCTCGACATCCGGCTTTTCCATCTGACCTAAGAACTGACGCGCATAAGACGACAGGGACTCCATATACCGCCGCTGCCCTTCGGCATAGATCGTGTCAAATGCCAGAGATGATTTACCCGAACCAGAAAGTCCGGTCAGGACGACCAGCTCATTTCTCGGAATATCAATGGAAATGTTTTTCAGATTGTGCTCATTGGCACCTCGTATCTTTATATATTGCTTCGCCATATCTGTACCTCAATTATCATTGACTCTGCTCTGTTTTATCATGTCGCTACTGACTTATTTTATAGTCATTATAGTCACAGTCTTCCCTGTAATTATGCTTAGTATAACACATTCCAAAAGTCTTTGCAAACATTTGTTCTGTTTGATAAAATTGAATCAGCTAAACATAGATATTCCTTGGGAATAGAAGTCAAACTTTTCATCAATTCTAATACAAAAAGGGCACCTCCGCCCGACTCCAAACCTAACATGGAGACCAGACAAAAATACCCTTTCGCCCTATTTCATTTTTTCACGCATTCATTTTATTTCACGATTTTTCGTTCCCCGAAGATACACCAGCCAGTACCCGCCTCCAATCACCAGCATCCCGCCGATCATATTTCCGATCGTAGCCGGAATCAGATTATTGAGAATAAAGGTTCCGATCGTCAGCCCTTCCGCTGCCAGACCGTACTCGCCCATGATCATCAGCCCCGCCGGGATGTAAAACATATTGGCGATGCAATGCTCGAAGCCGCAGAGAATGAAAATCGCCACCGGCGGGTAAAGCGCCAGAATTTTGCCAGATACCTGCTCGGAGCTCATCGCCGCCCAGACTGCAATACAAACCAGCACATTACAGAGGATCGCACAGCACAGCACCTCCGACAGAGTCAGGGTCACCTTGGAAACGGCTGTATTCAGAAGAACCTGCGCCAGATTGCCGCCGTACAGGCTTGGAATATGCCCGTAGACAAATAAAACCGCCACAAAGATCGCGCCAATCAGATTTCCCAGATAGACAAACAGAAGATTTTTAAACAGCCCGCCCACGGAAATCCGTTTCTGCAGCGCCGAGATCGTCATCAGGCAGTTCCCAGTGAAAAGTTCCGCCCCGGTGCAGACCACCAGCGCCAATCCTGCCGGGAATACGAGTGCCGAAGCAATCCGCGATGCCGAGCCATTTGTCATTGCTGCCGAGGCAACCGACGCCCCCGCGCCTGCCAGCGCGATGAACATTCCGGCGAAAAAGCCGAGTATCAGCATATGAGACACCGGAAGTTCCGCCTTTTTTCTGCCCGTCTCCACATAATTTTCTGCAATCTGTTTCGATGCAATCATAGATTTTCCTCCCATCAGCCTTTCTATGTCCGAAATTCATTTTTCAAATTCTTCCTTTTATCTTCTGAATTTCCGAACCTGCCACATCGTTTTATAACCTTTCCTTCCATTTCAAACAGAAAAAGACGGTTTTCGTCCGATCTTTCTGTTCTATCCCTTTAAAATCTTTGACAAACAACCGTCTTTTCTATTATTTCTATATCATTTCTGATGTCGTCCTATCATCTCAAGCCGCCATCTGACATCACCTATCAAGGGCTTCCCTTATTATTTCATGTGACTACTTTTTGCAGCCCTCCCACAAATCCTATAAGTTCCCCTTCATTTTCCTACCGTTCCTCCCGGAAATAATTCTCACCCAGATGCGCCGGAATATGTGCACCCTTATTCTTACGCATCGATGCAATCACCAGCACGAGGGCAGTGATAATGAATGGAAGTGCATCGAAAAATGCCGTCGGAATTGCATACGTATTTTTCGGCACATAGTATTTCAGCACGCGCAGCGCACCGAAAATAAAAGAACCGTAAATAACATTGACCGGCTTCCATGCCGCGAAGATAACGAGGGCAACGGAGATCCAGCCAAGACCGCCGACGCTGTCGCGCAGCCACACACCGCCGTTGATGATCATGGAGCAATATGCACCGCCGATGCCGCAGATGGCACCTGAGAGCAGGATATTGATGTATCTCCACTTCGTAACTTCGATTCCCACTGCGTCCGCTGCACCCGGATTTTCGCCGATCGCCTGTACATTTAAACCAACCTGTGTCTTATATAAGTAGATACTTGCCGCAATCGCGATGATGATTCCAAGATAAACGAACGGGTTATAGGAAAATAACAATTCTCCGACCACCGGCAGATCACTAAGCCCCGGGATGTGGATGTTACGCATCTGTGCCGTCACCGCATCCGGCAGCTTCAGTGTGCCGTTTTCTGATTTTTCCAGCATAAAGACACCGATAAAATTGGATAATCCGACGCCGAAAATCGTCAGAGTCAATCCCGTTACGTTCTGATTTGCCATAAATGTGACAGTCAAAACACCGTAAATCAATGCCGACAGCATTCCAGCCACCGCCGCAGCTAACAGCGCCGCAACAAAGTTATCCGTCTGATAGCCGACCATGAATCCGGCACATGCCCCGATCGACATCATGCCCTCGACGCCCAGATTCAGATGTCCGACTTTTTCACTCAGAATCTCGCCAACCGTACCAAACAGGAAAGGCGTACCCGCCAATACAGCCGCCACCAGAAATTTAATTACGATCTCGCTGCTCATGCGCGTGTACCTCCTTTTCCGCGAAATACAAATTGATACCGTATAAACAGTTCACATCCCAGAATGAAGAACAGGATGATTCCCTGCAGCACATCCGCGCAGTCCGAGGACAATCCGAATGAAGACTGAACTACGCTGCTTCCTTTTTCCAGCACGCTGAACAAAAAGGTAACCAGCAGAATCACAGGCGGATTCAACTGTGCCAGCCATGCCACGATGATCGCCGTAAATCCGACACCTCCGGCAACTGCCGTCGTCAGAGTGACATCCGAACCGGTCGCCTGCACCATGCCGCCGATGCCGCAGACAGCGCCGGACAGAAACATCGTCCGCAGAACCACTTTTTTTACATTCATGCCGGCATAGCGGGCTGTCTCCTGGCTTTCTCCCACGACGCTGATCTCATATCCCTGCTTGGAACGATTTAAGTAAACCGCTATCACTACCACAAGAATCAGCGCAATCACCCAGCCGAACTGGATGCCGAACACCTTATCGAGCGCCGCATTCTTATTGAAACGGGCAATCTTCGCATATCCCTGGGAACCTGGGTCACGCCATGCGCCCTCTCTCAAAAATACGATGACATTCAGCGCGATATAGTTTAACATCAGCGTAAACAGCGTCTCGTTCGTATCATACCGGGTCTTAAACCACGCCGGAATGAGTCCCCACAGACCTCCGCCGATCGCGCCTGCCAGAAACATCACGATCACCAGCAGCCAGTGATTCCAGTTTGCATGGAACAGGGCAAAATACGAGGCAAAAATACCGCCCATAATGATCTGTCCCTCAGCTCCGATGTTCCAGAATTTCATTTTAAATGCCAGCGTCACGCCCAGCGACGCAATCAAAAGTGGAATCATGATTTTGACCGTCGCCTGTATCGCCATCTCGCTTCGCAGCGCTCCGGTTACAATCGTCTGATAAATGACAAATGGATTCTGCCCAATCAGCAGGATAAAGAATCCGCCTGCCACCAGAGCCAGCACGATCGCCTCCAGACGGAGGATCAATGTTTCTCTTTTTCCAAGTTCCGCCTTTTTTACAACGCGGATCCACGGTTCTTTCATGCCTGTTCCTCCTTCTTTTCGGATGCCATACTCTTATCCAGCCCCAGCTCGCCCGCCTCGGTACCGGTCATCATCAGTCCCAGCTGTTCTTTTGTGAGCTTCTTCGCATCCACGATACCCGTGATCTTTCCATGGCAGAGTACCATGATCCGGTCTGAAAGCTCCAGAAGCACATCCAGATCCTCTCCGATATAGACAACCGCCACGCCCTTTTTCTTCTGCTGGTTCAGGAGATCGTAAATCAGATAGGAAGAATTAATATCAAGCCCTCGCACCGGGTAAGCCGTGATCAGCACCTGCGGGCTCGACTCAATCTCACGTCCCAAAAGTACCTTCTGGACATTGCCCCCCGACATCATACGCACCGGCGTATCAACGCCCGGCGTCACGATTCCCAGTTCTCCGATCAGGCGTTCTGCCATCTCCCTCGCCGGTTTCCGGTCTACAAACAATCCTTTCCCTTCCGAATAGGACTTGAGCAGCATATTATCAACCATACCCATTGAAGCAACCAGTCCCATGCCGAGACGATCCTCCGGCACGAAACTCATACTGATTCCGAGGCGGATGATCTCCGCCGGAGTCTTACCGATGATATTTTCCTTACGGTACAAAATAGCGCCCTTTTTCGCGTCCATCAACCCGGTCAGCGTCTCGCAGAGTTCTTTCTGGCCGCTTCCGGCAACACCGGCAACGCCCAGAATCTCGCCTGTTTTAATCTCAAAAGAAATATCATCCAGCGCCACGCCGCCGTCACTCTTATCGACGGTCAGATCGACAATCTTCAAAATAGTCTCTCTCTTCTCCATCTCCGGGCGCTCGATATTCAAGCTGATTGGTCGTCCAACCATAAGCTCCGTAAGTTTCTTCTCATCACATCCGGCAGTTTCCACCGTCTCGATGCTCTTTCCTTTTCGCAGAATCGTGACACGGTCACTGATAGAAAGGACCTCATTTAATTTATGGGTAATAATAATAATCGCACAGCCCTGTTCCCGCATCCGGCGCAGGATTTTAAACAGCCGCTCCGTCTCCTGCGGCGTCAGGACTGCCGTCGGCTCGTCCAGAATCAGGATCTGGGCACCTCTATATAATACCTTCAGGATCTCGACCGTCTGCTTCTCGCTGACCGACATGTCGTAGACCTTTTTCTCCGGTTCAATTTCAAGTCCAAATGACTGTCCAAGCGCTTCAATTTTTTCCCGCAACGCCTTTCTTCCCAGCCGTTTTCCCTTGGTTCCCAGCACGATATTATCCATCGCACTGAACACATCCACCAGTTTGAAATGCTGATGAATCATACCTATTCCTAAATTTCTCGAATCTACCGGCGAATTTATGGAGACTTCTTTTCCTCCAACCAGAATCGAACCGGCATCTGGGTGGTAGATACCGGAAAGCATGTTCATGAGCGTTGTCTTACCGGAACCATTTTCTCCCAAAAGTGCCATAATCTCGCCGTACCGGACGGTCAGATCAATCTTATCGTTCGCCACGACGCTTCCGAATGCTTTCGTGATCTGCCTACACTCAATGGCATACTGTTCTGTCATATCGTCACCTCAAATGAATATTTAACCAATTTTTTAATCAATTTCCTAAAAAAGAAAAAAGAGGTGCCGCAAATGAAAATGGATCCATTTGAAGCTGCCTCCTTTTATCTGTTATGTACAATTCCGTGATTATTTCTCTACGATGTTCTTGAAGTACCAGTGGATATTGCCTGTGATATCTGCATCAGACATATGCTCGCCCTCGGTGCCAACGGTGGTTCCGTCGTTGCACTCGATCACGCCGTCAAATACATCCCAGTCGCCAGACTCGATCTTCGCACGTGCCTCGTCGATCTTCTCCTGCGTACCATCTACGCACAGGTCAGATAACGGGGAAATGTCTACCAGACCTTCCTCCAGACCGCCGAAGTAGTTCTCGCCTGTCCATGTACCATCAATCAGATCCTGTACAGCTTTGGTATAGTATGCGCCCCAGTTCCAAACGGTGGAGGTCAGAACTGCCTTCGGAGCATCCTTGCTCATATCAGAGTTGTAACCAACACCAAATACGCCAGCTTCCTCAGCTGCCAGCTGCGGGTTCGGTGTATCGCAGTGCTGTCCAATGACATCACAGCCCTCGTTGATCAGGGCTACGGCTGCCTGTTTCTCACCTTCCGGATCGTACCAGCTGTTGGTGGTCTTGATGTAAACGGTTGCATCCGGGTTTACAGAATATACACCCATTGCAAATGCGTCACATCCGCCGGTAACCTCGGCATTGTCCTTGCCCCAGGCGCCGACATAACCGATCTTATTGCTCTCTGTCTTTAAACCAGCCGCGATACCAGTGAGGTAACGGGACTGATAAATCCGTCCAAAATAATTGTTAAAGTTCACACCGTTGGATTTGTAGCCGGTTGCATGGGAGAAGATAACGTCCGGATATTCTTCTGCCAGTGCCTCGCATGCATCCATGTAGCCCCAGCTTGTCGCGAAGATAATCTGGCATCCTTCCTCGACACACTCGCGCATTGCTGTCTCGATGGCAGTCTGATCATCGTCCGCTACGTTGTTCTTGCGGATAATCTGATCATCCTCCAGACCAACGGCTTTCTGCATCGCTACTATACCCTGATCATGCGTATAGCTGTAACCGGAACCATCCGCCGGATTTCCAATATGAATCACTCCGACCTTCAGATCCTCTTTAGCAACTGCCGGCATCACGCCCTCTGCTGCCTCGCCTGCTTCTGTGTCTGCCGCGTCAGCTCCCTTTTCCTCCGCTGCCTTCGTATCTGCTGTATCAGAAGACGAAGAAGAACAGCCTGCACACAGGGACAGCGCCATGGCAGCGCTCAGTAACACGCTTACTACTTTTCTCATAACATTTCCTCCTAAGAATGCCTGCGAATGCGGTTCTCTCCCTTTCTCATCGTTTGTCAGAATTCCCTCGCAGAACTTGAAATCCGAAAATAAAACCGCATTCCCGAAAATTTGGATCGATACAGGAAATATTATTGCATATTTACAGACGATTTTCAAGGAATTTGCCTGATTTTTACTGTGATATTTATTAATCTCTTTTCATAAGTTTTACTTATTTCTTTTTCTCTCCTGTAATCCCCCGATATGCAGGAAGGGAACACCGGAGGAATCAGCTGCCAGCATCTTTTTTCGACGCAGACAACACAAAAACAGGCACCAGACATTTCCTTTCAAAATGCCTGATACCTGCTCAGCTCACTGTAACTGATTTCTCTTATAACTTCGGCAAACACGTAACCGTCCACCTTATAATACACGGCTCTGTTTTAAGCCTCTGCCTCGCCATCCTCTTTCTTCTCTTCCAGAATCTTCATAAACTCCTCACCGGTAATCGTCTCCTTATCCAGAAGATAGTCTGCCAGCTCATGAAGCTTATCCTCATGCCCGGAAAGAATAGCTTTCGCTTTCTCATACGCGCTCTTTACCAGCACAATCACTTCCTCATCGACCCTCGCCGCCGTCTCTGCCGAACAAGCCAGGGAAGTATCGCCGCCTAAGTAGGCGTTGTTGACCGTCTCGAGCGCTACCATGCCGAAATGGTCACTCATGCCGTAACGCGTCACCATCGCACGGGCGATCTTGGTTGCCTGTTCGATATCATTCGAAGCCCCAGTCGTGATAGAATGGAAGATCAGCTCCTCCGCCGCACGGCCGCCGGTCAGTGTCACGATCTTGTTGAACGCCTCTTCCCTGCTCATCAGGAAGCGCTGATCCGCCTCCACCTGCATCGTATATCCGAGTGCCCCGGAGGTTCGCGGCACAATCGTGATCTTGTGGACCGGAGCCGAGTGCGTCTGCAGCGCCGCTACCAGCGCATGACCGATCTCATGGTAGGAGACAATCTTCTTCTCATCCCCGGAAACACCGGCATCCTTCTTCTGATATCCGGCAATAACCGTTTCGACACTCTCTTCCAGATCCTGCTGGGACACGGTCTTTCGTCCCATCCGGACTGCCCGCAGCGCCGCCTCATTGACAATGTTTGCCAGCTCCGCGCCGCTCGCACCGTTGGTGGCACGGGCGATCTCATTGTAATCCACACTCTCATCCACTTTAACCTTTTTGCCATGGACTTTCAGAATTGCCTCACGGCCTTTCAGATCCGGCAGCTCTACCGGAATCCGGCGGTCAAAACGTCCCGGACGAAGCAGCGCCGGATCGAGGGATTCCGGACGGTTGGTCGCCGCCAGAATGACAACACCCTTCTTGCCGTCAAAACCATCCATCTCAGTCAGAAGCTGGTTCAGCGTCTGCTCGCGCTCGTCATTGCCGCCCATGCCGGCGCCGTCACGCTTCTTACCAATCGTATCGATCTCGTCGATAAATACGATACACGGCGCTTTTTCATTGGCCTGTTTAAATAAATCACGCACCTTTGCCGCACCCATGCCGACAAACATCTCAACAAATTCCGAACCGGAGATCGAGAAGAACGGAACGTGTGCTTCCCCGGCAACGGCCTTCGCCAGCATCGTTTTACCGGTTCCTGGAGGTCCGACTAACAGGGCGCCCTTCGGTAGCACCGCACCGATCTCCGAATATTTTTCCGGCTTATGCAGGAAATCGACAATCTCTTTTAACGCATCCTTCGCCTCTTCCTCGCCAGCCACATCTGCAAATGTGATACCCGTCTCGGATTCTGCATAAATCTTCGCATTCGACTTTCCAAACGTCATTGCGTTGCCGGGTCCGCCGCCCATCCGTTTCATCAGTGAACGTCCCATGAGCTGTCCGATTCCCACAAAGAGAATCAGCGGCAGGATCCAGGTCAGCAGGAAATTCAGCAGCGGTGACGCCTGTGTGTTGATCTCCGCACTGTATTTCACGTCCTTACCATCCAGCAGATCATATAGGTTGACACCCGGAATCTCGCCGGTTTTGTAGGTGACATTCCACGCTGTGTTTTTATTGTCATTTTTCAGCGTATAAACGATCTCATTGTTCGTCGTCACATACACTTCATCGACATTGTCTTCCTTCAACTGATCGCTGAACTGGTCAAACCGCACCTGCTGCGTCCGATCCATCATAGATGGAAAGAGGAAAATATTTAACAGCATGACAATCAGCATAACCAATCCATAATAATATAAAAATGATTTTCTGGGCGGCTGCTTTCCGCCGCCGTTCGTGTTCTCTACCATAGATTGTTCTCCTTATTGTGAGTCTGTGACAGATGGTTTCTGTGTTTCCGTCACATCGTTTCGTGATACATTAACATATACCGCATTCTTTGTTATTTGTCAATCCACAATAGTAAATATTTATTTACTTTTTATATTTGTTGACCTTTTTGTCTGGATGTGCTAGAGTACAAGTAAATTGATGTTTCCTTGTTTGCAATTTATGTTTGTGAAATGGACCGCATTTTATTACTTTGATATTTAAATTTGGAGGTTTTCCTATGAATCCAGGCAAAAAAAATTCAAATCTTTTAAAAAACACCGGTATCCACTTCCTGGAGTTTGCACTCGGCTTTCTCTCCCTGGCAAAATGCCACTACCAGCCAAGCCATGATATGAAAGTCAACTCGCTTCCATTTTTCGCCCTGATCGCGCTCGACAGCTGGGCAGATCAGGACTATACCATGTCTGAGCTGGCAGACAAGCTGAGTATCACAAAGCAGCAGCTCTCCCATATGATCAAGGTTCTTGAGGAACGCGGTCTGGTCGAGCGGATCCATGATACAGCCAACCGCCGCCGCGTCTACATCCGCATCTGCGATTCCGGCCGTGAGATGATGAACCAGATGAAGCAGGAAATGCTGTCTTCCACCCTGTTTGGGCTGCGCGCTTACACCCCGGAAGAACTGGCATCGATGGACGAGTGCCTGTGCCGCCTGATGGAATTAATGAAGAAATTCAACTGTGAAACCGATGAACCTGTAAAGAATGTATCCGTATGATAAAGACACCGGAGACACTTTTTTCTCCGCTTTCTTTTAAATCCTGTATAATTGACTTTTGTAACGTCCAGCAGCATTCCGGATTGATTTCTCTGCCATTTCATCCTTTCATCCGTTCCGGTGTGTTCCACGCCTCGGCAGAGTTTTCTTTCTGTGCCAATGGACGTTTCTCAATGATACAGAAAGAAGGTTCCTACATATTATGCCACAAATGATAGAAAATCATATTTTTCCACACGCTGCTCATAGCAAACACACTCTCCCCCTCTCATCCAGGCAAACTTCTGCTGCCATTCCACGCCTTTCCGGTCAAACGCGTGCTGCCGCACCTGCAAGAGCCCAAAAGGCCGCGGACGAATTTGCCCGCTACCTGCTCACGCGCAACCTTGCCGATGAGACACTCCGCGCTTACACTTATGCTGTACGGCAGTATTTTACCTATTACCGTGACATTACTTACCCCAATTTAAAGCTATACAAAATCTTTCTGCTCGAGCACTACAAGCCGCAGACCATCAACCAGCGGATCCGGGCTTTGAATGCCTACCTGGATTTTAAAAAGCTCTATCCCGGGCATCTTCCCATGGTAAAAATCCAGCAGAAAACATATCTGGATCACATGATCAGCGAGGCGGATTATGAATACCTGAAACGCTGCCTGCTTCGGGATGAACGGTACACTTACTATTTTCTCATCCGTTTCATGGCGGCAACCGGCGTCCGGGTCAGCGAGGTGATTCAGTTCCAGGCAGAAGATATTTTCTCCGGCTATAAGGACATCTATTCCAAAGGAAATAAAGTCCGGCGCATCTACATCCCACAGTCACTCCGAACCGATACCCTCAAATGGCTTTCCTTTCTCCACAAATCCCACGGTCCCATCTTCCTCAACCGCTTCGATTCCCCCATCTCTCCAGGCGGCATCCGCAGCCAGCTCAAAACCATCGCCCTCTCCTACCACATGACACCGGAAATGGTACATCCGCATGCATTCCGCCACCGGTTTGCCAAGAGTTTTATCGAAAAATGCGGCGATATTTCCCTGCTCTCCGATCTGCTTGGACACAAAAATCTCGAAACAACCCGGATCTACCTGCGTCGTTCCAGCAGCGAGCAGTATGAGATTGTCAACCGGGTAGTCACCTGGTAGAGAGGAGGAAATGAAGCACATATGAATTTTGAAACACTTATTTCCGACTTTGGCATTTACCTTGAAAAACAGGGGCACGCCGCCATCACCATCCGGGTCTACAGCTGTTCCGTCCGGCTGTTTTTTTCGCATTATAACAGCCTTTCAGTCGAGCACCTGCAGTCGTACCGGCGCTGGCTGCTGGAATGTTATAAGCCATCGACAGTGAATACGCGGATTCTGGGGATGAACCGGTTTCTGGATTTTATGCAAAACAGAGGATTGTTGGATAATGAAAAGGCGAATTTTCAATCCCCCATATCCGCCCCCACAGATTCACTCCGCATCACTCCCACAGGTCACTACCGCCTGCGCCCCATCCGGGAGCAGAAGCACACCTACCTTGATACAGTGATCTCCCAGAAAGATTACGACCGGCTCAAACGGCGGCTAAAAAAGGATGAAAATTACTTCTGGTATTTCATCGTGCGTTTTCTCGCCTCCACTGGCGCTCGCGTCAGTGAACTGCGCCAGATCAAAATGGAGGATCTGCAGCTTGGCTATCTCGATCTCTACTCCAAAGGCGGCAAGATACGGCGATTGTTCTTCCCCCGCTCCCTCTGCGGGGAAGCAATCCCCTACTTTGCCTCCCGCGGCATCGACAGCGGCTTTCTCTTCCTGACCCGCCGCCGCACCTGCATCTCCGCACGCGCCATCGAGATGCAGTTAAAAACCATCGCAAAGCGCTACCAGATTAATCCGGCTACGATGTACCCGCATTCTTTCCGGCACCGCTACGCCATCAATTTTTTGAAACGGTTCAATGACATTTCCCTGCTGGCGGATCTGTTAGGACACGACAGTATCGAAACAACCCGGATTTACCTGATGAAATCGAGTCAGGAACAGCAGACGGTGATTAACCGGGTGGTGACGTGGTAGTTCTGCCTCTGCCATCCAAAAAACTGGCGTCGAAAGCTCATTTCTGCTTTCGGCGCCAGCTCTGTTTTTTCTATCAGCTTACCAGAAGCTCATACGGAAGCAACAATTCAGCTTCTTCCAGTTCCGTTTTTTCCTCCTCTCGGTTCAGAACCTCCTTTTTTTCCATCTCTTCTTTCTCTTCTTTTACATTCCCCTTTTCTTCCTCTTCCGATGCCTCAGATCTTCTTTCTTCCTTCTCCTCCGTTTTTGTATTCTCTTCCTTTTCCGTCTTTTCCGATGTCTCACCTTCTTTTTCTTCTATCTTTTCTTCTGTCTTCTCTGAATTTACCGCCTCACTCTTCTCATCTTTCTTTACAGACGCAGCTGCCTGATTTTCCGCTTTTTCCTCATTTGTTTTAAACTCATCTGTGCTTTCTGTCTCCTGCTTCGGCGCCGGAGTTATCACGATATCGGCTTTCCCCATCGGTACATACTTATAATAAACAATAAATTCCTGGCCATCCTCTGTGACGTTAAATGTACCCGTTCCGCTCTCGCATTCCAGCTGATCTTCTTTCGACAGCTTTGCAGCCTGAATCTGAATTTCTCCGTTTTTCCTGACCTTTCCAGTTTCCGGGCTGGCAATCGGATATCCTGTATCTTTTCGAATATGCCGGATCGTATACGAGTACTGTTTCGCATATGGCACCGTGATCACCTGCTCGTTCTTTGTCACATAAATAATCCATGTATTCACTGCATCCGACGGATCATATCCGGAAATATTTTTCTGCGGCACCCGGATTGCGTTGTTTGCTTCTATACTTCCTTTCGTCGTTACCAGAACCTGATTGGTGTCCTCATCCACATACTGAATCGTATAGCTATATTTTTCCGCATTTTTCTTGTAATGAACCGTAAATTCTCCGTTTTCTTCTTTTGGAAGCTGATATTCCATCGTCGTAGTCGTGCGTGTGTGATCGTCAAAGGTGCGATTCTCTATCTTGATCTTCTTTCCCACTGCCCCAACTCCTGTCACCGTAGCCAGCGTTTCTCCATCCGTATCACATACATACTTAATGGTGTAAGAACAGGTCTTTTGATAACTCAGAGAAAAAACGTTTCTGCTATTTTTTTTATCCAGCGTATAGGTTTTTGGCTCATCTAGCAGCATATATCCGTCAAATTGTTTTGCCTCCGGCGTAAAGGAACTTCCTATTTTCCCTTTTCCGTTGACGGTCAGCATCGGTGTATTAGAACCATATTCATAATAATTCACCTGATAGCTTACCATCGTAGTATCCTGCACCTGGACATTCATTTCCAATTCAGTCCGCCCTGTGATATGAATTCCCTTGCTGCTGGTGGTTGCTTTCCCCTTCACTGGATTGTCCTTCTGCCCTACGATATAGCGATAAGGTTCCGGTATCTGAAATGCGGTGTACTGATTCCGTTCTCCAGTTCCTTTCTGGGCAGCCACTTCTTTTCCGTCACAGATATAGTGGATTGTATATGGCACCTGAAGTCCATATCCTGGATTATAAGCAAGGGATCCTGTGCGGTAACTATAATACTCCCCTTCCGCTGTATCTGCAAAAAGGCTGAACTTAAACTCCCGCGTCAGGGCAGCCCCATACTTTTCATTGATTTTTTTGTTTATAATCGTCTCCATCTGGCTCCGAACATTTTTCAATCGGCTGTAGCTGTTCGATGCGCCCACCGGAAATGCACTTCCGTAATGAAGCACGAACTTATAATTATCCATCCGGCTGTCAATCCGGCCACTCAGGTACGAAACAATTGCATTTGCCGTATCATTGACATTTGTATACGTGATGACACCGCAATTTTTATCGCTTTCTATCTTATCAAAATACGCCTGCGTTTTATCATGATAACTCTGTCCGAGAGACGTATCTACCTTCCCCGTCTCCATATAATTTTTCACAACATCTGGACCATATTTAATTCCTTTTGCTTTCACAGAATCCGGTGTCCAGGTGCGATGACTGCTTATATTTTTAATCTGAGCATCCTCCAGGTTGATATATTGATTTCTCAGATTTCCAAATCCATAGGCATTGCTTCCAATCGGATCTTCCCATGTAACATCCACATGGTACCAGTCGCCGTCCAGTTTAATCAGGTTCCATGCATGTGTTTTGTTATAAACATACCGGGTCTCCAGACCGCACAGCTTCGCCGTCTGCAAAAATGCGTCCGCATAGCCGGAACACTGAGCCTTTCCAAGAACGATTGCGCTGTATGCTGTTGATCTGGACCAGCTCTCCCCTTTTTCATAACTGCAGTTTTCAACCAGCCACTCGATAATCTTGATTTCTTTTTCAAAATCACTCATATCGCTTGTGATATATTCATCTTTAAAGGCTTCGATCGCCGCCTTTGTTTTTTTCCACTGGCTGTCCGACATCATTCCATAGTTTCCGTTCTTAAAATCATTTGCCGACGAAGAAACCGAGTTGTCTGAGTAATCATCCCATTCACTGTCACTCCACTCCTCAAATGAAATATCGTCATCCTTATACGAACTTCCGCCGCTTCCGGAACCACCGCCAGAGGAGCTTCCGCCGCCGGAAGAACCGCCGCTTCCGCCGCCTGGACCACCTGCGCCGGATGTTCCGGTTCCGCCGCCCGAGCCTCCACCTGGACCTCCTGCATTATTTCGAATCGCTTTCTGGGTCTGAACAGCACCATTTAACAGCCATTTGCCATCTGCATCGACCATATTTCCATCCGGTGTCACGCCTGATACGATCAGCCAGCCATTTGCGTCAAAATAGTAATACTCCGCTGCACCGTCCCGGTTTCCATCCAGCCAGATCCAACGGTTTGCCGGATAGGTTCCATCCGTATTTTTCCACCACCATTTATCTGCATTTTCTCCCTGGCCTTTCAGCCAGCTTCCTTCCGGCACATCGACTCCCACATTCACAGCCTGTGAACTCAAGGTTCCCTGTGTCTGGACGACTCCATTCTCCATCCATGCGCCGTCCGCATTCACCATGCAGCCATCCGGCGTTTTAGTATCCGTATAGAGATAGCTGTCCGCGCCAAAACGGTAATACTCCGAAACTCCGTCCTGATTTCCATCGATCCACTTCCAGACGTCCTGCACATAGCTTCCGTCGTCCTGCTGAAACCGCCAGCCCTTCTCATCCTTCTGCCAGCTTCCGGCAAATACCGCCGAAGCGTGACAGATTGTCATTAGCGCCGCCAGGGTTAATGCCGCGTATGGCAGTTTTCTTTTGGTTTTTCTTTCTTGTTTCATTTGTCGTTTTCTCATACCGATTCTCCTTTTTTATTTCTATATCCTATGGGATTTTCATCTATTTACTTTCGCAGCTGCTTTTTTAGTGAATGTTATATCTGACATTTACCATCACATCTTTTCCCAGTTCCCTTACTCCATACGGATACAGCCGTTCTTCCTCCTGCTTTCCCGCTGTCTCCGAGAGATATGCTGATGCATCACTTGCTTCCGGCAGATCCACATAATCTGTAAACACTGTTTTGCATAGCTCCGTTTCCGCTGCTCTGTCACTTCCGGCTGTCGATACATCCCAGTAATACTCATTGCCTTTGACCAGCTGACCATTTTCCAGCGTAAATTCTGTCATCTCAGAGCCCCGCACCGCAGTTACCGCCGCAGTCACCAGTTTTTTCTCCTCCGGAATCACACCGATCTGAACCGGCTCATAGCGCCCCATGCGGCAGTCAATGTTTGTAACCTGAACGGTTCCATTAAAACTCATTACATACGTATCAATCAGATCCCAGATATAAGGCTCGTCCGGTGTCGCTGTCTTTACTACATACTCAACAACTCCATCCTGGTCGATATCCACCGGGTGTACTTCTTTCAGCTGATCCGCACTCCATCTCGTTCTCATCTTATTCATGTAAGCAGTCACCGCTTCACGGTTTCTGTCATTCTGGTAGTTCTCCTTCGGAAGTAAACTTGCATTTCCGCTTGTCCCTGCAAATGCCGTCATCGTCATCGAAGCCGTCATCACAACTGCTGCCAGTACCTGTTTTGCTGCCATCTTTTTGTTCATTTTCATTTCCATGTTCTTTTTCATAGTCCGTTTCTCCTTTTTCTTTTCTGCTTTGTATTCTTTGCCAGATCTGCTTGATTGCCTGGCATTTTCGGAACGCTTTTTTTGCTGTTCTACTATATAGACGAGCGAGGTTGCGGAACGGTTTTATATTTTTGAAAAAAATTTTATTTTTTTCGGTATTTTTTTAAGTCGGAAATGATGATTCTCTCTTTTATACAAACCCCAAATACATATTCTTGTTGAATGTAAACAAAACATGGATTATAGCAATTTTATATATTGCAAAGCAATCATTTTACTACTATAATAAAAATATGCAAAAAGGAATCTAAAGTAAACTATTGCTGCGCTGAAAGGAGGAGAACTTTCAATGACCACACAAAACCACTCAGGAATTTCGCCTTCCGTTTTTTCATATCTTCCCACTAATTTAGAATCTCAATGTTTTTCGTTCAATTACTATGATGCTTTTTATCAAGATGATACCTTTCGTTACCCTTCTTTTTACGAAGAAACAATAGCTTATGTTTCCAAAACATCTGGACAAATTTCGAGTACCCTGGACAGTCAGAGAAACATTTACCGTGAAATCTTAAAGCGCCTTACCCTTATGAGTGATGCACTTATGAGAAATGTATTAAAAAATATTGACTGCACCGAATACATTTTAAAAACCATTTTGGAAAAACAACAATTAAAAATAATTGAGCAAACGATACAAAAAGATTTTAAAAATCTTCAAGGACGCTCTGCCATCTTAGACTGCGTCGCACAGGATGACAAAGGAATTCTGTATAATATAGAAATTCAGCAAGAAAATGAAGGGGCATCTCCCAAACGTGCCCGTTATCACAGTGGGCTGTTAGATATGAATTTTTTAATGAACGGACATGATTTTCAAGAACTTCCTGAAACATATATAATATTTATCACACGAAATGACATTCTTAAGCAGAATCGTCCCATATACCATATTCAGCGACGAATCCTAGAGGGAAACCTGCCTTTCGAAGATGAAGCACATATTATATACGTAAATTCTTCTTATCAGGATAACTCTAAACTAGGCCAGCTTATGCATGATTTTCATTGTTCCAATGCCAGTGATATATTTAGCGATATTTTAGCTGAGCGTATTCGAGAATTAAAAGAAACACCGGAAGGAGTGGAGCATATGTGTAAAGAAATGGATCAATTGTTCAAAATGGGGGAAGAACAAGGTGAAAAACGGGGAGAAAAGCGCGGAATTCTCATAGGAAAACAGCAAGCCATCTTACGCTCTATTCTTCTTATCAGTCAAAATATGAAAGTTTCACCAGACAAGGCTATGGAACTCTTAGAACTAACACCAACGGAACGAGAAATGTATAAAAAAAACTTATATTAACACAAGATAGACAAAGGCGAGACAACTCCTTCAATGTCCCGCCTTGTTTTTCGGAGCTCTTTTTCCTAATGGAACTCAAGCTCATACACCAGAGCATCCGGTGAACTGTTGCCATACAGGATCCAGTCTCCACCATAATTTACCACGATCGCTTTTGCCTCATTTTCGCCCTCTCCTTTGGAGCCCTCGATCTTCATATCCACCGTAACTTCGTATGCTTCCTTTATCTCTTCCTGATTAAACCAGTCTTTCAATTTCTGCTCATCTTTCGTTCCGGCCATATAAATGACAGGAAACACCGATTTCGGATACACAGTAATCGGATCACGCTGATACTCCCGGGTTAATTGATCTACCTTTTCCTGGGAAAGCTTAGTCGCTTCCTTCTCCTCATAAGTAATCTTCCAGTCATCCCCATACTGACTGTCAAATCTCGTTTTAGCATCATCAAAAAAGATATTCCGATAATGCTCCGGATCTTCCCACTTCTCATATAAATCCCTGGCGGTGTACTCCTGTGTATTCTCCATATACTCTTCCGCCAGCTTAATTGCCTCGTCCGGATAAAATACGCTCATATCCTCTTTTATGCCATATAAACGGTTGTTGTATCCCGCCACTTTTTCTGCAATCGGCTCCAGATAAGACTCCTTCTTCTGACCGGACGCTCCGCATCCGGTTGCCACTGCTGTAATGCAGATGCAGACTGCGGCTGCCTTTGCTGCCTTGAAGATACCTTTCTTTTTCTCTTTCATTCCCTGTAATTTCATCTTTTCATTCTCCTTGTTTAAAAACACTTTTCTGAAAGCTAAAACCGCTTCCAATATATCATTTTTCCATTTTCATGATTTACATAAAACGTTCTTTTCAAAATGTAAGCAGCGGCATCATGATAAATGGAATTGCATATAAAAACGCCCGTTCTCCTATACTTTTTCCCATCTTTCGTATATACCTTTCTTACTATTCTCCAAACCAATATCCCTCATTTTTTACTGCTTCTACCGCATGGTTTCCATAATAAAATCCCTCAAATGGATACATATATAAATTGTCCTCATCACTTTCCATCTCAGTCAGCATTGTAGTATAGAGAGAATCATAATTTATTAAATGGTCGTCTCCCCCTATATGATCCGGCAGCACAATCCTATTTATTTTTTCCTCTGCTTCGATACTATTTCCCTCAAGATCATAATAATAATCTTCCACCTCTGTTGCACTTTCTCCAGCCATCGTATACTCATATACATATAGGCTTTCCTCTTCAGGCAGAATTAAAGCAATTTTATTTTCTTCCGGAATCACACCTATTTCAGGAGGCGCAAAGCGATCAATACTTCCATATAATTCATTTACTGATATGCTGCCGTCATATGACAACATACTTGTAACCCAGTCTGAATAATATGGATAATACATTTCATCCATTTCTTTTGCACGAACAATAAATTCTACTACCCCATCTTGATTAACATCCACAACATAAACCGAATAAATCTCTGCAAAACGAGGATCATTCCTCAATGCATCGGCATACGCTTTTACAGCTTCTCTGTTTTTATCATTTCGATAATCCGCATAAGAAATAAGAGTTGTTGCTAGCCAATTATCTTTCTCTCCTTCTTCCGCATATTCTTTATCAACCGCTGGAATATATGGGCGTATAACATCTATATACTGGTCATCTCTTGAACCGGCAAATAACAACACATATTGATGATCAGATATATCCAATCTTTCAAGAGGTGCGATTTCCGTCGGATATAAAAGTGTTTCTTCTTTCCATTCATCCCACCTTTCTTCTTTCAGATATTTTGTACCCTTAAGAGTTTCCTCTGCTTCTTTTAACTGATCTGTCGTATATATCTGATAATCAATCTCATTCCGCCTCCATCCAAATTTCTTTTCTTCTTTTAACGAATGTTCTTCTACTTCCAACGATATCGCATTTAATTCATTGCTATCGCCCCAATTTAATACTAACCGGCTTTCTCCCGGAGCAATCGCAACATGCATGTCGGACCACTCCATGGTTTCCTCATCAATCAGTCCATCTCCTACTGGAATCAGCTGATTCTCCCCTTCATAGTCAATATAATATTTAGAATAAGAACCTTCGTTATCTGTCATCAGCATCAGCTCTACCACACCATCTTGATCCAAATCTACTACATAAAGCTGATCTATATCTACCCCCTCCAACGTCTCCAAATAAGACTTTACCGCTTTCCGGTTCTTCTTATTATCATACGCCTCTTTCGGAAGCAGGCCATTTTCATCCAATTCAAACTTCGATACGTCGATTCCCTGCTCCCACGGAAGATCCACCGGAACTTTTCCGCTTGCCACGGCGGCACCGCCACCGCCAATCACGACAGCGGCTCCGACCATCGCCAGCTTTGCGCCCACTCCTAAAGATGCTTTTCCGGCTGCTACCGCCGCTGTTTTTGCGGCCGCACCAGCAGCCCCAGCTGCCGATGACGAAGCAGCGGCACCAGAACCTGCCGCGCCGGAAGCTGCACCGGCACCTGCGCCAGTACTTCCTGCTGTGCCCGAGGCGGCTCCGGCTGAAATCGTCTGTCCAGTTGCGGTTGTCTGTGCAGCTCCACTTGAAACAGCCTGTCCAGCTGCTGCCGTCTGTCCAGCATTTACCGATGCAGAAGCGCTTGCCGTCGAAACACTCTGACCAGCAGCACCTGCCGCCGCACCAGTTGCTCCGGCTGCCACAGCTCCCGCCGCAGTACCGCCGATAAACTCGGCAGCCTGCTCGCGGAAGAACCAGTACAGGAATGGAAGAAGCGGCATGCAGTAGAGCTTGGTTCCTTTCTTCTCCAGCTCGAGAACCTGTCCCTTCAAGTTCTTTCTCGCATAATTCAGGCGGCTTTTGATCGTTCCCTCTGAACAATCCATCGCCTCGGCTATCTGCCGGACACTCATTTCCTCATAGTAATACATAAGAAGGCACATCTTCTGGTCTTCCGGCATCCGATCCAACATTTCCGCGATCAGGCGCTTTGTCTCACCATAATCAACGGTCTCCTCCGGTTTAAACTCCATCCGGTCATTTTCCCGGCTGTCCTCAAAATCCAGTATGCTTCCATCGTCGCTATTTTCCGAAGCCATGTCCGAAAACAGCGTCGGTTTCTTTTTCTTCAAAAAATCTTTACACCGGTTAATGACAATCGTATCCAGCCATCCCTGAAACTTCTCCGGATCCTCCAGTTTATCCAGACTGCTGAATGCCTTTACATATGCATCCTGCAGGATATCCTCTATCTGTGAGCTGTAATCTCCATCCGAACTTTTAATCGCCGTACGTGCAACGAAATATGCTTTCTTAAACGTCTGATTATACAGTTCGTTGATCGCATTCTGGTCATCCTGCCTTGCCAGCAAGACCAGTTCTCCTATACTTTTTCCCATCGTCTCTTCCTTTTCTTCTGTAATATCTGACTTTTAATATAATACGTTTTACAGAAAATGTCTCCCAAGAAATCCTACCAGCGGTATCATGATAAAAGGCAGAAAATATAAAAATACTGCGCCATATGCAAACACTGCTAAACCAGCCATGATTCCTATAGCCCATCCAAGAAGTATACCAATTCCAGGAACACAGAACGCAAGTGCCGTTGCAAGATTCGCAATTACAACTGCTAAATGGCATGCAATTGCAATAAAGGTAGTAATCCCGCTGCTTATGTAATAAAGCCCTATAATTGCAGCAAAGCCGACAATCAAGCCAATTACCCCCAACGGTTTCACAACCGCCATTAAATACCACATTGCCCAGTTAAACACTGTTACCAGGAATGCTATCAAATAGATTTTACCCCGGAATCCTTTTTCTACTGCATATCTTTCTCTGCATTCTGTTAATGTTGCCATACTCATAATTCATTTCTCCTTTTCTCACTCGTTGTATTTTTGTGTTTCTAGTATATAGACGAGTGAGTGGTTTGGTTGGTTTTATATTTTTGAAATTTTTTTATTTTTTTACTGGCGACCTCTCATCTAATAAATGAAACCGTTCTTCAGATACTCATCACTCATTATAAACATACATATCCCCAAGAATGCAGTATCCAAAAGCGCCTATTCCACCTGCATCCGCGCATACTTTCAAGTAATCGACACCACTGATATCGACGGTAATTGGTACCATTCCCGTTTCCCGGGTGACGGTTGTCTGGTATAGGATTTCCCCCGTCCGTGCATTGCTGATCTCAAAATCAGCTGAATCGCTAAAATAAGATTCTGTATATGGAATCAGATTCAGAGACAGTCGATTATATGCTCCGCCCAGTTCGTATACTCCATAGGCATACCTGGTTCCATTTCCCGGACGAAGCAGCACACCGTCTGTCCACGTCCGTCCACCCACAGTAAAGGTTGGTGAAATCTCGCCTCCCAATACGTCTGAATCGTACAGATTCTCCTCCCCTAACTTCACTTCGCCTTCTGCATAATGGAAGCTAGGAGCAGCTTCTGCATCTGTATTCTGTCCCGGATATGCCAATATGTTATTCAATACACAATATGTAAAATCTCCCATACCGCCTGAGCTTATCAGAATCTGAAGTTTATGAACCCCATTGATATCAACAGAAATATCTTCTGGAAAGTCTGTTTTTTTAATGGTCTTTTGATAAAGGACCTGCTCATTATCCTGATTAATAATCATCAGATTTCCTTCTGAATCCCTACCAAAATCTCCATCCATCGTATACGGCTGTATCTGAAACGTCAATAGTGCAAATTTTCCCTCCAGATCATAGGAAGCCGATGCGATCCGAGATCCATTACCCGGACGAAATCTCAGCGCATTCTCCCAGGAAGTATTTCCCGTACCAAAATCAGGCGAAATATCATCATCTACCAGCTCCGATTCAGCAGCCCCATATGTCTTTAAATTTAAGATTTCGGTTCCAAACGTATCTTCAGATTCCTCGGTTGATTCTATCTGTTGATTGTTTACATCCGAAGTATAGGTGGCGTTCTCTGCCAATACAGGAAGAATTATACACAGCGCAATTACCGTAATCACACACCACCTTATCATCGTTTTCCTATGTATCTTCTCGTACTCCTGTATCGCCACCTGAATTCCTTCATAATAAGCCTGTGCCTTTTTTTCTTTTTCATTCAGGCTGTTGATCAACGTTTTTTTTGTCTCAGGTGTCTGCTTCCACGCCTTCAGCTTACCCGACATTTCGCTTAAAAGCTTCTGCAGCGGTTCCTGAACTTCCTGTAAATTCTTTAATGCCGTTTTTTCCTCTGCTTCGCTATGCCGCTTTGAACCTATAAGCATCTCATAGCTGCTATAGCTCTTGTTTACAATATCCTGGAATTTCTGATGAATTTTTCCAATCTCATCCCAGCACGGCTGCACCTTCGTCCACAGCTCCCGTTCCAGCTGGGCGCTGACCGCCTCAACCTCCTGCAGCATGGACTCCATCTCCCGATCACTTGCCGCGATCCGGTGGTATGCTTCCTCGTTTCCTGTCAAATCAATATCGCCAATTAAATCGCGGTGTGATCTCCACTTCTGATAAACTGCCTCAAATGCTTCCCTAGCCGGTTTTATGCTGTTTAAGCATCCTGCCCAATCCGAAAAGGCCGCGTCGCGGTTCAACTGCATCATATAGTTGTAGTGATTTGTTGCATTTTGAAGATATTCCGGCAGGTCCTTCAAAATATAGGTATGTATCAGCGCAAGATTTGCCCCGGTTCCAGATGCCTTGTCCGGCGCTGCTTCCGTCTGCTTTTCTGCATTTCCGATCTGAAATTCAATATTCAAATGAGGCGCCAGTTCCAGCACCGTCCGTTTTGAAATTTCATGGTTTGAATTTTCTACCAGTGTACGAAGATAAAGCTCTGTCTGCTTCTCATCAAATGTGATTTTTTCCTGCAAACGATCCAGATCCCGGCTCTCACACAGCTTTACGATGCATTCCGGATTGCGGATCGCCAGAAACATCGCTGTTTTTAAAGAACCATCAGCTGCCTTTATCGGTGCAAGAAGCTGTTTTTCTATCTCCTGCAGATACTCCGCACAGTTTTCTTTATTGATACGCTGTTTTCCCTGCTCTACTTCCTTAAGCTTTGAAAAATTCTCCTGAAATGATTCAAAAGAGAGCGACTTCTGATGTTTTTCATTTTTGGACTCTTCTAGAATAATTTCTTTATACAATTCCTTTTTCTTATATAAATTCTGGATCCCCGCTATAAACTCTTTTGAAAATAGTTCCGGATTTTCCTGCTCCTCCCCGGAATCTCCAAGCAATTCCGAGGGAGACAGAATGTAAAAATATTTTTCATTTAAATGGCACAGGCATTCCTCTTCGCTCATATCCGGATCCTGGTTTTTAATAATTCCCAGCTGAAGCATCGCATCCTGTATCAAGCGATACTTTTCTTTCGCTGACACCTCCACCTTCTGTTCCTGTAAAATTCGAAGTGCTTTTTCTAAAAGATCAATATCTGGCTGATTTTTTTCTTTCGCATCACTTCCACCTGTCGCTACCAGAGTTTTCAAATTTTTAAGCGCCTGCTGCAAAGTCTCTGTATCCAAAAGATGGCTGTAGTAAATCGCCGCCCGGTAGGCAAGCTTTTCCTCTATACCCGCATCTTCTTTTGTTTTTTTCAATGTTTTATCTTTTTTAGAAAGCTGTTTTTTTGCCAGTTCGCACAGCCTTTGTATCTCAGCAATTGAAAGTCTCTCGTTCACTCTCTTCTCTCCCTATCAAATCAATCCAATTCGCAATTTTCAGAAGATTGCAGGATCCTTCATCCCTGCAATCTTCTGAATTTCTCCGATTATTCTACCTTTGAAGCACTGCTTCGAAGCATCGCATTCTTCATTTCATTTTCATCCAGGCTGTTCTTGATCTGGAAGGTAAAGTTTGCTTTAGTATGATCTGCCTGCTCTTCTGCTTCAATCGTAATTAAGCCCGAATTATTTAAGGTCATCTTGACCTCAATCGGTGTTCCTTTCGGCAAAACACGGGCAAATTCCATCTGGAATACGGTCATTTCGGTTGCCAGATCCTTATAATTTTCCAGGAGCCTCTGATCACTCAGAGATTCGTATAATGGAAACTGTACTCCCCTTCCATCGGCAATCGTGTCGAACATTTTTACTTCTGTACACGGCAGTGTATCGTTCTGGAATACAAAGTTGGAAACTGCATCGAGGTTTGTCCTTTCATCAATGATGGTCACGATTCCGTATGTTCTGCTCGATACATTCTTGATATCCAGTTTTCCGCCTGTCGGCATCAGCCCAAGGCTCACACCTGCCCGCTTCGCTGCCTGATGCAGATCCATACCTTCCTTTGCTTCCTTCTCCACCTGTTCCGTACTTTTACCTGTTTTTTCAGCCAGTGCCTCGATGATGATCTGGTACTGATTGATATCCTGTGCATAAAGTGCCGCGCCCTTTGCTACCGCCTCGTCCGGATCAAACAGATTCGTTGGCTTTCCATAGGTCTTTTCCACCATCGCTTTTACCTGCGGCATGCGTGAAGAACCGCCAACCAGCAGAATCTCATCGATCTGTGCCAGTGAAATTCCCTTTTTCTCAGCCTCTTTCAGGCAGCTGTTTGTCAGCTCGATCGTTCTCTCCAGAAGACGTCCGGTCATGTTGTCATACATTTCGCGGGTAATCTCCACCTTCATGCGCTCGCCCTCATGGTTGACAATAATCTTAGCTGTATCTTTAGTTGAAAGTGTCTTTTTCGCTTTCTCTGCACTTTCCATCAGAGCACTCAGTGTCTCCAAATCCTCTGAAATATCTTCGTCCGTATCCATTTCTTTCTTCCAGCGTTCTACCAGATAATCCTTCAGCTGATTATCCCAGTCTTTTCCTCCCAGCTTTGGGTCACCGCCGGTGCAGACAACGTTGATTGAATTGCCACCAATCGAAATAATCGTTACATCAAAGGTGCCGCCGCCAAGATCGTATACCAGCACATTTTTCTTCTGATCGGCATTAATAACACCATAGTTGATCGCGGCTGCGGTCGGCTCATTGATGATATCCAATACTTCCAGACCAGCTATGATACCTGCATTCTTTGTTGCATCCTTCTCTGCCATACCAAAATACGCCGGGCAGGTAATCACCGCTTTTTTGATCTCCTCATCCTGTTTTAAAATTCCCTGCTCCCGCAGTGCCGCATTGGCATCTCCCACTACTTTTTTCAGAATTTTCGCGGAAATCTCCTGCGGAGAATAGGAAACTCCATGAATTTCTCTTCGGAAGTCACTTCCCATCTCACGCTTGATAAATGCAACCGTATTTTCCGGTTCCATCACCATCGAAGTCTTCGCTTCCGTTCCCACAATCTGTTTCTCCGTGCTCTCAAAATATACAACGGATGGGGTTGTCATCTCACCGTCCGCATTGCGGATCGTAACTGCCTTGCCAAATTCATCTACGTATGCAATACAGGAATAAGTTGTTCCTAAGTCGATTCCAAAAATGCCGTTTTTCATGCTGATTTTCTCCTTTCCTCTCTATCATCCACAAGTTCATCCATACAGGTACGTTTTCCCTCCCTACAGAATCCCTTTGCCTGCGTCCTTAATTTATTTTTCTGATTCTGTATTTTCTTTGTACTTATAAATCGCTACTTTTTCATATTTTAAAATCCGGTTTTTGTACAGGTATCCGTCTGCCAGTTTCTCCGCAATCTGATTATTCTGCTCCGGCAGCTCCGTCTGAACCGTTTTGATAATCTTCTGACGTTTCGGCTCCGGCTGCTGCGGTTCCGTCTCATATTTGCATACATCCATGTTTTCCAGGATATCTTCCAGGTCTTCCCGTACATCTGAAAACCGTTTTTTCATTTTTTCCATATTTTCCTGTGTTGCTTCCTCCGGCATATGCTTCTCATATTTTTTGAGTCCATCCAGAAGATCTAAAAGCTCTGTGATAATCGGTTCCCGTATTGCCTCCAGCACATCGTCCTGATATTTTCTCAGCTGGTTGTGCATCTGATCAAAGAGCTGATTTTTATAAGCATCCGTCTGAATTTTATCGTCAAACTTCTCCGCCAGGGAATCCAGCTTCTGATCCATCAGCACCATCTTTTCCAGAAGTTCTTTCTGTGAAGATGCATCTTCCTCTTCCTGATTGGAAGGAGACGGTTCTTCTGGTACTGTTTCTGAATCATTTTCTGACTGAACCCGTTCCTCAAGTTCACCCTGCGTGTTTTCTTTTTCCAGATCATCTACTTCATTTTCCGATGTCTGCTGCTCTTTTTCAAATACCTGTATGGTTTCTTTTTCCATATAATCTGCTCCTCACTTCATTTTGATTTATTTTAGAAGTTCTTCAAAGCTATGATTTTCAGCATCTCCATACTGAAATGCTATTCCATCCCCATGCTGCTTTTTGATATTATCGATATACTGCTGTGCTTCGGATGTGGATACTTCCTCACCATTGAGTTCTCCAGAATACTCCTTTAAATCATACTCATCTGTTATTGCATTATATTCATCTGAATAATCTGCCTGTGCAATCAGCTGAATCTCCCTTTCACTCAAAGAATAGAGTGCCTCTGTATGACCTCCGCCTCCAGTCCAGTCATCCATAAGATATCCGGTTCCTGGATAATAGCTTAAAGCACCACTGTTTCCTAATTCTCCGCAGTACACAGCCTTTCCATCAATCATTTTTCCAATGCCAACCGATGCTGCATGATAGTTTCCGGAGGCAAATAAAATTTCATCAACTCCATCGCCATCTAAGTCTGCTTCGCTCCATTCTAATTTTTCAAGTCCATCCATATTCCAGTTATATGCATTTTGATCCGCGTTTCCTGTAGACATAGAACGAATCAACTCATAGTAAGCTTTCCTTCTCTCAGAAGCATTCATTCCTCCCTGAGAAGCCTCCGTATCGTCGGTATCTGTATCTGCATTTCCTATTGTATGAAGATAATCGTCAAAATCACCCGTCATATCTTCCTCCGGAGTATCTTCTCCGATTCTCATTGCAACGACAAAGTCACTGCTGTTTTCCGGCTCTAAAATACCTGGGTTATTCAAATATAGCTTATATAAAAAGTCATTCTGAGATACGATATCAACCTCCGTTTGTCCTTCCTTTCCACTCCACATCGAATATTCCAGATCTTCTGTCCAATAATTTACTACTCGGCCACCAATTGCATCTAGAAGAGTGTGAATATCTGTTCTTTCCGTAATGCCAAAAGATTTTTTTAAATCATAAAGTATGTAATCACAAGTTCCCCACCCAAATAAGAATTTTTTTCCTGTACCATAAACCAATTCTAACTGTCCATTCGGATCAGCAAATGATTCCGTCGGTTCGCCATACTTTTCGATAATTTCATTCTCTGTAAGTCCAAAACATTCAAAAACTTCTTCCGGCTCAGAAATCACATTAGCTTCTGACACACCTTCTGTCTCTGGTTCACTGCTTTCCTCCACCGTAGCCGTTTCGGTTGTCTTATCTATGTGCTTCACCGCCATCGTCTTAACGGTTATCGCTCCGCCTCCGACTATGATTGCTGCTCCAACCGCGGTTATCGCAATCTTTGCCCCCAGTCCTAATGAAGCCTTTCCTGCTGCCACTGTCTTGGCACCTGCTCCGGCTGCACCTGATGCTATGTTTGAGCCTCCTGCTCCCGATACTGTACTCTTGATAACAGTAGAACCCACTGCAGCTGCAGCAGTACCGCTGATAAAATCCTCCGCCTGCTGACGGAAAAACCAATACAGAAATGGGAAAAATGGTGCACAGTAAAGTTTTGTTCCCTTCTTTTCCAGTTCCAAAACCTGGCCTTTTAGATTCTTTCTTGCATAATTCAAACGGCTTTTAATCGTTCCTTCTGAACAATCAAGCGCCTTCGCAATCTGGCGAACACTCATTTCTTCATAATAGTACATGAGCATACACATTTTCTGATCGGCCGGCATCCGATCCAACATTTCTGCAATCAGACGCTTCGTCTCCGTATAATCAACTGTTTTCTCCGGATTAAACTCCATCCGCTCATCTTCCCTGGCATCTTCGAATTCCAGAACACTTCCATCTTCACTATTTTCTGTAGACATTTCTGAAAACAGCTTTGGTTTCTTCTGTCTCAGGAAATCCTTGCAGCAGTTAATCACGATTGTATCCAGCCATCCCTGAAATTTCTCCGGATTCGTGAGCTTATCCAGGTTCGCAAACGCTTTTACATATGCATCCTGCAGGATATCCTCTATCTGTGAAGTATAATCTCCATCCGAACTTTTGATGGACGCCCGAGCCACAAAATATGCTTTTTTAAACGTTCGATTATATAGCTCATTAATTGCATCTTGATCCTCCTGTTTCGCAAGATCAACCAATTTTTCTATACTTCTTTCCATCCTCCCGTTTCCTCTTCCACTTATTTGTATCTTCCTTTACTCCAAAATATTTCCACAGTTTTCGCAGAATCTTGCATTTTCCTTGTTCTGATGTCCACAATTAGGGCAAAAACGCAGAATATCCTTCTCAGTATTTCCCTGTTTGGATGGATCTGAAAGGCACATTAGAAGGTAATCATAGGCCTGATCAATCTCCTGCTTCGAACCATACATTTTAATCAGGTTGTTCCGAATATTGCTAAGATAATTGATATCATATGGCTGACCATCGTCCAGCATAAACAATCCGAGTGCTTTTTCACGGGTTGGGTCAAACTCTTCCCACGGAATCGCCAGTCTCTCCATTTTTGACATGATCTTAATCCGTCCGATTCTGGCTTTCGCGATCTCAACATCCTGCATCCATTCTCCTTCAATTCCATATCTATCCGATAATTCAGTAAAGACGTCATCTACCATCCCGCTGGATATTCCTTGTTCTGTATACTGGAAGCGATTGAGTATATGGAGCAGCGAATTAGAAGTCGTTGTAACAATTATAGCCAATCCTCCAATATCATCTTTTTTCTTACCTGGAATATACATGAATTTCATTTTTAATATTTCATCAATTGAATAAATATCAAATTTAGTCGAATATGTGCAATCTTCCGGCAGTTCTCCTATTAGAAGAAGTTTATACTCTTCACATACATAAAGCTTATTAATTAATTTGCTAAATTTTACTCTTAATCCGATATCCGAAGCACGAAGCCGGTTCCAGAAATCTTCCTTTTCCTTTCTATCTCTCTTATACTGTAGATAGACTACCGAGTTCAGGCTCTTGTCGCAAAAATAAAAGCCCTCTCTTACCGTATCTGACACAGTCTTATCAAAGCACTTCCCGCAAACATTTGTTTCATCTCCTAATATGGGGCTTGTAATTCCACAAGCAGCTCCACAATCTATGCAATACTGTTTTTTAAAAAGTCCCATTATGCTTCCTCCCTATTCCCCTCTGCAAAGCGCTTTGGCCAAAAGCAACTGCAATGCTGAAAATATTTTTCTCTTCAATTTTTCCGTTTCTCCACTATCTTTTTCGTTTGTAACAATCGCCAGAAGTTTTACCGCCTTTTCTATAAGTTCATGAATATCTCCTATATTGACTTCATCCACCTGGAAAAGACTTTTTGCCCGCTCCAGTTCTTTGGAATCATCGATACTGTACCATAAAAATTTATTTTCCAAATTGAATCCGTTCATGTTAGATTTTATTACATAATCTGTTTCATCCCACGCTGCTGCCATATCTGGTTGCGAAGCTTTAACCAATCCCACAAACAAAACCATTGTCATATAAAGATTGTTCAAATTTTTTGCCGTGCCGATTCCTTCCATTTTTTTCGTGTCTATCAAATCACGTAACAATCCAATTTCTTTTGAAACTGTAATACATCTGTCTTTCATTGCAAATGTTATATAAGCCCTTATTTCCAGCGTTTTTTTGCTGCTAAAAAGCTGAGAGGTGAAATTTGATAAAACTAACGGAAAATCAACATACCTTACTTCATCAAACGAGTAAATATCGATATCCGCTTTTCGAAAATCCGCTTTTACATTGTCCAGCACGCAAAACAATTTTTGTGCCGTATCAATCAACAGTGTTCCCAACGTCACATCCGGAGCAAATATATTTCTTCTTGCTTCCGCTTTCTCTCTAAATTGTAAATAATTTTTATAATCCTCTACATTCCATCCAGTCAGCAATGATTTTTGATGTTCATTTCTTACTTTTTTACTGCACCGGCTGCATAATACAGTTCCGTTCGTCATGCTTCGTCTGCCCAGTAAACCTGCACTTTCCCCACAAGCTGCACAACATGCCATATCTTTTGTCCTCCCTTAATATTTATTTCTGGCTTCTGTTCCACTATTGGACAGTTTTTCCAGGCGTTCAATTACCTAAATTAAAATTTCCTCACTTTATTCTCCTGTGATTTCTCCTCCAATTTCTTCTGCGACAACGAAAGCAATATCCGATCCCAGATCGTCCGAATCATCTCCGGCGGAGGTATACTCTCTTTCGCCAAATCTTTTAGTATCTGTGTCAACGTATACATTCCATCTGCCCCCTTTCACTATATAAGACGCGCGAAACGGACAAATGGTTTTATCAGTTTAAATTTTTTTACTAAATTCTCCAAAAGGCAATGTTCCTGTCCCATGTCGGTTCAAAAACATTGCCTCATTTTTCTCTCAAGTTTTCACGATATGGTTCCATATCTGCTGTGTCCTCGTCATATTTAGTTTTATTTCCGGCTGTCCCTCTCTGCCTGCATCGCATCGACATTTGCATGCTCTGTCGAATTAAACATACTGGTTGTAAACTGGCTTGCCGGAACGGATTCATGATACCAGCTAAACTGCTTATAATAGTTTTTTAAATCCTCGCTCTTAAAAATATATCCATGGCGGGCATATATTTCATTGATCGCATATTTTAAATCCGCATCAGATAATGCCTTAATCCGGGCTGTATCAATGACCTGGCTGGAGCTGTCAGGGAAGATCTGTCCATCTTCCCCGCCAGCTGCAGCAGAAGTTTCCACTTCTGCTGCCTCCGTCTCTGCTGTATCGCCGCTTTCTTCCGATGCGGTCTCACTGGATTCACTCCCTGCGCTATCAGAAGAACCACTGAAATTCTTCTCTACACAGTCATAGTTATCCAGATTATAGGTAACTACTTCATCATTCAGCTCATCCAGATTCTGGAAGCCATCATAATACCAACTACGGGTCGAGAACCAGTAGCCAACGCCACTATCTACCTGTACCCGTGTCCCCGGCACATCATAATCCATCAGATCAACAGTTGTATTGCCATTCTCGTCGGCTGTCAGATCATAGAAACGAATATACCAGTAAATATCCACCGGCTTATCATAAATCTCTGTACTGTTGCTGTAGGTATCATGGATCGTCGCCTTATAGACTGCATAGTAAACATTCTTGTATGTTCCCGAACTTCCTTCTTTTCTTTTTAAAAGGTAATTTCCAAGATATGTAAAGCCTTCCAGTTTCTCCTCATTACTCCACGTTTTCATGGAACTGTAGTAGATTTCCTGGCCACGGTTCTCCATACTCTTTCTGGCTTCATCCGAAATGTCGCCTGCCCCAGATACATAATGCTGAAGTCCGGCTACCGTAAAGGTTTTCTCCATCGGGGACGGAATCTTATCATATTTATCAATGCAGTAATCGATGACATCCCCGTTGTAAGTAGATACGCTGACCGTGACCGTATCGCCGTTGCTCAAGTCGCTTCTCTTATCAAAATCATAATTCAGATCCTGCGCTTCTCTTGCCGTCGGCTGTCCATTCAAAGTAGCTCTTCCCTCTGTCTCAATGCCTTCAAAGGTTACCTCTAATCCCTCAAATGGATCAAATGTTTCCGCCTCTTCCAGACCTGATACCGTATACTGGATATCCGAATATTTTAACTTAAAACCATATTTATTTAATACATAATCATCGTCACAACTCCACTGATAGGTAATGACATCCCCATTACTCAAACTGGATGTTTTATCCAGTTCTCCGCTAACTGCATTGGAAAGTAAATTAGCCGCCTCAGAGGTTGGGTCGTAATCTCCGAAATAATCTGGCAGATATGCGCTTGCCTGGTATGCGTTTTTATTTTTCTTATTTTTTCCCTTTTTCAGCGCCTTCTCCAGCTTTTTCTCATAGTCCTTCTCAAACTTTTCTGTATCGAAACTAAGCGTTGCCTTTCCGACCGTATTGTAGCCTTCCGCGGAAACTTCCATATATTTATCCAGCTTGATGGTTGGCTTCATCGTCATAGAAACAATGCCTGCTACCACCACTACGCCTGCCACGGCCGCAATCGGAGCCATCCATTTTTTATCGATCTGAATCTGCTTTTTCGGTGCCTCTCCCTGTGGCTGCGGTACCTGTCCTACCGGTACTGCTCCTGCCGCCTGTGTTCCGCCTGCATTGGTCTGTGCCGCATTGCCATCTTGTTTTGCACCGCATTCCGGGCAGAACATTACGCCATCCGGCATTTCATGTCCACACTCTTTACAAAACATACCATTTCCTCCTTATATTGCCCGCATTCGCTGCATTTCCAGCGCTATGCAGGCGGTCAATTATCTTATATACGCGCTTAGAACATACTTCCCAGGCCGCCCATGCCGCCCATAAACTCATTCATAATACTTTCGCTCAGCTCCTGAACCAGGCTGATACCAATACCACGGATTACAAATACCATGACAATCAGAAATACCAGCTGGACCATCAGATTGATGCGGAACGCTGCCCCTGCATTTTCGCCCGTCAGAACATATGCCGCCAGATAAGCACTGAGTACAGATGCCGCAAACCAGAATAAATACAGCGCGATGCTGATCTCATACATATGGATAAATCCCATCACTACCTGAAGCAGTAAAATAACTGCGTCATACGCAAAAGTCAGTGCATATACGCCCATTGCTGTGCCAATCGTCAGCGCCGGATTGTGTTTCTTTGCCAACACATAGACAACCGCGCCATAAAGCGCCCTGAGAATCACTGCGCCGACCGCCATTTTGAGACCTAATCCAAATAAGGTGCCTCCATCCAAAAAGCTTTTTCCGGTCACACATGCCAGCAAAATCATTGCAACTGACATCACCACAGCCATCAGGTACTGCGGAATCTTATTGACACTTGCTGCTGCCTGCCGCATTGTCTCAACCGGTGCAGTAAAAAGACCAGTAAACAGGTTTTTCACATCTTTTCCAACTGCCGCTGCCTGCTCCGCGCTCGGTGCCGTGATTTGAATCTGCTTTCCACCCGCTGTCTGCTGCTGTGCACTCTGTGCTGACTGCTGATTCTGCGGCTGCTGTTGTGCCCCCTGTACTGGCTGCCGATACTGGCTCTGTACCGTCTGCTGATTCTGTGGCTGTGCCGCGCCGCCTCTGGCTGCCTGCATCGCCGCCTGCACTTTCATGCGCGCCTTTTTCTCTGCCTCTGCCACTGCCTGCGGGCAATCACATGCCTCCCCGTTCAGCGGCTTTCCACAATACATACAAAACTTTGCCATATCTGTCTCCTCCTTCGTCTTTGATTTCGCCGTCTTCTCCGGCTACTCTCCGGGCTTTTTTTACCACCCTCATAAATATAAATTTTTATTTATACTTATTTTAGAATCTGTTTTCATTATACTAAAAATTATTATAGTTTGCAATTTACTTGGCTGCTTTTATATAAAGTTTTTCTCTTTTTACCCTGTTTGTGCAACAAATTACGGAAATTTTATTG
>OGKA01000584.1_pt1 | contig 38911 bp, 22 predicted proteins | sample 1572211 | NCBI WGS metagenome assembly OGKA01 (sample SAMEA2582125, study PRJEB24529) | metagenome | biome: Human gut stool | place: China | collected 2011 | reverse complement strand
GAACCGAATTTATTTAATTTTTAACCTTGTCCATTTTTTTAGTGGACAGTAGTGAAAAAGTATAATTAATTATAAAGTAGAAATATATGAAAAAGATTATATATTCAGTCATTTTCGTTACTATGCTTGCTGGGTGCAATGATTTTCTTGATAGAGCTCCTGAGAGCAATCTTACTCCCGAAGTATATTTGAATAATGAAAAACATCTTGAGGCATATACAGCCAACAGATATACATCTATTTTGAGTCACAGTTCTTTCTCTATGGCTTCTATGATATGTTCAGATACAGAAACTGATGATAAGATTAATCGTGATGATGTACCATTGTATAAGCCCGGAGAAACAAGAGTTCCCGAAAAAGATGGTAGTTGGAATTTTAAGGAAGTGAGAAGCTGCAATTATTTTTTCGACCAAGTCTTGCCTAAATATGAAAGTAATCAAATCTCAGGAGATAAGACAAGAATAGAACATTGTATAGGTGAGATGCATTTTTTCCGTGCATACGAGTATTTTAAGTTATTACAAGATTTGGGCGATCTTCCTATTGTAAAATCTGTTCCTGAAATGGATACGGAACAGCTTACAGAAGACAGTAAACGTCAACCACGTTCTGAGGTAGTGAGATTTATATTAAAAGATTTGGATGATGCTATTACTCTTTTGATGGATAAATCGCCTGATAATGGCAGAAAGAACAGATTGTCAAAGGATGTTGCTCGTCTGTTTAAGTCAAGGGTAGCATTATTTGAAGCATCTTGGTTGAGAAACTTTGATGGTACAGCTTTCGTACCAAATGGAGAAGGATGGCCTGGAAAATCAATGCATCCTGATTATCAGTTTCAGGCAGGTTCTTTAAGTGCTGAAGTAGATTGGTTGCTTCAGCAGGCTATCGATGCTGCCGGAATAGTTGCGGATAATCATCCTATATTGACTCAAAATACATATCAATTGCAACAAAGTATAGATGAACCTGTAAATCCTTTTTTTAATATGTTTACAGATATGGATTTGTCCGGATATGATGAAGTCTTGTTGTGGCGTGATTATGATGATGCTTTGGGAGTTCTTCATGGTGCAGGTAATGCCGGAGTTGCTGGGAATCATTTTCATGGCATAACTAAGGGGTTGGTAGATTGCTTTTTGATGAAGGATGGGCGACCTATATATGATACAGGTACTGATTGTGAATATATGGGAGATGTTGATATGCGAGAATTGGTGAAAAACAGAGATAACCGTTTACAGTTGTTTCTAAAAATACCAGGACAGATTAATAAAATTGTAAATGAAGGTTTTGACCCACCAAGTCCAACTGTAGAAGAAGCACCTCGTTTGTTTCATACAGCTTTTGGATATGTGACAGGATATTGCATAAGAAAATATGGCTCTCTTGATGGTAACCAGTCAACACAAAGCCGTTCTTCATATGGTTGTCCTCTTTTCCGTTCTGTTGAAGCATATCTTAACTATATAGAAGCATATTATATGAAGAATGGTAATCTGGATACCAAGGCATTAGATTTATGGAAGAAAATTCGCATTCGTGCAGGAGTAGATTTTGATGAAAACAATTATATGGCCAATATAAACCTTACCAATATGGAAAAAGAATCTGAAGGTGATTGGGGAGCATATACTGCAGGACAACTTCTTACAGATAAAGTGATGTATAATATTCGCCGTGAAAGAAGATGTGAACTTATGTCAGAAGGTTTCCGCCTTATGGATTTGAAGCGTTGGAGATCTATGGATCAGCTTATGGATAAACCTTATATAATAAGAGGTTTCAACCTTTGGGGAGGAGTTATGGAACATTGGTATGATAATGAAGATGGAACTTCTCAGCTTATCACTTCTGGTGACAAGAAAAATGTTTCATCTCCAGAAGATGGTGATGGATACTATTGTCCTCATCGCATTAACCCAAAGCACATTAATTACAATGGATATTCATGGGCAATGGCTCATTATCTTGACCCTATAGCAGCTAAGCATTTTCAGTTGACTGGAGGTGATAAATCTACTATTTATCAAAATCCGGGATGGGGCGTAAATGCTGGTGAGGGTGCATTAAAGTAAAGTTCCTGTTTTAAGTTAAGTATATGATTTAAGTATTTATATATCTTAGTTTGTAGACTTAAATTTTTAAAGAGGGCGTGTAAAGATCCAATATTTTAAGGTTTATCTCTGACGCAAATCTATGTAGTAGTGGTAAACTCTATTAATGTGGCATTTTTATACACCCTCTTTTATAAAAAATTACTCTATGTATTTGTAATAAAAAGTATCTTCTTGTTAAATTAGTTTTATATGAACTTAAAAAAAATATTATTTCTTATTCCAATTTGTGGATTGATGTCATGTAGTGAAGTGAAAGATGAAAAGCAATGTGATAAAGCTTTTCCTTATGTAATGCCAAAAGTAAAGCCATCTTTCAAAGTGAGCGAGTCAATGAATCGTGTTTATGATAATTATGGGGCTTCCACTCCGCAAGAAAATGAGCTTTATACTAATTTTAAGTATAGCCTTTTGTCTGGTTTTGATTATAACAATGGAGATGGCACAGTAACGAGACGTGATCCATCACGCATTATAAAGGTAGATAATAAATATTACATGTGGTATACGAAACGTCAATCTCCATCCGGTCCCGTTGGTGCAAAATTGGCTAATGATACTATTCCTTCTGCAGACTGGGATTTGTCTGATATATGGTATGCTACAAGCAAAGATGGTTTCACTTGGGAAGAGAAAGGTCCGGCAGTAGTTCGTCCTGCTAAACCGCAACTTGGATGGAGGTCTGTGGCTACTCCGGATATATTGGTCTGGAAAGGAAAGTATTATTTATATTACCAGGCATTTTCGGAAATGAGCGGAAAACGTGGCGATGATTGTCCAGTTACGATGGCTTATTCCGATTCCCCTGATGGACCGTGGAAACCATTAAATAAGGTTGTAATACCAAATGGAAGTGAAGGGGAATGGGATCAATATTCTATTCATGATCCTCAGCCCATAGTATATAAAGGAAAGATTTATCTTTATTATAAGTCAGACTATAATGGAATGGAAAATGGTGGTCTTATACGTTCTCAAGGTTTGGCTATAGCCGATAATCCTTTCGGTCCTTTTGAAAAGTATTTCTTAAATCCGGTTATAAGTTCCGGTCACGAAACCCAATTGTTCAGATTTAAAGAAGGTATTGCTTCCATTATGGCTCTTGATGGACATGAGAATAATACTATACAGTATGCTGCTGATGGAGTTAATTTCAAAATTGGTAGTATATGTACAATGATGCCAAAGGCTTCAGGTTTGTATGACCCAGATGCTTTTACAGATGTTGATATAGCCAAAGGTGTAACATGGGGTATATGTAACTATAATATTTGGGGTAAAAATACCACACATACTATTTTATTAAGGTTTGATTGTGATCTTAGCACTGATGTTAATGTTCCGGAAATGAAGAAAAATGATGTACCTTATAGTCTTGAAGAATATTTAAGTCGTGGTTTGACACCTCAATTGAAGAATGAGATTTTAAAACGTAATACTTTGAATTGACATGAAGAATAAGTGATATAATACATATGGTTGCAATTCAATATTAATGGATTTATAAAAGATAGCCTTAATAAAAATATATCGTTTTTCTCTTTATTCTTTAGACAGGAATGAAAAACCTATTTTAAAACAAAATATTTAGTAAGCAGTTTACAGTCTAGATGATACTATATACTTAATTAATTCATATAACTCACTATGAACCGTTATATGTTTAAAATACCCATCATTATTATTAAAAACGCCTATTATCATAATACGGTATTATATTTAAATTTGGAATAAATTATTAGGTTTATAAGTATCATGAAAACATTTTTGAATGCATTATGTATTGCATCGCTTATAATTAGCGGTTGCAATAATGAAACAAAAGAAACGACAGAGGTTAAAGAAGTGAAAGTTTTTCCTCACAAATTGCCAAAAGAGAAACCGGTTATGCCTTTAAGTGCGGCTATGGAACGTATGTATGATTATCCAGCTCCGAGAGCTCAAGATAATGAATTGTATACAACCTTTAAATATACAGAGCTCAAGGGTTTTGATTATCGTGGAGGTGATGGTACCGTTTCAAGAAGAGATCCTTCGCGACCTATTAAGGTGAATGGAAAGTATTATATGTGGTATACCAAAAGAGATACAAAGTATCTTCCTATAGGCGCTGATAAAGCTGATAAGGCTACCGATGAAATTCCTTCTACTGACTGGGATCTTTGTGATATATGGTATGCTACAAGTAAAGACGGATTTACCTGGGAAGAACAAGGGGTTGCTGTACCTCGTCCAGAGAAGCCTGAACTTGGCTGGCGTTCGGTCGCTACACCTGATATTCTGGTGTGGAAAGGTAAATATTATCTTTATTTTCAGGCATTTAACGAGCCAAGTGGATTGAGAGGAGACTGGTGTCCTACTTCTATGGCATATGCGGATAGTCCTGATGGTCCTTGGAGACATACTGGAAAACAGATATTTCCATTTGGAAAGAAAGGGGAATGGGATCAGGATCAGTGTCAGGATCCTCATCCTATTGTTTATAAAGGAAAAATTTATTTGTATTATAAAGCAGCATATAATAAATGGCCTGACAAGAGAGATGAATATGCAGTAGCGCACGGTCTGGCTATAGCCGACAATCCTTTTGGACCTTTTGAGAAACATCCTTTGAACCCTGTTATGAACACAGGACATGAAACTACATATTTCCCATATAAGAATGGTGTTGCTACTTTGGCTATAAGGGATGGTAATGAAAGAGAAACAATACAGTTTGCAGAGGATGGTGTGAACTTTAAAATTGCATCTGTAGTTACGCTCGCTCCAACTGCAGCCGGTACTTATACTCCTGATGCATTTACCGATACAAAAGATGGTAGGGGAATAACTTGGGGTATGTGTCATTTTACAAATGCAGGAACTCCGGAGCATAGATATTCTATTATAGCAAGGTTTGACTGTGACTTGAGTCGGGACTGTAATGATAAATCATTTAAGCAGACTACAGTTTTCTTTAAACCTGAAGTGTACTTCAGTCAGGGGTTAGGAGGACTGAAGAAGAAACGAATGGAAGAATCTACTATAAAATAGTTTTATTAATTATTTCCTTTTTTGTATGTAACCAAAAGTTTAGACTATTCCTTGATATGGAACTGAAGCGCGTCTGAAGTATATAGGAGGAAAAGTGAAGTTTTAAGTTAAATATAAAAAATATAGATATGAGATTTGAATTAAAGAAATCGGCTTTATTGTTTTGCCTTGGAGTGTTTGGTTGCTCTGTAGGCAGTTTTGCAGAGAATGTTCTTGTGGAGGCTGAAAGCTTTAGAGATAAGGGAGGTTGGGTTGTTGACCAGCAGTTTATGGATTTAATGGGCTTTTTCTTCTGGCAATACACCTGCAATGGATTCAATGGGTTCTCCCTATCTTATGGCACACGGAATGGGTGTACCTGTGGCTGATGCCGTTACTGATATAAATATTCCGTCAGATGGTGTTTATCATGTTTATGCCAGAACATACAATTGGACCTCACCATGGTATGAAGGTAAGGGTCCCGGTAAGTTTGAAGTTAGTATAGATGGTCGTAAGGTTGGCTCTAAGCTAGGTGATATAGGAAATCGTTGGTTATGGCAATATGTAGGTAATGTCCGTTTGTCATCAGGTACTAAGAAACTGTCACTTCATGACCTTACTGGATTTAATGGCAGATGTGATGCTATTTATCTTTCTACTGATAAAGTTCCTCCTACAGATAATATATCAGAGTTGGATAAGTTTAGGAAGAAGTGTACGGGACAACCTTTGGTTACTCAGAATGTAAAGAGTTATGATCTGGTGGTATGTGGTGCGGGAATAGCCGGCATGTGTGCGGCTATGTCGGCAGCCCGACTCGGTATGAAGGTTGCTCTGATAAACGACCGTCCTTTGATTGGCGGATGTAACAGTTCTGAAATAAGAGTTCATTTGGGTGGTAGAATAGAGGTTGGTCCTTATAAAGAGTTGGGTAATCTAATAAAGGAATTTGGTCATACCCGTAAAGGTAATGCTATGCCTGCCGATTACTATGAGGATTCGCGTAAAATGGAATGGATTCTTTCAGAAAAGAATATAAGTCTTTTTACCAATACCCGTATAATTTCTGTAGAAAAATCAGGAAATCTGATTTCTGCTGTTTTGGGGAAGCATATAGAGAGTGGTGAAGAGATAAAGTTTAAATCCCCTTTATTTGTAGACTGTACAGGCGATGGAACTGTTGGTGCTTTGTCCGGCGCTGATTTCCGTATGGGTAGGGAGTCGCGCCAAATGCATAGGGAACTTCTCGCTCCGATAAAGGCTGACAGCTTGACAATGGGAGCTTCAGTTCAGTGGTATTCTGTAGAAACAACGGATAAGAGTAAGTTCCCAGTTTTTGAATATGGTCTGAAGTTTGATGAGGATAGTAAGCAGGATGTCACAATGGGTGAGTGGACTTGGGAAACAGGTATGAATTTCAATCAGATTTCAGATTTTGAATATATCAGAGACTATGGCCTGATGGTAATATATTCTAACTGGTCTTATCTTAAGAATAAATCCAGGAATAAAGAAAAGTATAGCAGACGCGAGTTGGAATGGGTTGCTTATGTTGCCGGCAAGCGTGAATCCCGACGCTTATTGGGTGATTATATCCTGACAAGTAATGATATTATAGATTATAGGCTGCAGGATGATGCTTCTTTGTCTACTACATGGTCTATAGACCTTCATTATCCTGATCCGGATAATACAAAGTATTTCCCTGGTATGGAATTTAAATCAATAGCCGAGCATGTCCATATTTATGAATATCCTATCCCTTACAGGTGTCTTTATTCACGTAATGTGGATAATCTGTTTATGGCAGGGCGTAATATAAGTGTTACTCATGCAGCTCTCGGTACAGTACGTGTAATGCGGACAACCAGTATGATGGGTGAGGTTGTGGGTATGGCTGCTTCTATATGCAAAAAGCATAATGTTTTGCCACGACGTGTTTATCAGAAGTATCTTCCTGAGTTAAAATCATTGATGAAGAAAGGAACAGGAAAGCAAGGACTTCCTAATAATCAGCAATTTAATGTTGGCGGGCATTTAAAGGAAAGACCATGATGAATAGCGTAATTTTTACGGTAGTATGAGTAGAAATATATGTGTAACTTAAATATCAAATTTTTAATGTCATAGACGCACCTAATGATATAAAAAATTGTCAGTTCATTTCAGTTAAAACTTCAGTTCATTTCAGTTAAAACTTCAGTTCATTTCAGTTAAAACTTCAGTTCGTTTCAGTTAAAACTTCAGTTCGTTTCAGTTAAAACGACAGCTCATTTTATTCATAATGAACTGTCGTTTTTTCGATATAATCCTTTTGTTGATATTTCCCCTGCGTTTCCTCACTTTTATCCCCCTATATATACTATTTTTTAATTATAGATTTGCGAAAGCACAATGTGATTACTCATCAATTACTAATTTTAAAATTAATAGAACTATGATTAAAACATTAGCAACAGTTGTAGGACTAACTCTCACTACAATGCTTGGAGCAAAGGGAAATGACAGCGTAATTGCTGAAGGTAAATTCAAGCCTACCGACGAATCATTGAAAACATACGAATGTCCGGAATGGTTCAGAGATGCCAAATTCGGAATATGGTCTCATTGGGGACCTCAAGCTGTACCTAGACAAGGAGACTGGTATGCCAGAAATATGTACATACAGGATGTGTATAATAAAAACAAAAAATGTTACACAGGTAAAGCTCACCGTCAGTATTTGTATCATCTTGAACACTACGGACATCCTTCGGAATTTGGATACAAAGACATCATTCCTTTGTGGAAGGCCGAAAGATGGAATCCTGAGGAATTGATGAAACTATATAAGAAAACAGGTGCGCGATATTTTGTCTCAATGGGAGTGCATCATGATAATTTCTACCTGTGGGATTCACAACAAACTCCGTGGACCTCTGTGAAAATGGGACCTAAGCGCGATGTAGTGGGCGAATGGCAGAATGCGGCTAAAAAATATGGATTGAAATTCGGTGTTTCTGAACATTTGGGTGCAAGTTATACCTGGTATCAGACATCGCATGGGGCCGATAAGACAGGCCCAAAAGCAGGTATTCCTTATGATGGTGCGAATCCTGAGTACGAAAGTCTTTACCACAAAAAAACTGAACCGGGTGACGATGCATGGCTTACTACAAATACTGAATTTCAGAAAGAATGGTTTGAACGAATCAAAGAACTGATAGATATGTATAAACCTGATTTACTCTATTCGGATTCGGAATTTCCATTTGAAGATACTGGTCGTTCGCTCGTTGCTCATCTTTATAATGTTAAAGCAAAGAAGAACGGAAAAACAGATGCAGTATATACTTGCAAGAAAAATGAATCATATGGAAGATATGTAAAAGACCTTGAAAGAGGTATATTAAATGAAATATATCCGTATCCGTGGCAAACAGATACTTCAATAGGCGACTGGTACTATCGTGAAGGACAAAAATATACCACTTCGACTGAAGTAATACAAATGTTAGTGGACATTGTGAGCAAGAATGGTAATTTACTGCTCAATGTAGTTCAGACTCCTGAAGGCGACCTTGAGGAAGATGTTCTTAATATTCTTGATGGTATAGGAAAATGGATGGATGTTAATGGTGAGGCTATTTATGGAACCAGACCATGGAGCGTATTCGGTGACGGTCCTTCATTAAGCATGAATCAGGGCAAAGGTCATCATGAGGGAGTAAAAGATGTGCGTTCATATTTGCCGGGCGACCTCAGATTTACTCAGAAAGATAACAATCTGTATGTCTTTGCAATGGAACATCCGGAACAAGATATGATTATTAAATCATTCCCTGCCGATAAAAATATTAAATCAATAAAAATGTTAGGTAGTAAAGAAAAAATCAGATGGGAGAAAACTACTGATGGTTTGAAAATCAGTGTACCTCAAAACATGCCTGATTTCAATACTGTAGTATTTAAAGTTTCAATGAAATAAATTTCTAAGTTATGGATATAACAAAATTTTACTTTATTGCGGCACTTGCTGTATTGTCTTCATGTTCACAAACTACAAGCAATGAATTTAAAGAAACTGTAGACGGAGCATTTCCCTTTATTCCTCCTACAGAAAAACCTCAAAAGCCTTTGAGTGCAGCTTTAAATCGTTATTATGATGATTTTGGTGGCAAACAACCATACGATAACGAGTTCTTTACTCAATTTAAATATTCAGAACTTAAGGGGTTTGATTATAATTATTTTGACGGTACGATAACACGCAGGGATCCTTCAAGAATAATTTTACATAATGGGAAATATTATATGTGGTATACATATCGAAAGACTCCTCTTCCTCCTCAAGGTGCAGAGAATTGTAATGACTCAATAGCATCTACAGATTGGGACTTGGGAGAAATATGGTATGCAACCTCAAAAGATGGGTTTACATGGGAAGAACAGGGAGTAGCTGTTGCAAGACCTCCTAAACCACAACTTGGACATAGAGCCGTAACAACTGCCGAGGTCTTGGAATGGAAGGGTAAATACTATATGTATTTTCAGGCTTTTAATGTTCCTAGTGGAACCAGAGGAGATGATTGTCCGGTTTCAGTTGCTGTGGCTGATTCTCCTGACGGTCCTTGGAAACATACTGGTAAGATTGTGCTTGAGAATGGAAAGAAAGGAGAATGGGATCAATATTCTATACATGATCCGCACCCATTGGTACACGATGGTAAGATTTATTTGTATTATAAATCTGATTTTGGCGGACAAACCGCTAAAATTCGTATGCAAGGACTTGCTATTGGTGATAATCCTATGGGACCATTTAAAAAACATCCACTTAATCCGATAATAAATTCCGGACATGAAACTGGAATTTTCCCTTATAAGAATGGTGTTGTTGCCCTTGTTTATAAAGATGGACCTGAACACAACACTATTCAGTATTCCGAGGATTGGGTGAACTTTAAAATAGTAGCAATATCAGAGTTGTTTCCATATGCTGCATCTTTCTTTATGCCAGAGGCCATGACAGGAAGTGATGATGCAAGAGGTGTTACTTGGGGAATGGCTCATTTTATAAACTATACAGGTGATTGGAAGAAAATGTGTTCGAAACTTGTAAGATTTGATTGCGATTTGAGTCAGGATCTTGATGACAAGAAGATGAAGGAGCCTAGGGTTATGTATAAACCGTCTGTTTATTATAGTCAGGGACTATCTCAGGCACAAAAGAAAAGAATTCAGCAGGAGAATGAACGTCTCATTAAAGAGTCTGAAAAGAATGTGAAATAATTTGATATGTCAGTGATATATAGTCAAACCTAATATATCGCTGACATATTGTTGATGTTATTTATGAATGAAATTATGAAAAACATATTTTTATTATTGTCTTTTATCTCTTGTTTTGGAAGTATTTCTTCTATACTCAGAGCTGAAGTGAATAATTGTGCCATGCAGAATGTAATGGGTAGAAAGTGTACAAGTCTAAACGGTGAATGGTATGCTTTGCCTGATCCTGAGATGGTTGGCACCGAGAAAAAATGGTGGAACATAAAATCTGCTAAAAATAATGTGGAACTGAATGAACTTAATTATGAAGGGAATCATAAACTGAAAGTACCCGGTGATTGGAATCATCAGTATCCTCAGTTCTTTTATTTTAAAGGGAATATGTGGTATATGCGTACTTTTTATAACGAAGCAGAACGTAATGTACGCAAGTTTATCCATTTCGGTGCCGTTAGCCAGAATTGCGATGTCTATCTGAATAGTAAACTGATAGGTTCTCATACAGGAGGGTACACACCTTTCCAGATTGAAGTTACTGATAAACTGAAGGCCGGGGAAAACAGTCTTGTTGTAAGGGTAGACAATATGATTACCGAAAATACTGTTCCATGCAACCAGTCCGACTGGTTTAATTATGGTGGAATAACCCGAGATGTAAATCTGGTGAGCGTTCCTGAAACTTATATCAAGGATTACAGTGTTCAGCTGGATGCTCATTCGATGAAAAGGTTGAATGTTTCAATAGAACTTGATGGTGGTAATTCTTCCTCCCAAACAGTGAAATTTGAAATACCCGAAGCCCATATCAGTAAAAGTCTTGTTACAAAAGCTGATGGTAAGATTGAAGTTAGTTTTAAAGCTGATTTGAGTTTATGGTCTCCGGATAATCCAAAGCTTTATGACATCAGAATATGTAGTCCTTCTGATACTGTTTCTGATAAGATTGGTTTTAGAAGTATAAAGGTTGTAGGTGAGGATATCTTATTGAACGGTAAATCAGTATTTCTCAAAGGGGTAAATATTCATGAGGAGATACCTATGGCTAAACGTAGGGCTTGTACTCTTGCAGATGCAAGGTATCTTTTAGGTGAAGCTAAGGCTTTAGGATGTAATTTTGTGCGTTTGACTCATTATCCTCAAAATGAATATATGATAAGATTGGCAGAGAGTATGGGGATTATGCTTTGGGAGGAAATTCCATTGTGGGGAAGACATTTGAAACTTGATAGTCCCAAAGTACGTAAAGATGCTGAGCAGATGCTTGATGAAATGATCTCAAGGGACAAAAACAGATGTAACATAATAATATGGAGTGTTAGTAATGAGACAGTAAATCAAATGCCTGGAAGACTGGAAACTCTTACTGCTCTTATAAAAAGAGCTCGCAGTCTTGATGAAACCCGTCTTATCTCTTCAGCTCTTAATTCTGCAAAATTATATAATGAAGGAGGACGATTTATTATGCGTATTGATGATCCGTTGATGGAATATCTTGATGTGGTTGGAAATAATAAATATATGGGATGGTATAAGCCTTTTCCTTGTAAAGGTGAAGAACTGTATTGGGATATTTCGCCCGGGAAACCTGTAATTTTTACTGAATTCGGGGCTGAGGCTGTATTTGGAAATAAAGAGAATCCATCATCTGTAAACTCATGGAGTGAACCGTACATGGCTTATGTTTATAGAGAAAACCTCAAGAGTTTTGAAAATATTCCGAATTTGAGAGGTATTACACCATGGATACTTTTTGATTTCCTTTCTGTTAGAAGAAATAACGCAACTTACCAGAAAGGTTGGAATATGAAAGGACTGGTTTCTGCCGATGGAAACAGAAAGGAAGCTTGGTATATAATGAATGAGTATTATAAAAAGAAAAAGTAATTTATGAGAAAAGATTTCATTTCAATGGGCTTGTTTCTGTTTGTATTTGCTTCAGAATGTTTTGCCAATAAAATTACAGATGATTTTAATAGAAACTGGCAATTTACACTGTCGGATTCAGCTTGTTATTCATTTATAAATTATAAAACTGATTCATGGAGAAATGTAAATCTGCCACATGACTGGAGTATTGAATTTGGTTTTGATAAAAGCGCTGAGGCTTGTACTGCCTATCATAGGGGTGGAATAGGATGGTATAGTAAGGATTTTAAAACTCCGGATAAAATGCACAGCAAGAAATGTTTTATAGTTTTTGATGGTGTCTATAACAACTCGGAGTATTGGATAAATGGAAAAAAACTCGGTTTTCACCCGTATGGATATTCTCCGTTTTTTTATGATGTGACAGATTATCTTGAGCCTGACAGTGGTGATAACAGACTTTCTGTAAGAGTTGATCATAGTCGTTTTGCTGATAGCAGATGGTATACAGGTTCGGGTATATATAGGGAAGTACAAATGATTGTAACGGACAAACTGTATATCCCTGTCTGGGGAACATTTATAACTACTCCTTATGTTTCTTCTGAAAAGGCGGAAATCAATATTGAAATAAGGGTAAAAAATGAATATGACACAGAAAGGGATGGTGAATTGGTTACTACTTTTTATAATACAGGAAATGAAATAGTCGGGTATACCAAATCTCCATTATCAGTAGGGGCCGGAGAAGAAATAAAATTGAATCAGAATTTTACTGTCATTAAACCTGAACTGTGGGATATTGAATCTCCCCGTATGTATTATGCTAAGACTGATATATACTTGGATGGTAATATTGTTGGTAGCAGGACAACTCCGTTTGGTATCAGGAGTATCTGGTTTGATGCAGATAAGGGCTTCTTTCTTAACGGCAGGAATATTAAGATAAAAGGGGTGTGCATTCATCATGATGCAAGTGCCGTTGGAGCAGCTTTTATTGAGGATGTGTGGAGACGCAGACTTCAGAACCTTAAGTCATGTGGATGTAATGCAATCCGCATTTCTCATAATCCGGCTGCCGATGCTTTACTGAGGTTGTGCGACGAGTTGGGCTTTCTGGTTCAGGAAGAATTTTTTGATGAATGGGATTATCCGAAAGACAAGAGGCTTAATATGAATGAACGTTCTGTTGATTATATTACCAGAGGGTATTGTGAGCATTTCCAGGAATGGGCTGAAAGAGATTTAAAGAACGTAATGTTAAGAAGTAGAAACCATCCATGTATTTTTCAATGGAGTATAGGCAATGAAATAGAGTGGACATATAAGGGAAGTAAGGAGGCAACAGGTTTTTGGAATGCAAACTCCAATGGTAATTATTTCTGGAACCAGCCGCCGTATTCGCCAAATAAGATACGTGAGGAGTGGTATAAACAACCTAAACAGACTTATGATATAGGTCGTACAGCCAGGAAACTTGCAAAGTGGACAAAAGAAATGGATACAACTCGTCCGGTTGTGGCTAATTGCATTCTGCCATCCGTAAGTTATGAGAGTGGATATATTGATGCGCTGGATGTGGTAGGCTTCAGTTACCGCCGAGTAATGTATGATTATGCTAAAAAATATTATCCTAATAAGCCAGTAATGGGAACTGAGAATGTCGGTCAGTGGCATGAATGGAAGGCTGTAATGGAGAGGGATTTTGTTTCAGGTATGTTCATATGGACCAGTGTTGATTATTTGGGCGAAGTAGGTACAAAAGGGCGTGAATGGCCACAAAGGGGTAAAGGAAACGGACTTTTGGATTTTGCCGGTTTTGAAAAACCTTCTTTTGATATGATGAAATCATTATGGACCGATGAGCCTTTTATTGCTTTATACTCTTTGAATTCTGACAGATCTTCGTACTCCTATAAGGACGGTAAGTTTACCGATAAAAATAAATCATGGCAAAAGAGGTCATGGTTTTGGGAGAATATGAATAAACATTGGAATTATAATATAGGTGATAGTGTGATAGTAGAAGCATATTCCAATTGCGATGAAATAGAATTGTTCCAGAACGGTAAATCTTTAGGAAAACGTTATCTTAAAGATTTTGAGGATCATATTTATAAATGGTTGGTGAACTTCAAGGATGGTAATATAGTCGCTAAAGGAATAAAAGATGGCAAAATTGTAGTCTCTTCCGTTTCTACAACATCATCTCCTGTTAAAATCAGATTATCTGTAGATAAAACAGTTATACAAGCAAATGGAAAGGATGTTGTTCATGTTGTGGCTCAACTTGTAGATAAGAAAGGAAAGGAAGTTTCATGGAAGGACGAACTTGTTGAATTTGATATAGAAGGGGATTATAAGTTCTTAGGTGTAGATAACGGTAACTATATGGATGTTATAGATTATCATTCAATGAAAGTGCCTACTTATAAGGGCAAGGCTTTGTTGATATTGCAATCTACTGACAAAACCTCTAAGCTAAATATAAGTGCAAAGTCACCAAACATGTCTTCTAATACATTGGAAATTAAAATAGAGAATTAGTTTATTTATAAAATTATTTTAGAATGAAAAGTTATTTATTCTTATCATTGGCTTGCTTATCGCAAGTAGCTTTTGCAGAAAAGAAACCTAATATCTTGTGGATAATTACTGATGACCAAAGGGCTGATGCTTTGGAGTGTTGGAATTTGGCTACACGTGGAACGAGTGAAAGTGAATTAGGATATGTTTCTTCTCCTAATATCAACAAGCTTGCTTCGGAAGGAGTACTGTTTACACACGCATTTTGCAACAGTCCTGTAAGTGCTCCATCGCGCGCCTCAATGCATACAGGCAAATATACACATCACAGTGGCATTTATGCATTTGAGTTATGTCATAATGAGAATGACTATTCCACACCACTCCTGCCCGAGACCATGAGAAGAGCCGGTTATCAGACAACATTGGTAGGTAAGCTTGGTGTTAGAATAGTGGAATTTACTACACCTCTGACGTTTAATTCAACGGGGTGGTTCTATGACGAATCAATAAGAATGGAAAATGATCTTGAGAGAGTAGGTATAACCGACTGGTGTAAAAAGTCAGTATGGAAAGGAGAACCTAAAGGTACTAAAGAGTGTTGGTATTATCCGGATGGTACAGAAGTATCATATTACCTTGAGCGTGATGGTTCCGAACTGACGGAGGAAGACAAAAAACAAGCGGAAAAGTTTAGAAGACAGCATGAAGTAATAATGTTGCCTGGAAATAAGTATGGTCAGGTTTTGAGTGGAGTAAGTCCTATGCCTACGGAAAAAACTCTCGATGGAAGGATAACAGAAGAGTTTATTTCATTCTTGAATCATCCGGACCAGAAATATAAGATACTGTGTGGAAGAGAGATTGAAGGACCAAAATCAAATAAACCTCAGTTTATCAATCTTGGTTATCACTTCCCTCATACAGCTATAATGCCATCTAAGGAGTTCCGTGATAAGTTCAAGGATAAGAAATACAATTTGCCTAAGTTTACCGAAGAGGAATTTTCAAAAATGCCTGCACAGCTTAAAAGATGGCATAAGGCTTCCAGTATCACTTCTTTGACTGACGAGCAGAAGCTTCAGTTCATCCGCGATTATTACGCTTTCTGTGCCATGGGAGATGAACTGCTTGGCAGAGCTGTAGAGGAATTCAAGTCATATTGTGAGAAACGTAATGAGCCGTATCTTATTGTGCTTGCATGTGGTGACCATGGATGGCATTTGGGCGAACAGGGCGTAGCGTGTAAAGCCTCCAATTATATTAAATCCAATCAGACAGCGGTAATAGTGGTTTCGTCAGACAAAAAGAAGTTTCCTGCAGGAAAGGTGGTTGATGATCTTATAGAATATGTTGATTTTGCCCCGACCTTTATCTCCGCAGCCGGATTTGATGTGCAGGGCGAAGAATTTGATTATCTTGACGGACGGGACTTGAAACTTACTGTGCATAACGAAATGACACCAAGAGAATATGTCCTGGGAGCAACAAATGTAGTATGTGGTCATAGAGCTTATCTAAGAAGCAAGAATTTTGCATTTTCTATGAAAACCAGAAATTTCTATGGTGGAAACTCAGAAAAGAACAAACCTAATAATAATATAAAATGGGCACTGAACTGTTCTTCTGAAGATGTTGATATGGCATTGTTTGATTTGAGGGTAGACCCAAAAGAAATAAACAATGTAGCATATACGGAAGAATATAAGGAACTGGCAGAATGGTTCAGGCAAAAATTAGGAAATATCGTTCTCGGTGATGACAGAGTGGAATGTATATGGGATAAGAAAAATGAATATTCCATAAGTTCGTTTGCAAAAGGGAGTGATGACAAAAAGCTGGATATACCGGAGAATATAATACCTGAAATAAAAAAATAATGTTATTAAATCGTATTACGTTAAAAAGATGAGAATGCAGATTTAGGAGCTTATACGTACGGGGCTGAGCCATGGAAGACAGGTATATAAAAAACATCTTTTGAAAATCAGATGTCTGGCTAAATAAGAAGCGGTTTGGGGTGACGCAAGCACAAAAAAAGAGTTTCTTGTAAAATAATAGCTCTCAATTTGTTTTGGGAGCTTATTATTTTTCGTTTTCTTTGTGCAAATGAAATTTAGAATGCTATGAGAGAGGATAGATATGTCAATCCATATACGGATTTCGGGTTCAAGATGCTTTTCGGAACAGAGATGAACAAGGAATTGCTAATCAGCTTTATAAATAGTCTGCTTGGTGGAAAAGAGATTATACGCGACCTGAAATTTCTAAATTCGGAGCATCTTGGTACCTCCGAGAGAGACAGACGTGCGGTTTTTGATGTATATTGTGAGAACGAACAAGGTGAAAAAATCCTGATAGAGATGCAGAAAGCGGAACAGCAGTTTTTCAAGGATAGAAGTCTGTATTATTCTACTTTTCCTATACGTGAACAAGGTCGTAAAGGAGAGTGGAACTATGAGCTGAAAGCAGTATACGTGATAAGTGTGCTTAATTTCACATTTGATGACAGTGATAGCGAATACTATCATCACAAGGTACAGCTCATGGATGTCCATACCGGAAAGATTTTCTATGACAAGCTGACTTTCGTTTACCTTGAAATGCCTAAGTTTATGAAATCAGAGAACGAACTGGAAACCATGTTTGACAAGTGGTTATTTGTTCTCCGTAACCTTTCCCGACTAATGCAGCGGCCTGCTGCTCTTCAGGAACGTGTTTTTGTAAAGCTCTTTGAGACTGCCGAGATAGCTAAGTTCACAAAGGAACAATACGAGGAATATGAGGAAAGTTTAAAGGTTTATAGGGACTGGAAAAATACTATAGATACGGCTGTTAATAAAGCAGAAAATAAAGGTCGTGCCGAAGGTCGTGCTGAAGGAGAAAAACAGAAACAAATTGAGATAGCTTTTAATATGAAGAACAGAGGAATGGGTATTGATGTCATATCTGAGGTTACTGGTCTTTCTGAATATGAACTGAAAAAGTTAGGTTTTGATAGCTAAATATTCAATATGTACTATCCGCTTTTGTTCAATTTCTTCAAATTTTCAGGTTGAATTGCGGTTGTGCCTATAAGTCCAGGCTTGAGCCATGAAAGGCTGGTGCGTCATGGACTGTCAGGTGATGTATTTAAGTTTAACTTCGTTCAGTCTTGGTAAAACCAGTCTCGTTTTATGAGAAGCTTTGCACAGAATCTTCAACGAAGTTAAACTTATACTTCATAAATTGACTTTATTTGTATTCCTTAGGATGTCTGTACTCTTCCTGTTCGTAGAACTGTTCAAGTACGCGCTTTTCGTATTTTCTTTCAAGCATCCACATAGGGCGGTCCAGAGTCATTTCCCAATCCGACAACATCTTGTAGTATTTTCTGATAAGTTCCGGATGTTTTTCCGCCAGATTGTTCTGTTCACCTTCGTCCTTGCTTATATTGTAAAGCTCGGCAGGACGGTCCGGAAAACGCATGAACTTCCAGTCGCCGTCTCTCACGGCACCTCTGTTTTCTATTTTCCAGTAAAGAGTCTGGTGAGGGCGAGCATTGTTCTTACCTGTAAGATACGGAATAATGTCTACACCATCCAGCGGATTTGCAATCTTCTTATCATATCCTGCAAGATTGATGAAAGTAGGCAGGAAATCGAGGAAGCTTGTAGGCTTGTTATAATGGCTTCCTTTCTTTATAACTCCCGGGTATGAGATTATGGCAGGAACTCTGATTCCTCCCTCAAGGAAAGTTGCTTTCATTCCGCTGAGAGGATAGTTGGAAGTTTCAGTTCCGTTAGGTCCTCCGTTATCGTTAGTAAACACTATGATTGTATTTTTGTCAAGACCCAGTTCCTTAAGCTTGTCGAACACCTGTCCGCAAGCCTTGTCCATTGCCCATGTCATTGCTGCAAGGCTTTTTCTTTTACCCTTCAGGTGGGCAAATTTCTCAAGATCTTCCTTTTCTGCCTGTAACGGTGCATGTACAGCATTGAAAGCAAGATAGACAAAGAACGGTTTTTCTGCATTCTCTTCAATAAACTTGCAAGCCTCGTCGGCGAGCAGATAAGTCATATATTTATCCGGTTCCTTGAAATGAGCGAAACCGTATTCAAGTTTTTTCTCCACACCTTCATCAGCAAAACTTTTTTCCCGGTTATTATAAGAGTAATAATCTCTACCTCCTGAGCGGAATCCAACAAAATGGTCGAACCCTCTTCTGTAAGGATGATATTCGTCGGTAGCCCCAAGATGCCATTTCCCAAAAGCACCGCAAACATATCCTGATTCGCTAAGATAGTTTGAGATAAACTTTTCCGAAGTAGGAACACCCATGTCAAGTCCGTACTTACCGTGCTTACTCATGTATCCTACCACATTGTTTTCTTCGATACCGAATCTTTGCTGGTAGCGTCCGGTCATAAGTCCTGCCCTTGACGGTCCGCTCACTGCATCGGTGGTATACATCTGGTGGAGTATCATTCCGTTTTCCGCCAGTTTGTCAAGATTGGGAGTTTCAAACTGTTTGCTACCCTGAAAACCGAAGTCGGCATATCCGGCATCATCTGAGAGAATAAACACAATGTTTGGTTTTTTTTGTTCGTTGTTTCCTTCTGCCCATGCAATTGCCGGGACAAGCAAGAGAGTTGCTTTTAGAATTTCAGATGTTTTCATAAAACGTCATTTGTTGATAATTAAATAATAAATGGTTGCTGCAATGCAACAACCATTAAATAATTCTGTTTGTTATCTCTTGAAAACAATCTACCTTAATTATGTATACCACTTACTCAAACAATCCTTTTCTTTATTGGCAAAGATATTACCATTTAAGAAAACTAATCAGTGGTATTTTGAAAAAAAAGTATGGTATTTGAGTACTTCTCCTATAAAATACTTTTAATTTTTAGGGAAAATTTATGTTTAAACGTATTATTCCATGTTTTCGTCTGGGTGATAGCCGGAGAACCCGCATGTTTCCATATTCGTTATTAAATTCATATCTTCATCTGTAAGTTCGAAATTAAATACATCGGCATTCTGAATTATTCTTTCTTTGTTCAGAGATTTTGGCAGTGGAACAACGTTGTTCTGTAGTACCCATCTCAAACATACCTGAGCCACCGATTTATTGTATTTTGATGCAATTTCGCATAGAACAGGATGCTGTAGCATACGTCCGTTTCCCAGCGGACTCCATGCTTCTACAGTAATATTATTTCTCTGGCAGTAAAGTACTGTATCTATCTGTGTATATCCGGGGTGAAACTCAATCTGGTCTACCATCGGCTGTATATTTGCCATGTCAAGAAGCGGTTCAAGATGTGAAACAAGGAAATTGCTTACACCTATAGCCTTTATCTTACCTTCGTTATACAAAGTTTCAAGGGCTTTCCAGGTATCGGCATTGATGTCTTTCCAATTGTCGAAACGGTGTCCTGCTGCCGGCCAGTGAATGAGGTACAGATCAAGATATGTCAGTTTAAGATCATTTAAGGTTTTGTTGAATCCTTCAATAGCCTTATCATAACTTCTGTTAGAGTTCCATAGTTTGGATGTGATAAAAAGCTCTTCGCGTGTCACGATACCTTTGTTTATACACTCGTTGACAGCTTTTCCCACAAATTCTTCGTTACCGTAGATAGCAGCAGTATCTATATGTTTATATCCACAGTTTATGGCTTCTGTAACAGCCTGGTATGCTACATCTCGATTAGGAGTTTGCCATGTACCGTAACCTATGCACGGCATGGACTTTCCATTTTTGAGTATTATGCTTTTATTCATTTTAAGGATAATATTTATGTGACGTTTGTTTTTATTTGAAACAAAAATATGTATTGTGTATTGAAAACTTGCATGGTAAAAGAGTGGTAAATGTAATGCATTTGAAAAGATATTATGATTTTATTTCTTTTTATGGTTCATGTCTCTGTAGTATCTTCATCGCTTTTTTTAGCTGGTAATTGATATATTTGCTCTCTTTATCGTTAGATGTCTAAAATTGCATAAGTATTGTAAATGAGAACTTTTATTTAATAAAATGCCTTTGTTTACAAATGCATCATATTAAAAACTCTTTTCCGATATACATAAAACACTAAATGTCGCTTTGTTTGCAATGAAATTAATTTATTGTTTGCTAAAAAATCAATTTATGGAAATCAAAAACAAAAAGTGGGAGAGGTTACCTTTATTGGTAATGCTTCTGTTTTGTGTATCTGCAATTAGTGCACAAAAGATTACAATTAGTGGAAAAGTTACAGACGAAATGAAAGATCCTGTAATAGGTGCTACAGTTTCTGTTAAAGGTGATAATACCGCAGGGACAATTACTGACCTTGATGGTAATTATTTTTTGGAGGCTGATAGTAAGTCGACTCTCGTATTCAGTTTCATAGGCTATGAGACACAAGAAATCTCTGTTAATGGAAAAACACAAATTAATGTTTCTTTAAAAGAAGAATCTGTTATGCTTGCTGAGGTTGTAGCTATTGGCTATGGTGTACAGAAGAAAAAAGAATTAACAGGTGCTGTTTCGCAGATAAAGTCTGATGAAATGCTAAAAATAGCAGGTTCGGATTTTACAAAAACATTGCAAGGTAAGATTTCAGGTTTGAATATTACTGAAAGTTCCGGTCGTCCTGGAGATGGAGCTGTTATTCAAATTCGTGGATTGGGTTCTATTAATGGTAATTCAAGTCCTCTTTATGTCGTAGATGGAATACCGGCTGACGGTAATCCTAATTTACCTGCGGAAGAAATTGAAACAATAGATGTGTTGAAGGATGGTGCTTCGGCTGCAGTATACGGAACACGTGCTTCAAATGGTGTTATATTGATTACAACAAAACGCGGTAAAGCAGGTAAAGCAAAAGTAAGTTTCTCTGGTTATTATGGTCTACAGAACATTGTATCAGGAACTCCATTGCTTAGTACTCCACAGCAGTTGTATGTTGATGAAATGTATCAGCGTGCTTTAGGTGGTAACTCTTCCGACTTGTATTATAATCCTGATGCAATGGATTATAATACCGATTTTATTGGATCAGTAACTTTAGATAATGCCCCAATGCAAAATTATAACTTGACTGTAAGTGGCGGTAGTGATGTTATGACTTATAATGTTAATGCCAACTATTTCAAACAGGATGGTATTCTTATTAATTCCGGTTACGAAAGATTCTCTACCCGTGCAAATGCAACATTTAAGAAAGGTCGTTTCAGTGGATTTGTAAGTATAGGCTTAAATCATTCTGATAAATCTGTTGAGCCTTGGAATGTATATCAGTTTGCACAGTATCAGAAACCATATATGAAACCATTGAATATGGAAGATGGCTCAAATGTACAGATTGATGCAGACTCAAACGTGGAACACATGGGTTATTTGGCGCGTATATTGACAAATTCTGATGACAGAGTTGAAAATTCTCATAATATAGCGGCAAACTTTAAGATTGAGATTATTGACGGTCTTACTTATCAGATGAATTTAGGTTATAACTATTGGCAATATAAAAGAGATTTCTTTGAACCTCAGTTTATGGTTTATGATAAAAACGGGAACCTTAACACAGCTTCAAGTAGAGTTGATGCAAGTCTTCTGCAGGAAGATAATTCAAGCATGAAACTTACTATGGAAAATGTATTAAGTTATGATAAAACATTCGGAAAGCATAAAGTAGGTGCTGTAATCGGTTATACTATTGAAAAGACAGACTGGGTGCAGAGCGCAATGTCTAAAAAAGATTTCATTAGCAATGATACACCTGTTTTCGATGCAGGTAATGTTCTTACATCAATTGGAGGATCTAAATCTACTCATGCAATTGTAGGAAAGTTGTTCCGTTTACAATATGCTTATGACGGTCGTTATATGTTATCTGCCAGTGGACGTTACGACGGTTCTTCAAGAATGGCTAAGAATAACAGATATGCTTTCTTCCCTGGTGTTTCATTGGGTTGGAATATTAATGAAGAGAAGTTCTTGAAAAATGTAGATTGGTTGAGCAATCTTAAATTGAGAGCCAGCTACGGTGAAGTGGGTAATGAAGGTATTGGTGACTATAAATATGCATCTTACATCCGCAACCAGATTGATTATGTTTGGGGACCGGAAACAGGCGATCAGTTAGGTCTGGGCGCTATTCAGAGAGCGTATTCTAATCCTAACATCGTATGGGAAACAAATGTATCAAAGAATATCGGTCTTGATGCTTCGTTATTAAGAGGAGCTTTAAGCTTGAGTTTTGATATGTATAAGAATGATAAGAAGGATATGTTGCTTGATGTGATTATTCCTGCATCATCTGGTACAAATGTAGGTTGGGGAAATAACTCCATTACTTCTAACATCGGAAACATGGTAAATAAGGGTTTTGAGTTCTCGGCTACATACAAAGGACATACAAAATTTGGCATGAACTGGTCATTGATAGGGACATTCACTAAAAATATCAATGAAATTACTTCGTTGGGTGATATGAACGAAATACCTTTGGCTAATAGTAAACTTGGTTCCTGGTTGAATAATGATAATGTTACAACATATATGAAAGTTGGTTATCCTGCCGGTTCATTTTTCTTAATTGAAACAGATGGAGTAATACAGACTCAGGAAGAACTGGATGCTGTTAAGTCTTATATGCCAAATGCAAAATTGGGAGACTTGAAGCTGGTAAACCAGAATGGTGATAATATAATTGATGATAAGGATCGTGTTTATAAGGGAAGCAGTATGCCTAAATTTGAAATGGGTTTAACTTTTAATGCAGATTATAAAGGTTTTGATTTTTCTACTCAGCTATATTATTCACATAAAAATATGGTATACAACGGTGCAAAACAGTTTGCATACGCAGGAGTAAGACACGTTGAATTATATGATATGTGGACTCCAAACAATATCAACTCAGATATACCTGTACCTGAACCATATAATTGTAATCCTAGATTAGATTACTTTCTGGAAGATGGAACATTCTTAAGATTACGCAATATAACATTGGGCTATTCTTTACCTAGAAAGTGGTTTAAAGGTATTTTGGATTATGCAAGAATATATGTAACTGCACAAAATCCGTTTACATTTACTAAATATGAGGGATATGATCCTGAAGTTGGTGGAGATGGTGTTGCAAGCCGAGGTGTTGATAAAGCCAACTATCCTATAACAAGAAAATTCTTATTTGGTGTACAGCTTGATTTTTAATTTGATTAACTGAAATTTTTAAAACTATGATAAAGAAATTAGCTTATATATTATGTTTCTCTCTTATTGGGGGAACTTTTACGAGTTGTGAAGATGCCTTGCTGTCACAAGTTAATCCCAATTCTCTGACTGATGGCTCGTTTTGGAAAACCGAAGCTGACTTTGATATGGCTGTAAATGCATTGTATGGTTCTTTACAGTTGGAATATGTAAGTGGTTCCGGATTGACTTTCGAAATGCTAAGAAGTGATTTGGCAGGTACAGAAACATGGTATAGTACTCAAAATATCTTCACCCAGTTAAAGTGGGATAGCTCTTCACCATATGTTGAAAACCGTTGGTCACAATTGTACGTAGGTATTTTCAGAGCAAATCAAATATTACATTACATTGAAAATGCAGATTTCCTTACACAAGAGAAGAAAGAACAGATAATAGCTCAGGCACGTTTTATTAGAGGATATGACTATTTTTTCCTTGCCAATACTTATGGTGGAGCCGTAATACATGATAAAATGGCTTCTTCGGCAGAAGAAATGAACATTCCTTTTTCATCAAAGGATGATGTAATAAATAAAATGGTTATTCCGGATTTTCAGGCTGCTCAAATATTACCTAAAGTATGGCCCAACGGTAATGACGGACATATCACTTGGGGTGCGGCTACAGCTATGTTGGGTAAGACTTATCTTTTCCAGAAAGAATGGAAGTTGGCAAGAGAATGCTTTAAGCAATTAGTTGAAAGCAACTTATATGAACTGGAAGAAAATTATATGGATAACTTTACCACTGATAATGAGTTTAATAAGGAATCTGTATTTGAAGTCTCTTTCTCCGATAACTACAAGCCAGGAAATAGTGGAAACCTGCATGACGAGACAGATGGTTCGGAAGGTGTATCTATTGCAAACCAGTTTGCTTCTCTTTTTGCAGGTGGTTACAATACAGTGTTACCTACCTACCATTGCCACGAAATGTTTGTTTCGGCAGATGTTATGGATCCTGATGCTGAATGGACAAAAGCTGGACATTTGAACTCTATGAGAACATACGCAACAATTGTAGTTGAGAAAGGTGACGGTGATTATTATAAGGCTCCTCTTGTTGATGAATATGATGCTGATGGAAATCTTGTTGCCAAAGGAAAAGTAAACTTTGGATATGGTCAGAGTTCTAAAGTAAGGAAATGGACACGTTGGGATAGAGTGGAATCTGAGGATCCTACTACAGGATGTAGAACAGGTATAAATTACAGAGCTATTAGATATGCTGACGTTTTGTTAATGTATGCCGAAGCTATTCTTGAAGATGATGGTGATGTAGATTTGGCAATAGAATATATTGATAAAGTAAGAGAACGTGCAGGGGTAGTAAAACTTAAGGATTATATAACAGAGAATAATGGATTTTTCCCTAAATTGTGGGTCTCTAAATTTGCAAATAATTACACAGACTTTGAGATGATTCCTGCCAATAAGGAAAATGTGTTGATGCATTTAAGAATGGCTGAACGTTTACTTGAATTAGCTTTTGAAGGTCACCGCTGGCTTGATCTTGTTCGTTGGGGATTGGTTAAAGAGTGCTTCGAACAATGCTGGAGCGAAGAACAAGGTATACGTTTGAATTTATGTGGATCTACTACAAGCACAACAATCAGTTCTACAGAACAGGTTCCACCATTAAATGTTAAGGAACGTGTGCGTCCTGATTTTGAGATGCGTTCAAAGGTATATCAGTCGGATGTTCACGATTATTTCCCAATACCTAGCTGTGAAGTTCAGAATAATAAAGCATTACAGAATTAAATTTTAATACGATGAAGACAATAAATAAAATATTATTAGTTATTTTAGCCTTTTTAGGAATAAGTTGCCAAAAGGACTATGAGTTTAACGAAGATGTAGTCCAGGAGTATGTTACTACTTCTTTTGGAAATAAAGCGAATTTGATGCAAGTGAATGGTTGGATGTCATTTCTGGATTTGTCAAGAGGTGTTGAATCCAGAACATGGACTTTCCCTGAAGGTGTTGCCATTAATTTGGATTCTACAGTAGTTACCACCTCATCAGCCGAAAACCTGAAAGTAAGTTTTATTAAGCCAGGAGTTCATAAGATTTCTCTTAAACAAATATTCTGTAAGGAAATAGAAACAGAGGATGGACTTACTAATGAAAAGGAACAGTTTGTTGAAGTTACGGTTTTGGATAGTGTTAGAGCGTCATTTACCGCTTTGTGTAGAGAAACTGGTACTGAAATAAATTTAGCTTCGGGCGCCAAGAATGAGCTGCAAGGTGGTCATCACATAGATTTTACTGTTACTTCTACAGGTGCACCTAATAAAAATGTCTTCACTTTTGTTAGTGAAGATGGAAAGGTAGAAACAGTTGAGGCAGTTGACGGTATTGCATCTTATCAGTTCTACTCACCGGGTTTGTATGAGGTTACCTTGGAGTCATCAAGTGATTTTGGACGTAGCAGCATAAAATATACAGAGTTGGTAAATGTTATAGCTTCGGAAGATCCTGTTGATTTTATTGGTGCTGAAAGATTATCATCCAATACTATAGGTTTGAAATTTAGCCGTGCAATGAAAGATGCATCAGACTGTCCTGTTAATGCTTTTTCACTGAATATAACCAACGGGGAAAATATGATTCCTGTAGTTGCAAATATTCAATCAGTAAGTACGGATGTTAATATTGTAAAACTTGTATTAGACACTGATATTTATAATACAGATAATATAACTGTTTCATACGATGCTTCTGTTGGTAATTTAGTAACCCTTGATTATGTTTATGCTACAAATTTTATTTCAGAACCGGAAAGTTTCGATTTCAAGATGCCAAATCTTTTGAAAGAAGCAGGATATGATGTAGGTTTCGAAAATTGTACTGTAGAAGATTGGGATAAAGTTTCTTGGGGAGCAACTCTATGGGACGACTATAAATTATCTATGGTAAATGATAATGCTCATTCTGGTAACGGTGTTGCATATGCAGAAATTTCTTCTGGTAAAGGAATGATAATGGGTTGCAATACCATGGTAGCAGGAGCTTATGCCATTCCTGTAGAAGCAAATGTTGATTATTTTCTTTCTATGTGGATAAATGTACAAGAATTAGATGGTACCCCAGTAAATGGAATATATCCTAATATTACTTTTGATTTTGCAATAGATACAAAATGGAGTACTGGTGTATGGTTTAATAATGATTTTGTTAAAGGTCAGTGGGTGAATGTTACATGTAAAATGTCATCTTCCAAAGCTGGAGATTCAGGAATAATCATTAGAGCTACAAATGAAAAATCATCATCAGCATTGAATTTCTATTTTGATGATATTTCATTGACTAAAGTAGAAAAACGTCCATAGTAAATTAAAAATAGATAGGGTTAGCTCCCTATCTATTTCTTAGATATTATTAATTAAATTTTTTGTAGAATGGAATTGAAATTATTGCTTTTATCATTAGGATTTTTATTTATTTCTTGTAGTTCTGGTATGCCAGGAGATAATAATGGAGATGAGAATGAGTCAGAAAACGGTTCAAATACTGATCCGGATGATTCTGAAACAGAATTTGAATATGAATGGGACAAGTTTCCTGTACCAGTTTCGGCAGGTACTGGAATGAAATGGGAATTACAGGGGCAGTCGGATGACTTTAATTATACTGCTGACAGTAATAACAAAGGTGAGTTTGAAAAAAAATGGACCGATTATTATCATGCCAACTGGTCGGGACCAGCTCCTACAATATGGCAGAGAGATCATATTTCTGTCTCAGATGGTTGTTTGCGAATTGAAACCAGCAGACCTGACGATGTGAAAATGGTTAAGGTTACAAGCGGAGATAAAGAAAAAATGATGCCTGGTACTTATACAGGGTGTATTACTTCTAAAACCAGAGTTGTATTTCCTGTATACGTTGAGGCATATGCCAAGATAGCTAACTCAACAATGGCTTCGGACGTATGGATGTTAAGTCCTGATGATACTCAAGAAATTGATATTATTGAGGCATATGGTGGTGATAGGGTTGTAGGTGATGATGGACGTAAATTTTACGGACCAGATAGAATTCATTTAAGTCATCATGTGTTTATTAGAGATCCGTTTCAGGACTATCAGCCAACAGATGCTGGAAGTTGGTATAGAGATGTGAATGGAACTATTTGGAGAAATGATTTCCATAGAGTAGGAGTTTATTGGAAAGATCCTTTTAATTTGGAATATTATGTTGATGGTAAAATGGTAAGAAGGGTGTCTGGAAAAAATATTATTGATCCCAATGATTTTACTAATGGTACCGGACTCTCGAAAGAAATGGATATAATTATTAACATGGAAGACCAGAGTTGGAGAGCTATAAGTGGCTTGTCGCCAACAAATGAAGAATTAAATAATAAAGATAATAATACATTCCTTGTTGACTGGATAAGAATTTATAAACCAGTAGAGGATAAATAATTATTAAGGTGGAGTGGGTGCGTCAAAACTCATTTTTTGAAAATATGAACTTATAATTTGAAATTTCAGCATCATAAAAGGCTAAAGAAAGGGCCGTATCATTACTCAATACAGAGTTTGATACGACCCTTTTAAATATTATAGTTACAATCTATAACTTTGGGGAGTAGTCATTTTAGTTTTGACACAACCTCTCTTTTCTTTTATAAAGTTAAGGATATGTTTATTCTGATTATAATGGAGAAAAAAAATAACTTTATGGGGGGGGGATTTCCATTTACTTATGTTAGAATTACATTTTGCCATGTATAAATACTTTTTGTATGATATATATTTGCTATACTAAATCTAGAACTGTAAACATTAACCAAATAATAATGCAAATGTTTTAATTAAAATTCAACATTTAATGACATGAAAAAACGATTAAGAAAATGTAATTACGCTTGTAGGCAAACTTACAGTGTAATGTTAGGACTAACTTTAATGTTGTTCTTTAGTTTCCAAGCTTTTGCTCAAACACAGACCATCAAAGGTCGTGTAATAGATTCAGCTGGATTGGAAATTATTGGAGCTGCAGTTCAAGTTGATGGTACGAGTTTAGGAGGTATAACAGACTTGGATGGAGTGTTTGTAATTAATAATGCTCCTGCTAAAGGTACCTTAACGGTGAGTTATGTAGGCTATAAAACTACAAAAACAGCGATTAAACCAGGCAAACAGTATGTAATAAAACTTCTGGAAGATACTAAGGTCTTGGAGGAGGTAGTGGTTGTAGGTTACGGTACGATGAGAAAAAAAGAGTTGACAGGTGCTGTATCGCGTGTTATGTCGGATGATATTCAGAAAATCAGTTCTTCGGATGTAGGATCTACACTTCAGGGACAGATTGCCGGTGTTAATATTCAGGCAAGTTCTGGTGCTCCTGGTGCTGCTGCCAATATTCAGATTCGCGGTATTTCTTCTATTAATGGTAGCAATAATCCCCTTTGGGTTGTTGACGGTATACCATACGATGGTGATCCTGGATTAAGTCCTCATGAGATTGAAAGCATAGACGTACTTAAAGATGCCGCTTCTGCTGCTATTTATGGTACTAGAGGTGCCGGCGGTGTTATCCTTGTAACTACAAAATCCGGAAAGACCGGTGAAATGAAAGTGTCGCTTGACGCTAATTATGGTATCCAGAAAATTACATCAGGTTTAGAGTTGACTAATGCAACTCAGTCACAGTACTTACAATATTTGTTGTCTGGTCAGGATGGTTTGATTGCGCCTTCCAGCTTATGGTCAACATTGTGGCAAAATCCTAATCTGTTCCTTAATAATACAAATCTTATGCCAGTTGTTGAGCAAGACAATCAGCCTGTTACCAATATAGCATTGACGCTTTCAGGAGGAACAAAAAATTATACATATAGTATAGTTGGTAACTATTATAAACAGGAGGGTATACTTATTAATTCCGGTTATGAAAGATTTAATGTTCGTGCAAATAGTACTCTCAAAAAAGGGAGATGGAGTTTCAATACCAGTCTGAGTGCAAAAGTAGACACTAAGGATTCACCAGCTTGGGGTGTATATCAGGAAATATATAAGTATAAACCAACACAGCAGGCCATTGATTTGGATGCCCCCATTTCCAGTTCTGGTGGGGACAATAATGAAAACCTTACTTTGGGTAATGTTTTGGCTAAATTCAAGGAAACAAATACTTCAGAAGGTAAAGGTTTTAATGGAAGTTTCTCGGCTAACCTGGAAATAATAAAAGGTTTGAATTTTACTTCAAGATTTGGAGCAGGATATAATGTAAACAATATAGTCAAGATTAATCCTTTTTTCGAAATTTATGACTCAGAAGGCAATCTTGTACTCAATCCTCAAACCCGTTCAGGTATTAGAAATACTAATCAGGTTAATACAAATATGTCATGGGAAAACATTTTGAATTATGGATTAAAGAAAGGAAAGCATGACATTAAGGCTACTGCAGTATTCAGTATGGAGAAATATACTTTTAAATCGTTCTTTGCAGACCGAAAGGATTTAATTAGTAACGATCTTCCGTCTCTTGGTGCCGCTACTGGCGAGAGTCTGGTTGGTGTAGGTACTGGGACATGGGGGCAGGATCGTGTCTCAACTCTTGTAGGTATGTTGCTTCGTGCTCAATATAGTTATGCTGACAGATATCTGTTCAGTGCCAGTGTAAGACGCGACGGTTCATCAAGATTCAGTAAAGATAACAGATGGGGATATTTCCCTTCAGTTTCTGCTGGTTGGAATATTTCAGAAGAGAATTTCTGGAAACCGGTAAAGGATATAGTTAATTCGTTTAAACTACGTGTAAGTTACGGTACAACCGGTAATCAGAACTTTGGTGATTATACTACAGCTGCTACTATCAGTCAGAAATATGATTATGCATTTATAGGAAGTAATGGGCTGGTTTTAAATAATGGTTCAATCCAAACTGTGTATGCAAATGCCAACAGCAAATGGGAAACAACCGAACAGTTTAATTTAGGTTTTGATCTTGCATTTTTACAAAACAAACTTACTTTTAATACAGATTTATATTTGAGTAAGAAAAGAAATATGCTTTTCCCATTGAAAATACCACCAGTAGCAGGTACCGGAAACAACGGTAGTGTTGTATTGAATGTAGGTGACATGGAGAATAAAGGTATTGAAATGGCTTTGGGATGGAGAGATAAAATATCAACTGTAAATTATAGAGTAAATGCTACTTTCACAAGAAATATAAATACGGTTACCCGTATGGCAGGTACCAATAAGCGTTCTCCAATGGGTACAATCTCTACAGGAAACAGTAATGACCAGATAACTTTTTTGTGTGAAGGGATGGAAGCTGGTGTATTTATGATGATGCCTACAAACGGTATTGTCAATACTGATCAGAAATTGGCAGAATATCAGAAGTTACGTCCGGATGCAAAAATGGGAGATTTGATGTATGTTGACCAAAATGGTGATGGCCTTTTGAATGATGATGACAGAGTGAATTGTGGTAGTGGAGCTCCTGAAGCCGAAATAGGTCTTAATTATGGTTTGGATTGGAATGGTTTTGATTTTTCTATGAATTGGTATGCTTCAATTGGTAATGAAATCGTTAACGGATCTAAAGTGACATCATATCAGAATGGAGTGAATAAGGATCAGGTTTACCAGTGGAGTATGTATAATCCTTATTCAACAATACCACGTATCGCAGACAGTAAACATTACAATACAAGAGCTTATGCTGATATATGGGTTGAGGATGGCTCATTTGTAAGATTGAAAAATATAGTACTTGGATATTCTTTACCTAAACATCTTGTTACTAAATGGGGATTGGGTAAATTAAGATTTTATGTAGCTGCAGATAATCTGTTGACATTTACTAAATATGATGGATATAATCCTGAAGTAGGTAACGACGGATTAGCTACCAAAGGATTGGATATGGGTACATATCCTATAGCTATCCAGATGCGTGGAGGTATTCAACTGGATTTTTAAACTTTAAATTAAATATCAATGAAACTAAATAAATATACTATAGGTGTTTTTTGCAGCGCGTTTGCAATTACGCTGGCATCTTGTGATGATTTTCTTACACAGAAAAATCCGAATGAGATGACTACGGACATATTTTGGTCAAATCTATCTGACTGTAATAAGGGATTGACTGCTGTATACAATTCATTTAAGAGCCAGAGTAACTTTGCTGTCGTTTCTGAGAGTAACCGTTCTGATTTGACGTGGCCAGGAGTTTGGCCTAAGTATCCTCAAACAACAAATGTATTTTATTTGCATACATTTAATGATGCTGAGCAGGATATTGTAAATAAATGGTCACAGCTTTATACCGGTATTTTCAGGGCTAATCAAGTTATTGAAGGATTGAATAAAATTAAAGAAACCTGTACTTCACCAGAAGATCAGAGAAAATGGGAACTGATAATGGGACAGGCAAGATTTTTCAGAGGTCTATTCCATTTCTATCTTAACCTGTCGTATAACAATGGCAATGTTCCATTTATGGATTTCGTCCCAAAAAGTGAAAGTGACTTTTTCCAGTCATGTACTCCATCTGATAAGGTAAAAGAACTTTATCGTGCAGATCTTCAGTATGCCGAGTCTGTATTGCCTGTTGTGGGAGCACCTGACGAGTGGTCGGGTAAGAACGGTGACTTGGGAAGAGTGACATCAGGTGCTGCGTCTGCAGTTTTGGGTACAAGCTATCTGTATGACCAGATGTATGATGAGGCAAAAGCTTATTTCCAGAAAATTATAAATAACTCGAGTTATAAACTTGCCGGTCCGGGTGATAATTTCACTACAAAGAATGAAATGAATTCAGAATCTATTCTTGAAATAATTTATACTCATGATTATAATACTGAATATGATGTCTATTCTCAGCAGATTTTGTCGAATATTCTGAATATGCAATTCGCTCCTGGTACTTGTGGAGGTTGGGGACCTACGGCTTTTCCAAGTTGGTGGTTAACTCGTGACTATACTTACGAACCGGTAGATAAGAGAAATCCTCAGAATAAGGTTTATCTGAATACAGACGTTCATGGTGATATATTATACCGCAATAAGTTGAATAAGGTTGAAACAAAGGTAAATGGTAAATTGTATAATTCTTATGTAGTTCTAAATCCGGACAGTATAGAGAAGAACGGAACTATGGTTTATTATACAAAGAAAATAGAAGTTGATGCTTCTGGAAATCCTGTCATAACAGATAGAAACAGTTTGCCGAAAAATACATATGTTAAGTTAGTTTCTGGTGTTGGAGAAGTTAAACCATTCAAGGCACAGCCTAAGGATGGTACATGGAATCTTTATAAAGAAGAAGATGGCAGATACTATCGTTACTTAAATCATTCACCTCGTGCTTCTTATTCTATAATAATGCCAACCGAAGAGGATATGAATTATTATGGTCAGGAAATAACAATGGATGCTTGGGCTTATTCAAATGCGTATGGTGCTTATAGAAAGTATACAAACTGGGATACTAGAACCAGTGAGAAAGATAGTCCTAAGAATATGGACTCTGATATAAACTTCCGAGTAATCAGATTGGCTGATGTATATTTGATGTATGCTGAGTGTCTGATTAAGGGTGGCACTGATGAAAGTGGTGTGCCTGAGGCTTTGAAATACATCAACAAAGTTAGAGAAAGAGCCGGAACAATATTGATTGGTAGCGAAAATGTTCAGGGTGCCGAATTTAAGGGTGTAAGAACATATCAGGATACTCCTGACCTTGAAACAAATGTTGTTGATAAATCATTCTATCATCGTTCGGAAGATCCTGAAATTATTGAGACTGCCCAGCAAGTTATGAAGCATCTTATGTATAAGGAAAGACCATTGGAACTTTCTTTGGAAGGCTATGCAATCAGGTTTATGGATTTGCGCAGATGGGGTATTGTTAAACAGCGTTTCCAGGAATTATCTCAAGTTCCGTTTACAACATGGGGTATTCCGTATGTTTCCTTGAAGGGTGCGGAAATGAATAAAGCTAAAGTAATGTGGGGTTGGGCATTTGACTATGACCAGGAGAATATAGATGCTTCTCCGAATGTGTCCGGTCCACAATATCAATACCAGCAGGCGGCTATTAATTATAATGATGATAAAGCTTACTTCCCAATACCTAATGAAGAAGCTATTTCAAACCCTGCGATAGTAAAAGTTCTAAATTAAACGGTAAGAAAAATGAAAAAAATAAATATATTATTATTTGCTTTTATGGCTGTTACATTCTTCTCATGTAAGAAAGAATATGTAGAGCCTGAATTTAAAACTGAGTTTTTCGGTATATACGGAAGTATGTATAAGCACGGTGACGGGCCTGCAAATATAAATCCTACTTATTTGGAAACATATAAGAACGCCGGAATTATGGATATTTCTCAAGGATTCCTTTCACACGAGTGGAGTTTCTGGAAAGATGTCAATAACGGAGAAGGTGAACCTGATTGGGTGTTGGTTAATGATGAAGTTAAATTTCTGAAAGAAGGAAGTAATTTAGGCTATCAGACTATAAAGGATTTTACTCCGTATTATGATTTGAATATAAAGCCTGTTAATTCTGAAGATCAGATTAACTTTATATTTGAAAAGGGTGGTAAATATAAACTTACAATCAATAATACCTACCGCAATCAGATTGATTATATAATGGAAGAACCTTATACAATCTTAGGTTATAATGTTAACAGGTATTATAAAGCTCAGCCTACTGATAATAATGAGTTCCTGGTTGATCATAGTTTGGAATTTGAGATTTATGACACTCTTAATGTTAAGGCTCAGGTGTTCGAAGATGCGGAATGCACAATCGAAAAACCACTGACCCCTGAAGGAATTACTCAGATAGCAGTATCACAAGGATCAACTCTTTATTTTAAAGATGCTACCGGTACATCAAAATATGACAGTGGAACTTCAAGAGACTGGAATTGGACTTGTATTGAGGGTGATAATCTTGAAGGAGTGATACCATCCACTTCTACTGATCTGGTTTCTGCTTTTATTTTCTCTGCTAAAGGAAAGTATCAGGTATCTTTGCATGTTAAAAGAGAAAATCTTGCAATACAGAATTTTCCGAACTCTGAAAGAACCAAAACTTTACCTTTAACTGTAATTGTAGAATAAAATTTGACTACTTATGAAAAAGATATTTAATTTTTTACTGTTTGTAATTGCTGTTAGTTTTTTCTCTTCTTGTCAAAAGGAGGCATATGAACCTGCAGATTTGGTTTCTGCCCATACTTATTGGATAAGTAGTCCTAAGGCTAATGGCGCAGAAGTTGTTGATGGTATTTTTGAGTTTTACGTTTATGATGAGGCAAATCAATTGACTTATTATAAAGGAAAACAGTTTGCACAGTGTGTGGTCCAGGATTTAATTAATTTTGAAGATGCAACAGACGATGAAGCGTATAAATTCGCTTTTGACTGTGTTCTTGAGTTTGATAAGGACGGAAATCCTGTAAAGACTCATAGATACGTTGTTTTATCTTATAAAGATAGAACTACTATAACACCAGAAGGAACATATCTTGAAAGTTCTATTACTGAATATGATGAAAATGGTATTCTAGTTAAGAAATATGATAATATCCGTGTAATGGATGAAGACAGATTGATTGAACCAACCAGATAAAAGTTCTTTGTTTTGATAGAATGCTCCGTTAGATGATATTTAATAACGGAGCATTTTTTATTATTATGTTCATAGACTTTACTAGTATTATTCTTTAACATACAATAATTTATGAAAAACAGATTTGTAGGCTTGTTTTGTTTTATGGCTGTTTCTTCTGCAGTTTCTGCACAGTCTCATGTGGAATTGAATTTGAATGTAAAACATAAGCTTGGTGAGGTTACTGAGTTTGATCGTCCTAAGTTTATAAATTTTCATGCTACGATAAATGAAAATTATTGGGATAGCGGTAATAAAATAAATGATTTGAGAGATGATCTATTAAGAAAGTATGATGTTTATGTTGGTCGTGAAACCGGTATGATTAAAACTGTACTGCGAAATGTAAAAGAAGATCCTAAAAGACCTGGTTTTGCTGACCCTGAGGATTTGGCTGAATTATGTAATTTGAATAAACAAAGGTATTCAAAAAATACAAAGATCCATCCATACGAAAAATATAGCAATCTGATATTATGCAACCAGTTCTCGCCGTTCTATCCTGACGGAACAAAAACGGCTAAAGGCTGGGCTTTATCGCAGAATGATACTGAAGAAGAGCCTTTTGGTACTGCTTCGGGTGAATTTTATGGCAGGTACATTAAAGAGTATTTTGGCGAAGGAGGAGAAAGCGGTGAACCTAAACCGGAATTTTGTGAGATTATAAATGAACCTTTGTGGGATATTTATGATAAACCCAAAGCTCCCAAATCAAGTATAACAAAATTATTTGAATTCCATTCTACTGTTGCCGAGCAGGTGAAAAAATATAATCCTGATATGAAAGTGGGTGGTTATTGTACTGCTTTCCCTGATTTTAAATTGCAGGATTTCGGCAGATGGAACGCAAGATGGAAGCAGTTTATTGACATTGCCGGAAAGGATATGGACTTCTTCACAATTCATCTTTACGATTTCCCCTGTATTGGCGGTAAACAGAGATACAGAAAAGGCAGTAACATGGAGGCCACTATGGATATGATTGAGCAGTACAGCATGATAAGGCTTGGAGAGGTTAAACCGCTTATGATTTCGGAATATAGTGCCCAGACACACGATTATAACAGAAAGCCATGGTCGCCATATAGAGACTGGCTGAGACTGAAATCTACAAACTCAATGTTAATGCAGTTTATGGAAAGAGCTGATAATATATGTTATGCCATGCCTTTTGCTATGCTTAAATCGGAGTGGGGGTATAATCCTAAAACAAGACTTGCGCATACAGCGAGGATGCTTAGGAGAGAAAACGAACCCGAAAGCTTTACCGGTGAATATGTTTACTCTGAACTGATAAAGTTCTACCAGCTCTGGAAAGATGTTAAAGGTACACGCGTTGAAACCAACTCTGACAATCCGGACATTATGTGCGATGCCTACGTGGATAACAAGGTGGCTTATTTTATTATAAATAACCTCGACTTTAAACCTGTTGACTTGAATATAGCCGTTAATGGTATGGCTAAAGGTGCTAAGGAAATTGAGGTGCGCCATATGTATCTTGAAGGCGGTAAAAATGGTATTCCTAAACTTGATGTCTACGATGTTAAGAAACTTGACTGTATTACTGTTGGTGCCGAGGCTACTTGCATTATATGCTATAAATATGATAAGAAGGTGAAAACCAATGAAACTATGGAGGAAGTGAAATACTATGCTACTGATTATCTGAAGAGTATTGCTGCCGGCAAGGATTTGGTGTTCAATATCAATGATGTGAAAAAGGGTAAATACGGTGAGGCTATTATACGTCTTGGCATAGGTAGGAACCATGGTCTTTCGCTAAAACCTGAACTTATTGTAAATGGTACTAAAGTTAATGTTCCCGATAACTATAGAGGTGATGAACAGAAGGACCGTACTTCATTTTTTGGTGTTATAGAGATTCCTGTGGATTACAGTATACTCAAAACCAATAATGTAATTTCACTCAAATTCCCTGATAATGGCGGGCATGTAAGTACTGTTACTATGCAAGTGTTTAATTTTTCAGATAATATAAGAGGTATATGAAAAAGTATTTGTTGAGTGTTTTTCCTTTTTTTGTTTTAGCGAACGGTGAGTGCAATGCACAGAATCTTCCTGAACCGCCCAAAGGCTTTAAATGGGTAAAGGTGGAAAAACTTTCCGACGAGTTTGACTCATGGGATCAGAGTAAATGGCATAAGTCTTTATGGAATTATGGGGTACCGGTGCAGATGGTTGCCGAAAATTCAGGAGTTGATAATGGTATGCTTTGGATTAAGGCTACTCTTGACGAGGGGAAGGATAGGTGGTTTAAGACTTCGAGGATTATGTCGAATACGAGAATTTCATTCCCGATGTACACGGAATGTTATATGCGTACCGCACATATTTCGGCTTTCAGTACTTTCTGGATGAATAATGGTAACAGCAATGACAGGGATGAGATAGACATGTGTGAGCATAACTCAAAACCTTCTATAAAGACGCAAGAGAACACGCGACCTTACACTATGTATTCGCAATACTTTGTTGTCAAGAATGGTGTTACAGAAAGAAATAACGGTAACTTCGATAATAGGAAACTTTCGGATGGCAATCCGGCAAAAGGAGTGAAGTGGAATGAGATGTTTCAAAGGATAGGTGTATGGTGGAAAGATGCCAACAATATTCAGTTTTACCTGAACGGTGAGCCTACCGGTAAGGTGGTTTCAAAACAGGATTTTACTCTTGAACTGAATATTATATGGGATTTGTGGACTGCGGATGAAACCTGGACTGGGGGATTGTGTGAAAAGGAAGATCTTCTTGATGACAGAATCAATACTATGTATGTAGACTGGATACATACTTATAAACTGGAACGGGCTGAAGACAATACGAAGTAACTATATCCAAGAAGAATTATCATATATATGTACAACCCTTTTTGTATGTTAAATTGAATGATATTAGGTAGTTCGCTTTATAAAAAAACTCTGCAGTGTTATATATTGATATTACATAACCTGGCAGAGTTTTTTCTAATTTTGTCATGATGTATACAATAAAACCCTGATGCAAAGATACTGATACGAATTTTTTATGTTGCTTGTAAACTAGTATTTCATATATTGTGTTTGATTACAGTTTACCTTTACCATTTATATTTCGTGGTTTACAATACATCATAATTTAATATATTGCATCACTACTGTCCACTAAAAAAATGGACAAGGTTAAAAATTAAATAAATTCGGTTC
>OGKA01000578.1_pt1 | contig 39288 bp, 43 predicted proteins | sample 1572211 | NCBI WGS metagenome assembly OGKA01 (sample SAMEA2582125, study PRJEB24529) | metagenome | biome: Human gut stool | place: China | collected 2011 | reverse complement strand
CATAACGCATGCGTGTTGCCAAAATAGATTGATGACCGTCACGAAGAACGGTTTCGCAGATTCTTAATTTTTTAGCCATGTTAATCCTCCAAATCGAAATAGTCTGCATATGTAAATTTATACATACATCAAACAACTATCTCATACCTATTTTTTTACGATTTTTTTGATGTCTGCTCACACAAGCCAAACACTCTATAAATCGTTAAGACATACTTATATTAGACTACTTATAAAATTCTTTGTCAACAACTATATTATGCTATTTACTCATAAATTCATGTGTCTAAAGATGATTTTTTCGTGATAGAAATCACACAAAACTACAAAAGAGCTAGCTTTTAGCGTGTATGTTTAATCAAACCAATTTCTTTGTAATTGCTCTTTTTAATGAGAAACCAAAAATTATACCGTAATAATTTTTAGTTATTATCGAAAAGGTATCAAACTATATCGGTATTTATAAATGTAGTAATTCGATAAACATCGGTACGCTTATAAGCTCATCAATTTTATCGATAATATAGCCCCCTATAACAATTACATAAATATGCAAAAGAACCTGTCCATTTATGGACAGGTTCACGTTTATTCTTAACTTTTTCTAAATGCCATTATACAGCTTATTTTTCAGGTTTAACCTTTTTAGGAGCCGTTTCAAGAACGATATTCTTACCTTCTCGCTTCACTTGAATAGAGAAAGCACCTTCACCTTCTTTGAAGTACTCCATCTTGATGTCTAGAAGCATTTTACCAATCATAGTCTCCACTTTTTCAGTTAAGAACTCACGATAGAAAGCATCTTCCTTTTGCTTTGGACTTTGATGTACTACAGGCTTTTTAGCTGCCCGTTCCATATCAAGCATAGTATCTTCAAAATTTTCTGTATCTTTAAAGTTTTTCAACATATCCGCATCGGATAAGCCTTTTTGAATTTTAAACTTTGCCATTTCTATCTCCTATCAATTCGAAAATTGCCTTTTTAACACGAACTGGCTCAATACCAGACATACAATATTGATCAGGCTTAGGACACCGTCGTTTACGACAACCTAAGCAATCTAATTCATCATTTACAAGTACCTTAAAGGTCCCCGTTAGTGGTCCCCATAATTTAGGATCTGTAGGTCCAAAGAGAGCCACTACAGGCTTATTAAGAGCTAATGCAATATGTAAGGAGCCCGTGTCAGCCGTAACTACTACGTCACAGCTTTCAATTAAGGCACCTACCTCTTGAAGTGTCGTCTTTCCTAGCATATTCAGCATAATCTGATCAATGCCCTCAGCGGCCAAAGAATCCATCAAAGGGTTGTATTGTGTAGCCTCTTTAGGCCCGCCTAAGCAAACAAAATTAGCTCTATATTGCAGTGATTTAATAAGGGAATACCATTTTTCTTGAGGCCATTCTTTCGTCGCCCAAGACGTACCTAAGACCAATCCCACACGTAGAGGTTTTTCTACTTCACCACGATTTAAAGAAGTATGATTGTCAATCGTTTTCCACTGTTCTTCTGCCCAGGTATGTAACTTCGATGGTACATGAAAATCCATATGATACATCCTCTTAGCACTAACGTTATTTAATGTTTCAGGTTCCAGAAGATTATCAGCAGTTTTAAGAGGTGTATCTAAATCAGCCTGTTTAGCAACAGCCTCTTTTAAAAGTTGTGCCACCTCAACATAACGCTTAATAACATGGTCTGTACTTGGCTTTGATTTATAGTTTGTAAATAGCCAATTCAGCTCTTTTGTACCACCAAGGCCTAAGCGAATAGGCGCACCAGAAGCCAATAGAACAAGACCGGTTATCAGTCGCCCTTGTACATCAACGGCTACGTCAAATTTGTAAGGCTCTAATTTATCCTTCAGCTCCCACCACATACGCCACATTGTCGGGATATGCAGTTTTTTAGAATGTGCCTCGTATTCATCCCGTTCCCAGGGGATAATCTCATCTACATAGGGATTACCATCTAACAGTTCTACCATGCTAGGCGTTACAATCCAATGTAACTTGGCATCTGGATACTGTTCTTTGATCCAGCGCGCCGCAGGGGTAGCATGCAGGATATCCCCAATGTAACTAAGGCGTACAAATAATATATTCATAGATATCCTTATGGTACATATAACATAGGAATAAAGCCTTTATAATGAAGCATTATAAAGGCTTTTTCTTAAGATTTCTTTTTACTATCACTAGTGTTAGATGATTTAGAAGATGTATCATCTTCTGTTACCTTCGTAGTTTCTTCACTACCATTCTTAATGATGTCTTTTACGTCAGACAATGTTAATTCATTGAAAGTAGTAGGATGATTGTATTTGTAAACTGGTTTAAAACCTACACCTAATTTGCCGGTGTAAACAGTCAATGCATTATTGTCCTCATCAACACGAGCAATGTAGATTGTCTTATCTGTATCAACACCAATCAAGCGGAAACGCCCTGGTGGGTTGATAACACGCCAGCCGCCTTCGATACCATTAAACATAAAGATATCGCCAGTTTTAACATTATCGTAGAAGAAGTTATCTTCATCGTAGAAGACGCCGATATGACCGATATCAGTAGCTTGCATATACACGCGACGCGTATCGTAGTTAGCATCTGTACGATAAATACGATATACATGCTCTTGAACTTTTACCTTCATGTATACTACATTTGTCGCTTCAGAGTACGCAGCATCTACGATTTTACTACCTTTTGGTAAATCTTCAAGTTTGGTATCCACCTCATGCTCTGGATCATCTGCATTGAGACGAGCCATAACGACATTGCGAGAGTCATACAAGCCCATGATGGCATAGTTACGGTCAGGCATCCAGTTGAAGTAACTAATCGAACGCCCCTTCAAGTCTATCGTTGTAGGCTTACTTTCATTAGCCTTATAGATTTTCAAAGAATTTTCTGTAACAACCGCCATGAATTGACGGTCATAGGATACATATTTTGTGCCTTCCTTTACATCCGGGAAGTTTTTAGTATCATCTTTTGACGCACCTGCTACGTTAAATTCCGTAGTCGGTGCAAACATATATTGATCAAGGTATAAGTATATACCACCTTGCAGAAGAATACCTACCGCAAAGGCGCTCAGTACACGCGTAAAAGGTTTCATCTGTCCTCCTATTTCACGATAAACGCCGTTGGGATCATGCGTTCCCCTAACAAATCGGCTGGTTTGTTCACAACTTTACCATTGAGGTAAAGAGTAGAACTAGAGCCACCATCTAAATTCGCTGCAATGTAGCAACCTTTTTCAAATAGAATATCTTGTACGTCACGCAAGGTAGCACCAATGGAGTAACCCGGTTGACGACCATCGATTACGAGGAATAGTACTGTACCATCCTTCTTTTGACCGATAGCAGTACGTGGGCCTACGCCCCAACCACCATCACCTTCAGTAATCATCTTCTTACCATCAACGATAAGAGGGGGGCCAAAGGTAATACCTTCCATTGCTTTCATATCAGCTAGTTGAGTTTTATCGTAGTTACCAGCGATAAGGTTACCAGATTTAGAGAAGCCTACAAAGTCTACATCTTCATCAGGACCTACATCCTTACCGATAACATATTCTCCATCATGCAAGATAAAGCCATATGGCAAACGACCTGTACCAGTACCATTAGGATCATGGAAACCACCGCCGTTGATAGCAGCTACTGCATTATTCATTTTAGCAATATTACTTGTAGTATCGCCTTTTTCTTGAATGTTAGCCGCAGTACCTACTTGGATACGACGAGGATCTGGAATTTCTAAGATATAGCCTACATAACGAGCAGACTGAATTTTTTCAAGGTTCAAAGACTTGTCTTCACGGGCATTAAACTTGAATAAATCTTGGCTTTTAACAACCCCAACAGTCCCCAAAATAGATTGTAGTTCTTCTTCATTGAACAACCACGTAATGTAATGAGGATGACGAGATTGTAAGATAGCACCGATAACGGCGCGTTTTACATTATTAAATGGTCCAAAGAGCACCACGAACGGTGAGGTCACAACGGTAAATAAGAACACCATGATGATGAACTTTACCCAATTCTTTTTGAACAATGTATTTCTCCTTATAAATCAGTGAAATGTTCAGTGCTAATGCGTTCTTCAAAATGTTTGATATCAACAGCATTACCAACCCAAACACGCAAAATGTTATATGGATTATCACCTGTATGAGCCCAGCCAGATTTCATAGCCATACCCATTTTTATACCAGCCTTTTTAGATGCTGAGTCGGTGAATTCATTTTTATCTCCATATGGATAGCAGAACCAAGGATTATTCTTGATGCCCACCTCTTTAGCCAGTGCTTCTTGAGCCTTTGTGATATTCTCAATTTGTTTCTCTTCGGATAATTGGCCCATTTCTACATGTTGGAAACCATGGTTAGAAATAGTGATACCATTTTTGTGCATTTCACGCACTTGCTCCCAAGTTAAACGCGTTCCAATATCACCTGGGTTAATAAATACAGTGGCTGGGAATCCATACTCTTTCATGAGTGGATATACGATTGTATACGTATCTGCATAACCATCATCAAAGGTTAAAACAACTGGTTTTTCAGGTACTGCAGCACCATTTACAACGTATTCATACAATTGGTCCATCGTCAATGGATTATAGCCATTATCCTTGAGGAATTTCATTTGCTCTCGGAACAAATCCTCTCGAATAACCGCATCATTATCTTTATCGTCGCCGATTTTATGATACATAAGGACAGGAATGCCCGATGGATGTACCATCTTAACTTCTTTTACAGGCGGTACTGAACTAGTAGGTTCTGTTTTTTGTGAAAGCACGCCACAACCTGCCACAACCATTGCCAATACCAAAACTAACAGTGTTACCAACGGAATCCGTTTCATAGGTCCTCCTCTATCAGAACACAATTATATACAGAATATTATAACATTTCTATGAAGAATAGTAAAAACTCCACCCCATATACGTATAGCTAAAACAGATGATTTATAACCTAAAGAGATATATCCTCTAAAACACCTTTAACGATACTTTATGTTGTAATCTAGAATGGAATACTTTATGTTGTAATCTAGAATGGAATGCTTTAATATTCTAATTATAATACAAATCACTAACATTATACGCTTCTAATCGATAAAGGATTTGCCATGAAAAAACGCTTAACCCTCTTACAAATGGACGTTCACGTAAATGACGTAGAATACAATTACAATCGTGTTCAAGAGTTACTCACTCAATCACTTGCAGAAAATCCTGATATTATTGTTTTACCTGAAACTTGGAATACAGGCTTTCACCCATCAGATGATTTAATTACGATTGCCGACAGAAATGGGGAAAGGACAAAATCTTTGCTCAGCGCCTTTGCAAAAGAGCACAACGTGAATATCGTAGGAGGCTCTGTCGCTGTGGCAAAAGATGATCTTGTATTCAATACCTCCTATGCTTACAACCGTGAAGGTACCCTCGTAGGTGAGTATTCCAAAATGCACGGCTTTAGCCCTGCTAAAGAAGACAAATACTTTGCTAGTGGCACTCATACGACCCATTTTGAACTCGATGGGATCCCTTGTAGCACAGTTATCTGTTACGACATTCGTTTTCCTGAGCTAGTGAGAATGGCTGCATTACCAGGTACTGAACTCTTATTCGTACCCGCCCAATGGCCTACGATGCGACTACGCCACTGGCAAGTACTAAACGAAGTACGAGCAATTGAAAACCAATTGTTCCTTTGCGCAGTCAACGGATGCGGTACTATTAGTCGCGTTCAAAGCACAGGTCACTCCGCCGTTTATGATCCGTGGGGCACGAACCTCCTCGAAATGGATACGAACGAAGGCATTGCTTCCGTAGATATCGACCTTACCGTAGTCGAAGACATTCGCAACAAAATTAATATCTTTAGGGACCGTAAACCAGAACTCTACAACTTATAAAATAAAGGCACATTGTTATTGAATTTCTCCTTATATTAGGAAAAGCATTCAACAATGTGCCTTTTGTTTTGCTTTATTTTAATTTTATTGTACTGTATTGAGGAAATAAATTACTCTAGTTTGCTCTGGATTAACGGACACACCTGCAACAGGATTTATGCCGTAGTTAAAACTCAATTAGTTTCCACATATCTTCTGGAACTTGTTCTAGAGGTTTATTTTTTGCCATAGCTTCTTTTAGGATATCAATAGTATCTTGTACTTCTTGTTTATCCTTCGTATCTGGATCGTGTAGAACGACACGGTTCAACGAGTCTTGTCCAAATTGTTTTAAGTATTCTTTTTCTACTTGATTAAGTTCACGACGTAAGTATTTCATGGTATATCCTCTATTTGTAAATATCTTTTCGATGCCCCACTTCTAATGCTAAAATAACGCATCTATGGTCATTAATATCAGCAATAACTCTATAATTACCAATACGATAACGCCAAAGTCCTGTTTTATTATCAGTCAATGATTTTCCTGAATATCTAGGATTTTCAACATTATCTAAATGCTTGATAAGCCAATTAAAAAGATAGCGTTGCGTTGATCTATCTAATTTAGAAAATTGCTTATCAAACCGTTTAGAAAACTCAAGTTTATAAGCCATATTTTGCACGCATTTCCGCTACAGAATAAGTAACAGGATCTTGCTCGTATTCTGCTAATGCTTTTTGACCTACCTTAAGATCAAATTCATCTTCAATCTTTTCTAGTAAAGCCTTCTTGAAGAGAGTAGAAAGTGTTTCATCCATAAACTCAGCATATGTTTTAAATAACTCTTCTTCTTGTTCATTTAAACGGACTGAAATATTTGCCATATAAAAGCACCTCCTTATGTAATACATTGTATTACATAAGGAGGTCTTAGTCTATATTTTAAACTCGCAACCATCATTATTTTAATAAAAATTTATATTTATAATATTTATATTTTACATTACTTATTAGATTATAAAGAAACAGGCTAACTCGTATTTTACATACAAAAAAGGCATACCGCCCTTCTCTCGTCTCTCAGCAGTACGCCTTTTTATGTATATAGTTACTCTCGAACTATATCATATGTCAGTCTGGCTTAACTCTCTCACAGTCCCTTAACGACACGCCAGTATGTCACCTATAATATACAATTTTAAACGAAATATGTCAACAGTTTATAGAAATTTTATCTTTAGTTTTTTACAAGAATATAAAGCTTTCAAGATTATCCGCCAAATGCCAAATAATCACGAGTTAATTCTTGTTGTGGATCAGAGAATATTTGCTCTGTAGGTCCCCACTCTACCACTCGGCCCTCATTCATAAAGACAGTGTAGTCTGCAATGCGTCTAGCTTGTTGTAAATTATGAGTAACAATGACAATCGTTTGTTTTGCTTTTAACTCTGTTAGCAATGCCTCAATATGCAAGCTGTTTTTTATATCAAGGGCAGAGCACGGCTCATCAAAGAGCATTACTCGAGGATCTACGGTCAAGCTTCGCGCAATACACAGGCGCTGTTGTTGACCGCCAGATAAAGAACTTGCCAAGCGCTTCATATCGCCATTAATTTCGCTATATAATCCAGCCTGCTCTAAACATTGTATCGCTTTAGCCTTTCTGTCTGCAGAGGATAACTCTTTATAATAATTTAGAGCAAATACCATATTATCTTCAATGGTACCAGGAAATACGGTCGGTTGTTGTCCGATAAGACCGATTTGGCGACGTAACATTTGCGGATCCATTGAGTCTACAGATAGGCCATCGTAAATAATTTGTCCATTAGTGACTTTTTTCGGTGCCTGTAAGCTACCGTTAAGTGTAGCTAGCAATGTACTTTTACCACAACCAGACGGCCCAATAACTGCCGTAATAGCATGTTCTGTAATAGGCAAGGTTATGTGTTGCAAAATAGGATGCTCATCAATGGACACCTCTATATTTTTAATATCTAATATCGTGCTCATCAAGACCGCCCTCCTATCCAGCGACAAATGATATTAATACAAAGTAATATAACCATCAGTACAAAGGCTGTAGCATAGGCCAAATCTACTGAATAACCTTCGTTTACCAAAATGTACAAATGATATGGCAAGGCCATAAATGGATCCGTTATATTCGGTATGGACCTCGTATATAATACGGCACCAGTATACATAATCGGTGCAGTGGCCCCCATCGCATAGGCCGCTCCAAGGGCTATAGCGCTCAATCCGTCGCGCATGGCACTCGGTATGACCATATGTATCCATATATAACTTGGTGAAAGCCCCATATTGAGAGCCGCCTCATACGTTTCACGAGGAAACTCGTGGAATACTTTCACAAGGCGCAACGTAATAAAAGGTATAACCATTACCGTTAACGTAATCGATGCAGATAATAAGCTTTTATCGATACCTAAATATAAAATCAGTACACTATAACCGAACAAGCCAATCAATACAGATGGTAATCCAGACATACAGCGGAGAGTGAACAAAAAGCATTCTGATTTCCAACGAGAAATATTGCCATATACCATGTAAAGGGCACAAGGAATACTTACAACAGCCGCCATAGAAGCCGTTAATAAGCCCTCTAAAATACTACCGATTATGGCAGGGAATATGCCCCCTTCTACACCGAGAGGCATGCCCGCTGGGTAGAGCCAGAGGAAATCAACGGTTATTAACGGTCCACCATGATACACAATATAACTACACGCAGCGATGAGTATTGCCATAACTAGGATTAGACTGCCATAAGCCCAAGTAGCTAACGCCAAATTAGATAACTTCATGATGACCGTCCTTTCTAGTTTTCCAAGAATACATATAGACTAGAACATTAGTCAGTATCAAAATGATTAGCAATACTAACGCTGCTACATATAAACCGCTATAATGCAAGCTATTATACTCTACACTACCCATTTCAAGCGCAATAAGAGATGGAATTGGCTCAGCCTTACCCAGTAAATTAGGCAAGATGGGAGCATTACCGACAACCATCATAACGGCCATGGTCTCTCCCATAGCACGAGAGAAGGCTAGCACAGAACTAAGAATGATCGAACCTTTTGCACTAGGTAGTACGATAGCTTTCATAGTATGCCACGGCGATATACCAAGGCCCAAAGCCGTTTCTTCATAGCGCTGACGATAGGTTTCGATAGACTCCGTACAGTGAGTCACAATATAAGGCAAAATCATAAAAGCTAATACAAGACTAGCCGATAAAATAGACTCACCAGTAGACAAAGAAAACATCGATTGAATGGCCGGAACCACTACGGCAAGACCGATAAAACCAACAATAACAGAAGGTATACCGGCAATCATATCTATAGTGGATAAACAAAATTGGCGAATACGTGGCGATACGCCTAGACTCAAACCTACAGAGGTACCAATCCCCAAGGGCAATGCCCATATCAAAGATAACAGCGATACATAGAGGCTAGCAGAAATAATATAGGCCAGACCTAATACAGGACTTTGTGCCATAGGCTTCCAGACTGTACCGGTTACAATATCCGTCCAAGACATATGTATCAAAGCGGGCCACGCCTCTATCGCCATATAGAGCACGAGCCCTATATATAAAGCGAGAACGGACACCGCTATAATCGGTACTATGCCAGATGTAACACGATCTGATAAATGCATAGACTCTCCTTTCATAAGAAAAAAGCAAGGCCGCAGCCTTGCTTTTATTCTATCTGATTAGTTTACAGGAACAAAGCCCATTTTATGAATAACTTTACGGCCTTCTTCAGACTTCAAGTATTTTGTGAAAGCGTCTGCTACGCCACCCATATTACCTTTACCTACAATAAGAAGTGGACGTTGAATCATGTAAGAACCATCAGTAATCGTTTCATCTGTTGGTGCTACACCATTAACTTTGAAAGCAACGATTTGGCCTTTATTTTGACCTAACATGCCATAAGATGCGTAACCAATAGCATATGGATTTTCTTTAACTTTTGTTACAAGAGCACCCATGGATGGAGCTTGGATAGCATCTTTAGTTACCTCTACAGAACCCATGATTTTTTGTTGGAATACTTCATGAGCACCGCCGCCAAGGTCACGTGTTACTACGATAATCTCTTGATTTGGCAAGGAAGGATCAACTTGATTCCATGTTTTGTACTCTCCAGAGAAGATTTTAATGATTTCTTCTTTAGTAAGGTTGTCTTTAATTGCATAAAGAGGGTTTTCAGGATTTACTGCAATTGTCAACGCATCAATACCTACTTTGATTTCGTTGTAATCTTTGATTTTTGCTTTTTCGCTGTCTTTTACTTCTCGTGCCACTAAACCGAAGTCCGCAGTGCCGTCGATAACGGCTTTAATGCCAGTACCAGAACCACCAGAAGATACATAAATAGTAATATCTTTATCTGGTAAAGAACTATCTGCATGATTCCAAGTTTTATTTTTCTCTGTGAAATCTGTAGCAATTTTAGAAATAACTGGTGCCAATGTGGAGGAACCATTATATGTTAATTGTGTAGGTTGAGCATTTTGGTTGGAGCCACAACCTGCAGAAATGAGCATTGCTGCACCAACACAAGCAGCAAGAATTGCACGTTTAGTAAAGCCTTTCATATACAATCTCCTTTATATAAATAATATAATTCTAAATTATTCAATATGAAAATAATTATACCAAAATAGACCCATTCATTTCAATATATTTCCCACACTATAGCTAATTGTATTTACGAACATAAAAGTGTTTAAGATATCAAAGTTTATATTTATACCATATACATTTTACTGTAATATAATCATCTTATAAATTATTTTTATAATGTTAACACTTACTTTTGTGTTATAAATCATTTACATAATTTCTATAGTAATGTTAGTATTATCAATGCAACAGGATTAAGTTATTAATAAAGAAAGGTAATAACTATGTTTTCATTTCTACAACCTAAAGAGGCAAAATCATCTGTACCACAAAGTATGATTATGAATCTATATTATAAATACAGATTCCAATCTCTACTTGGTATTTTTATTGGTTATGCGGCGTATTATATCGTTCGTAACAACTTTGCCTTATCAACTCATTTCTTATCAGATATTCTCCACATGAGCAAAACAGAAATCGGTTTGCTATCTAGTGGTATGCTTATCGCCTATGGTCTAAGTAAAGGCTTTATGAGTAGTCTTGCTGACAAAGCAAGCCCTGCAAAATTCATGGCTTTCGGTCTTATTTGTTGTGCAATTATCAACATTTTTATGAGCTTTGCCGACAGCCTCGCCTTCTTCTTAGTATTAGTAGTTCTTAATGGTTTCTTCCAAGGTTTTGGTGTAGGCCCATCCTTCATTACTCTAGCGAAATGGTATCCAAAACAAGAACGCGGCCGTTATGGTGCAATTTGGAATATCTCACACAATCTTGGTGGCGGTATCGTAGCGCCAATCGTCGCGGCTGCACTATATTTCACCACTACTGATCATTGGCAATTAGGTAGCTACGGTATCCCTGCAATTATTGCCATAATTGTAGCCATCGCTATTTTCTTCTTAATCAAAGAAAGCCCTGAGCGTGAAGGCTTACCACCTACAAGCGAAATCATTGCAGATACTGCTCATAAAGCACATAGAAGCTCTGAAGCACCTCATATGAATACACGAGAAATTTTTGTAAAATATGTATTGAAAAACAAAAATGCTTGGTATGTATCATTAGTAGATACGTTTGTTTACATGATTCGTTTCGGTATGCTTACTTGGCTTCCAATTTACCTATTACAAGTAAAAGGTTTCTCCAAAGCAGAGATGTCTGTAGCATTCTTATTCTTTGAATGGGCTGCTATACCTTCTACTATTTTTGCGGGTTACATTTCCGATAAATTCTTTAAAGGTTATCGTATGCCACCAGCAATTATCGCTGTAAGCATTATATTCTTCTGTATCTTCGGCTATTGGCAAAGTGAATCTCTCTTATGGGTTACATTCTTCGCTGCTATTGTGGGTTGTTTAATCTACATTCCTCAATTCCTAGCCTCTGTTCAAACAATGGATATTGTACCTCCATTTGCTGTAGGCTCAGCCGTTGGTCTTCGCGGTTTCATGAGCTACATTGTAGGTGCCAACCTCGGTACAACACTATTCGGTGTATTAGCCGACAAATTTGGGTGGAACGCAGGTTTCTACCTCTTATTGGTAGCATGTATTCTTTGTGTTACATTCTGTGTACTGGCTCACTTTGGTGCAAAAGAATTAGATGCTAAAGAAGCAGAACTCGAACAACTTCAACTAGCTGAAGCTAACTAATAACAACAAAATCCTAAGCAAACTAAAAGGGTAGTAACATAGATATGTGTTACTACCCTTTGTTTTAGTATAGTGTGTCCTTGATTTTCTAGATGCTATCTTTTAAAGAGAACAAAAGCCACAATGATACCAATGATTATATTCCCACCTACTATATAAGGCCAGGTAAGGAACTCATGAATATTATTCAATATTTGTATGTCAAATCTTGGTATAAAAATTAGTACATTTGCCAAAATCCAAACGATAGGTCCTACGAACCTCATTGTCTTAACCGTATCCATTCTATCTTTAATAGTATCGGTTATCTCTACATCCTCTTCCACAGATACGTATTCTTTATTAATGTAAAAGCCTTTTGAATACTCCGTTTCAAAAGCCCAAGCTTCAACAGAAAACGTAGCAGTACCATCAACATTTTCATACTCTTTACATTTAGCAGTATCAGTAGTACCTACATCCACCTCACCCCAAGTGCCCGTTACCATCTTATAACCACTATCTGCGGGTTTCATATCTACTGGCTGTGCTTTACCACACAACTTGGAAAAGTGGTATGCATCTCGCTTCTTATCCCAACGAAGCCAAAATGCCTTGTTATTACTATGTTTAACTAATTTATACTCATACCATATATTCCCATGAGTATTAATGTAGCGTATCTTGCCTAAGATCGTATATAAATCACTTCGGATACGCAATGTATCGCCATAGTTAAATTTCATAAAACACTCTCATTCCCAAAACAATATATATTATTAATTACTATGATTGTACATATAATATGAAATTCTGCCTAGATGGATATAGCAAAAAAGGTAGCAATATATATGTTGCTACCTTTTATTGTTTTATAATCAACCTTGTTGGCAGAAATAAATGATATAGTTTCTATCTGGACTGACTGCAGCGCCTAAAGAGTATGGATGATTCCAAGTGCCCCCAAAATCAAATAAATACAGTACATAATTGTCTGGTATTTCTATCGAATCTTCATTATATGACAATCTATGCAAATATTGTCTTTGAAACTTTCGATTTTCTTTTTCAGTATAAATTGGATACACTTTATCTTTAGAACGCTTATTTTCATAATTCGGTTTAGGCTTTAATGCATCTCGCACATCTTGTATTCGTTTACGAATTTCAAAATATCTCTTATACTTTGCACTATTGTCTTCATCTGGAATCTGTACCTTATTGAATTCTGCTAGTACTTGATTTTCCAACTTATATATTTCATCTACAGATTTATCAATTGGATGGTCTTGTCGCTCTTGTATAAATTTACCCATCGGCACGGTTGTATTCTTTACCGTTAATATCGACCTTGGGATTAATGCAGACAGGGAATCTGCATAGTCCATCTTCGAATCAATAAATTGTTTAACATAAACATTGGATAAATCAGATTTTAAAACAACTACTTTAGAGTTAGAAATAGCCTCATCAATATATGGCTTTAATTGTTCTGGTGTACCTCCAAATGCAAATTGTACATAAGCCCTACCTTGAAAAAGACTTGGATTACTATGCATATGAATATTTTTTGCAAAACCAGGTATTGTCTTTGGGAAACCTGGAATCATAGGCATCATTTTATAATCTTTGGGATTATTGATAGGATACTCAATTAATTCTATAGGTTTAAACAGGCTCTCTAGTGACTCTTTTATTTCCTGTTTAGAACGGACTGTAAATAAATCATGCCCTTTATTTTTATCTAAATACTCTCGAATTGCCTTTTCATTTGCTTTGTCCCTATCAGCACGTGTCCTATAATCTTTAGTATTAATGGGATTTGTTAGCTTAATTTCGCCTTGACCATTCTTTTTCATATATGGGCTCACAATGCGTAAAGGTTTATCTCGACCACCAATAAAATAGCCTTCATTACGTGTTGATTCAGTATTATAGTGTTTAATTTCTTTTAGCGCTGTTTCATCCTTATCATTATAAAGTGGATCGAACGTTTTGTATTCACTACCAAAATCAGGTTTTTCTGATATTTTAAATCGCTGAGAAGCGTGCTCCTTCTCCTTCCGTTCTAATGTAATTTCATCTTCAATTGAAAGCTTTTTGGGATTTATAGACTTATCCCTTATAACAGCTTTAAAAGCACCAGGAATAATCTCAATAAATTCTAATTTCACAGGAGCTTTAGTTTGTACAGACTGGTTTGACTTTGCATTATTTTTTAGTTCAGTACTGGTATTAGGGTTTACCCCGTCCACTGTTGCCGCTAAACTAAAATGACTAGATAATGTTAGTGAAAGCAGCATCAGTACAAAATATTTCTTATTCATTTCTCTCTCCCATATACACCTACAACTTTAAATATTATAGCAAAAAAGACCTACAGTAAACTGTAGGTCCTTATATTTTGGTGCGGTTGGAGGGACTTGAACCCTCACGAGCGTACGCTCACCACCCCCTCAAGATGGCGTGGCATTTAATACACATTTATAAAATCAAGGAATTCAGTATTAATCAGATTTTACACTACATATATAATTATATATTTCAGTATATTTTAATATAAATTGATGTCAAAACGATGTCAAAACTGTAAAAAAATAAGGGCACCTACTGTAATAGTAAGTGCCCTATATTAACTAACAAAAGTTGTCTGCATATCCACCTTTATGCAGTAAGGAGATATTGGATCACCTCCACGTTATTTGCGTAACGCTCCTGCAAGAAATAGTGCAACGTTGCTAATAGCCCATGTATCACGTTGCCTACGTAACCTTTGTTCTGTTCGTTTATTATTCTTTATTTCCGCTTTCAACTCGTTCAATGATACGGAGGCTGTTTCCAATGAGCTCGCCTGCTCGGTTATTAATTCCGATGCTTTCGCTAACTCTTGCCCCTGTTTCTCGTTGATAGTTTTGAGCTCGGCCAATTCCTTGCTCCGTTCTTCGTTGATAATCTTCAATTCGTTCAATTCGGTCGCTTGCTTGGCGGTTAAGGTCTGAGCCTCGTTCAATGACAAGTTTGAGCTCTTGATTAAGGCGTCTGCTTGTATCAAGTTCCCTTTGAGTTCGTTCCAACTTGTCAACGGCACGTTGATAGTTGTCTCTTGCGGTGAAGTAGCCGTCAATGAGTTGGCATGCACTAACGAGGAGCAACACACAACCACAAGCAATAATAACCCGCTTAATAGTAATCTGAGATTTAACCGCATTGATGTAGTTCGTGATTTTCTCATACATATAAGCCCCCTTATTTAGTCTAGATCATTCCAACGTGCTGCATAGCCCCTTACATCAACATGTACGAAGTCCTGATAATAATAGCAACCAATACCGCCCTCAATACCTAACTCTTGACCGCAAGCCTCAGCGACCTCGGCCAAGTAGTCAACGTTAACGCCGTCATATGTAATATCTGCTGCTGTACCCTCTACATGTTGAGAATTAGGAACGCCCCCTACTTCCTCATTGTGTTCTGGGCAACGGTAACCGCTATTAATATATAATGGCACCCCTAAACGTTCACGGATAGCGTCTAATAAGTCTACTAAACGTTTATCAATGATATGGTCCAATTTATTATGGCCGTTTTCATCAACCTCATGGCGATGGCAACTGCAAGCGAATTCGTAATCATCAAAGTGTGTACCAATTTTCATTAAATGCACCCCCAATTGAAATAGGGCTACAATTATGTAGCCCTATATAAATACATTATTTCTTTAAAAGCATGTCAACTTTAGATTGAACCAAATCTAACAACCCTGTAATGGTAGTATTGCCACCGTCTCGTAGGTTCTCTAAAATGGAAAGAAATTCGACGCTAGCAAGATACAACCATACAAGATTGACTGCGAATGCGTAATTACCTGCCATGTAATCAAAACACCACGCACTAGCAGTCGCTAGGCAATATGTTAATACCTTTGTAATAAAAGGCTTACGCATATGTTTGGACGATATAAGCCCTTTTCCCCATGCAGCTGGAATGGCTATATATTTGTCAAAACCGCCGATATTTTCAGGGTTTGCACCCATGTCAACTAACATTTGATAGCCAATCGCAGTCCACTTTGTGAATAGATCTAAAAACACTAGGCAAATGAATATGCCTAACACCTGTACGTGTTTTAGACCTAACATGTATATACCGACTTCTGCAACTACCGCAAGCAAGGCTTTAATGGCGAATGACTCAGTTAGCATTCGCCATGCCTCGCATAGGAAATTTGTTATTTCTTGCATTGCGTTCACCTATTATAAATGATCAATAGAGGAACCAGTATTTACATATTTGTGTTCGCTATCGGACCATTCGATACGAGAAGTTTCAAATTTAACATTTGCTGTACCATATTCAATGTTACCGATTTTGACAGGTTGTGAGTAAGCGTCATTATTGATGAATGTAACATTTTTAGGGTTATCAACCAAAACAGGAATATTGCCAATAACGGAGCCGACAACATCTTTGAATGTATATCGTCTACCGTCAAAAGCACCTGTGTATAACGTAGTAGGTCTGCTAGCTTTAATCATAACACTATCAATGGAATCCTTAGGCCATTTGCCAAGTAAGATGAAATTATGTTCGTAATCACCATTAAAGTTAACGACATTAATTTCTAGCTTGCGACCAAATAACGCATATTTAACACCATTTTCTTCGTAGCTTTCATCTGGTGTTCTAGTATCTTCATTACTGCCACTAATTACTGTTTCGCCTACTTTTTCGCCGATAAAGTTGTGATAAGTCAAATGAACATCATCAACGCCCAACGGTTCAATGGAGATAGATCCAGTTCCATTATCGTCAATCTCGAACTGAGTTTCCATGCCACCCACTTTAACGAAGTAATGAGGCTCGCCCTCCACAGTAATAACACGTTGGCCTTGCAATACAGTAGGTACTGTCAACGGTTTAAATTCAGTGCGTGGGAACGCTTTACCTAGATTAGAAATAACCGCAGCCAATACATCTGCAATAGAATTAGATTTGCACCATACATTGCCATTTAATAGCATTGTGCGTGCCTCATCTGCAACGGCACCAGCTTTTAGGCTGTCCAACCATTCTTGTTGAGTGCCTGTAAAGCCATTTAATTGTGCAATATCATACGCACTTAAACCGTCAGCACCATTGCGACCGTCTTGACCGTTTTCACCTTTAATGCCCGGAATATTTACGTTTACATTTAAAGGCTTTTCGCCTAATGTAAGTAAAATTTCTTGAAGTGTTTTTGTTTCTGCCATGATTTTTCCCCTTTATTAATGCATAGATACATCATGAATAATAGTAATTTCGCCCATAATCAACTTATATGTACGTTCTTCTAACGTTAAGAATACGTCATATTGAGCCTTGTTATAGGCTTTATCAATGCTTAATGTGCTGTCCTTTGGAATAGTAACGTAAATAGTTTGTCCATTCACGCTTGTTTCAGCCTCACAAAGCACTTTACCTTGTTTTGTACGAACCTTACATATTGCAGTGGCGTTATTTAGGCTTACATCATCAATAATGGTGTAAGCCCTCCGCCAATCTTCCCCAACGTGTAAAGTCTCGTTTTCACGTCTTACAAGATCCATTAATAACCCCCTTACCAGAATGAAATGATAAGTAAATCAGCCTCGCCATAATAACCGAATTGGCCCGAGTTATAGAAATAATAGAAATAACCCTCTTTGGTTACGCCACAACCTCGGAACCACTTACTATTATTATTGTCTTTAGTGCCACGCCCATAAGAGAATGTACCGCCCAAAGGTGCATCGCCATTAGGGTAGAATATACGATTTTGTAAGGGTTCACCATGTAGCCAATGTCCACCCTCTAAATCGTCCATTTTGCCTCCACCCGGTCGATTATTCCAATACATAGAGTATTGATTATTAAAGTCATGAATTTTATTCATATCACTATCATTGAAATAACGTCCTTTTAGCAAATATGCTGCATCGGCTTTCATCTTGACGTTTGTTAAATAATACAAACAACGTTCGTAGTTATATCCGGCTGGCAAGACGATTTTTTGCCCGCTGACTACATGCATACTCATAAAATTAGTGTTCTTTAACGGCTCGCCATTAGCATATACGCTATTAGCGTCAATTCTTGAACCTGTAATATTTACCCCTCTGATATCACCGTTAGCGTCAACGCTAAACGTATTAGACGCATTTTTAATAACGGTACCAGTAATCGTACCGCCTCTTAAATCACCAATATTTGCAGAAATAGCTGCCAAATTATCAACACTGATTTTGTCCGCAGTAACTGCATTGGCCTGTATCATTCTACGAGCTATTACATTATCGTCAAATACGGTTTGCCCTGTAACATGTAATAGTTTACCGTCAATCTTAGTGCCTGCCGGCGTAAGATTAATTCGACTTACAATTTCACGTCCATCTAGGCTATTAATAGCTTGCGTAACCTTTAATTCAAGCCCCTTAGATATTTGAGTTATTTGCGAAGTGGTGCTTTTGTTTAGATCAGCAACAGTACGTTGAAATGCATTAGCTTGGTCGATTAATTTACTATTAAAGCCGTTTACGTCGGTTCTTACTGTACCGACCTCAGTTTTTAAAGCCTTAACGGCCTTATCCATGTCAGCTATTCCCAAAGCCTCCATATCAAGTAATTTGCTGTCTATTTTTGCTTTAACAGTAGCAGATATGGCGTCAGTTCTTGGCCCCTCACCAAAGATATCGACATAAGCCACTTGAACGGAGTATATTCCGGCCTCTAAAGGAATGTTCATTACATTCGTTGATGTGAAATATACAGTATTGTCAACGTAGACATTAGCCCCCTTGCAACCGGCTGGAATAGATTGGAATATAACCCCTACGCCATTTAGATTGCCACTAACTTTTACGTTAGTTGGTTTAGGTGGAGCAGGCACGTTGTAAGTCAACTCGGCAGGTGCCCCATAGCCTTTTGATGGGTTATGAGCGTACAAATATACTTTGCCACTACGTTCACGCAGCATGCCACTATAAGTAGTATTATTGCTTTTACCAATCAAGCCATCTGTTTGGCCTGTTCGTGTATCTAAACGCAATTCATAAAAATCAACGTCAGCGTTACGGACTTCAAGCCAGTTAAAATTGGCTTTATCGCTAAAGGTAATAGAAAAGCCTTGCGGTGCATTAGGAACTTCCGTTTTCATAGCAACAGTAATGGACTTTGTAACCCCTTGCGAAGTGTTTCCATGCACGTCCTTAACGATAGCTTTCACTTCGTAAGTATGTCCAAGCTCGCAACCACTAATAGAGATTTGACCGTTACCATTTCCGCCATATTTCCATGCTGCATTGCCCTCACGATACCACAATTCGACCGTATCAAAACTATTAATTTGAGGTGTATCAAATTGAGCCACCACATCAAAGGATAATACTCCGTTGCCTATCTTGTAGTACTTAGTAAATAACGTTAAATTATTCACTTCTGGGATATAATAAGGCACTATCTTATACTGATATTCCCTTACTTCATCAAGCCCCTGTTCGTTACTTCCAAATACGTTTAGGGAAGTGAACTTTAGATATACCGTCTTGTTAATATCCTCTTTACGATACGGATAATGGAATAAAGCCTCGTCTACACGAACGAACCTTTCATTCGCACCATGATTAATAGCGTTAGTTCCATATTGGCCACGCACTAAACCTCGTAACGTATACCAATTATCCGGATGAGTTTCAACAGTTTCATAGCTCAACGCCTCGCCATTTATCCAACATAACGTGTTGGCACGTTCAGCATCGACGTGTGTTCCACTTTTTAAAACGCCTTGATTGATTAACACATTACAGAAATCGCCATTTTGAGCAAAGCCGTATTTCAGTTTACCCATTCTGGCTTGTTGTGTAATGGATCCTATACGTCGATAATTTTCACCGTTATCGGATACCCATACGGAGCAACCACCCCAACCGCTCGGAGCGTTAACACCAACAAATATTTGATTGCCCCCTACATCGCCAACCGTCTGAAATATAGCAACATCATTAACGCTTGGTGCAGCTTGGTTATAATCGATAAATGGTCGCTCGTTCTCATGCACATTGTATTTAGCCGGAGCATACGTGCCGGGTGGTTTACCCTCCGCAGTTATTTCTAACTGTCCGTCTGCTGCCTCAGATACAGAAGTTATAACGACTATCTGTTTATTTAGGCCACATAATTCGTCAGTAAGTGTAACAAGGTCGCCCGGTTCTAATCTACAGAAAGCCCAATCTAAACGGAACGTATATTGATTTTTAGCATATAGACGTTTCATGGCTAACTGTTCTGCATAGTATTGTGCCCTAGCCTTAGTATATAGATAATGTGCAGACTTCTTGGAGGCTGGCTTTAAACCATTCTTTTGCACATCTGCCACAATTTCGAAAGCAACTGTCTCTTTCTCGTAACCGTTAGAGCGATTAATAAATTCAACAGTAGCTTGGTTATAACTTTCTGAACTATCTTTCCGCTTATAGATAACTAACTGTCCATCGCTAGCCGGAATAAGATCATCAGCAGTTAAGTTATATTGAATTTGATTGTATGGGCTCCATGTTCCTATAGGTTTATCGGCTAATGGCACGATTTTAAGCCTATCAGTAGACCAAAAGACAAGGCTATTTGTAATCTCAGCTATATCATTAATTACAGTTTGAGCCTTTGAACTTCTGCTATCTGGTGGCGTACTAATAAGAATGTCTGCTGCCTTGCAATATTCCCTGTAGTGTTCCAAGCCGTCAATATTAACATCATCAATGCCGATTGACTTTAATACATGCACGATATAGTCAGCTGGGTTGACGTCTACACCGTCCCCAGTTTCTAGCAATTTCCCTTTTATTTCAAAGTTGTATTGCGGTAGACTTCCTCGTTCGCCTAAATCAACCACGCCTGCCATATAAGCTAGACCACTATAAGGCAACGCCTTTTCCGGATGCTTAGAAATTACATACGGCCACGGAGCTTGTCCATAATCACCTTTATAGGCGGTAAGCTCGATTTTTTCATTAGGGTAATCGTATATTTCCTTGTCTCGCCATACCTTGCCTATACCTTGTATAGGGCCCTCACATAAGCCAATCGCACATGCGACTGTATATGTGTAGGTTATTTCAGTATGCTTAGAGCCACCGCCTTTGCCAGTACGTGTAGTGGTTTTATGTTCATGAGGGGTGAAATCATCATAATAAATAATGTTGCCACTTAATCGTGTAGTGCCTAGTACTTCCGGCACGACCTCACCATATGAGGCAGTATTAATCATGAAGTCGGAAATCATATCAGCACGATTAGTAGTGTTCCGCCCTCGATTAAATAGAAAGCCCATTATTTACCCCCTTTTCTAAACCTATAAACCGCACGTAAGCGACTTTTGCCCTTTGCGTCATAGAATAATACATCGTCGATAGATGAATAGATAACCCCTAGATCAACAAACGCATGTACAACTAAATTATTGCCAACATAGATTGCACCATGAGAAATGCAACGTCCGTATTGGTAAAGTAAGAAATCACCTATACGAATATCATTAATAGGAACCTCGTCAGCTACTTTTTGAACGTATTTCAAATACTTTTCTTCGCTACGATGTAAATGCCATTCGTTAGAATAATTCTCTATTTCTAGCTCATCACGTTTCATTAGGCCACTATCAACTACCGCAGCAACTAACAAATAGGAGCAATCGACACCAACACCATGAACCATAGTATTGTTTTGATACGGTGTGCCTATCCACTTTTTTGCAGCCTCGGCGATCATTTCACCTGTTGTCAATTTCATCGTATCGTCTCCTTTAATGGAACATAAGGTGTCGCCCTGTTTCTACTAAAATTATTGAATTTAGCCTTGCAAGTTGCAGGTGTTTTATCGCACCCGGGATAGATATACGCCACATCGCCAACATTAGGCGTTGTATTCGTAGCACTCATATAAATAATAGAGTTCGTAGCACTATCCATAATTTGAGTTGCTTGCCCTGATAATGGTCCGCTTATCCATTCCATGCCACCGGCTGTATAAAAGCCATTTTCGAATGAAGTATCAATTTGTACGTGATTATTACCAATCACCGCAGTAACAGTAACACGCTTACGATATTTAGTAATATCGACACCACATTCTTTGGAATACACAGAATAAGGACATTGCGGATAGTATCGTCTATTCGGATATTCAATATTAAGCCTTTGGACTACTGATTTTGCATTTATCTTTAACGCAAAGCCACCACCCTGACTAACCTCACAAATACCCTTGAATAGATCAATACATTCGATTACATTCCCTTTATCGTCAAAGAAAGCACGCCGCAAATTTAACGTAGCACCGTCCAAGCCACCATTATGGGCGACTGTTAAAACAGGAATACCACCAATTTGGTCGGACTGATTAGCAGTTATTGTAACGTTTAACTTATCAACGCTAACCGTACTGGTTGTAGAAATCTTTTCACGCACAATAATTGGCCCATCGCCCTTGTATGTGTTTCCGCCATAGCTAACATCAATATCAGTATCGGCCCAGTAGTATGAGATACCACTTTTAAGCCTTAACTCGTACAAGTCGCAAGATACGAATGTCTGTGAGTTGCTTAAATGAACGTTTAAAGCCTCGCTAACTTGTTTCATTTATAATCACCTCACTGTAACCAATTTAAACGATTTAGACTTGAATACGTCTTTAAAAACGGCCTCGTCCGTATAGTCGCCACTGAACATGACTTTCCAATAATATGTGTAGTCAGCAGTAATAATGGCAGTAGGTGCCACTCTTACCCCTGGTGCTAATCTAATAACACCCTTATCCGATACTGCACTTACTGGTGAGCCATTAGCATATAATTTGAGCTTTTCAATATGTGCGACCGGTTCCCTAAAATCACCATACAAGCGAACTGCTTGCCATTCAGTTTGAGCACCAGTTCCAAGCCTTACGCCTTTCTCCTCATGGTCCTCGGGATCTAACCATAAGAACGGAATAGTACCACCCTTAACAGATGCATAAAAGCCCATAAGACGCTTATGTTCTTCTGGGCTTAGTACTGCAAATTCTGTTGTAATAGTATATTGAGGATATTGCCATGTCGTCATGGTTCGCACTCGACCGCTCCCAGTACGCTTGATTTTAGTGTCCCACTTTTGAGCCTTTGTAGACTTCCATGCAAGGGTTCTAATGTCCGGAAATTTCAATAAATCTGCCATTACCATGTACCCTCCGTAGCCACAAATTCCCTATTTTGATTAACTAAAAATTGTCGTAAAGAACGACCTGCCGAATTCTCTAACCAATCACCAAACGAATGAGCGTCCATAGCGGATACGTTGAACGTAATGCCACCAGTAGCACCACCACCGGCACGTGCTATACCTGCACCCATTTCATCGTATGTGCTTTCGCTTAAAGGTAATACAGCCTCTTTGTACTTGCCCTCGCCAATTTCAGCATAAGTGGAGCCATAAGCCACACCACCGTTTGCCATTTTAGGTAAGTCTAATTTTGCGGATCCTAAGGATGCAAAACTTGTCGCACCATTAGCAAGTGAAAGCCCTGCTCCTGCGGTAGTATTAGCAGTCCATGCAGCCATACCAGCCGCAGCACTAGCACCAAATGTCGCCATACTAACTTGTTGAGCCAATGCAGACCATGCCGGATATTGAGCGTTAGCCGCAGCAATACCGCTTGCAGTTTCTTGTGATTGTAGCATTTTACCAAATACGGCCTTTTTAACCATAGCGGCGATCCAACTGGCAATAAAATCTGCAATAGTTTTTAAAATTGCCTTGCCAATATTTTGAATGGCTCCCATTAAAGTTGTTGTTCCTTGAATAAGACCTGAAATGCCACTCTGCATGCTATCTATGCCAGCGTTTAGAGCGTCAAACAATAATTGTTGACCGTTCCAATGAGCGTCGATTGTAGCCTCTTTATATTCTTCTAACAATGCTTTTCGTAAGTCATAGTTTTGCTGCATAGCAACATATTCATCGTTCAACGCAGTTTGTAAGCCCTCGAAATTCTGAGTACGCATAGCCTCCTCAATTTCATGCTTTTCGTTAACTAGATCAGTATGTTGTTGTAATGCCTTTTTGGCATACTCATCTTGTACCGCTAATAATTCCTCATTTTTTCTTTTTTCATAAGAAATTTGACCGTCAGCACTCATCTCGAATTCAATGTTATTCTGTTTAAGCATATCAATATGATGTTGCTGTTGCATTTTATCCATTTTAATGAATTCATTAACCATATTTGCATAACGGTCCTCGACTTCATCAATGGCGTTGGCGTAATCTGTTGCCAACTGAACGGCAGGAGATACGTTGCCTGTACTATCCTTACTGGAAGTTTTAAAAGCGAATTCTTGTTGCATATCACGAATACCAGTTTCAATGGCACGCAGTTTTTCCATTTCCTCTTGTTTCGCCTTGATACGCTTTTCTGCATAAACTTCATCAAGTAGTTTCAAGTCCTCGTGGTAATTTTCATTAGCGGTTTTTGATTTTTCAAGCTCCTCTCGCTCCTTTTTGTATTGAAGTTCGATTAACTCTACTTGATTGCCTTGCATTTCTAAGAATGACTGCAAGATTTTTTCGTGAATTTGTTTAGCCTCTTTCGCTAGATCTTCACCCTTGCCGTGGCCACCGCCACCGCCTTTGCCACCTTTACCGGAGCCAGTGTCAGCACCTCCACCGCCACCACCTCCGACATCAAGATCACCACCGCCACCGGATAAGCCTGATGTAATTTGGCCCATAATATCACCGGCAGTATTGACGATACTTTGTGCAGTATCAGCAGAAATGGTGTCTACTTGTTGAATAGCAGTAAATGTGCCACCAAAGAATTTGGCCACTTTATCACCAACGCTGTTGAGTTTGGCGATTAACCAGTTCAATGCCTCGATAATCTTGTTAACACCCCAAACGGCTGTATGTACGATAGTAGAAAATACTTCACTCAGCGTTTCACTAAAGCCACCTGCCGCAGCCCTAGAAAGACCAAATACAGCGACAAGTGTCATTAATGCACCTACAAATATAGGGATAGGGTTTGCCATCATGATTGCGTTAAGAATTGCTGTAGCACCACTCAATGCAAGTGTAGCCACCTTTGCCACGCCCATTGCAACCGCACTAGCAATATTCGCAGTCCTAATAGCCATAATTACGGCTTGTGTAGTCATTGCAATAGCCCTAAAGGCACCAAACGCAAGACCTACCGCACCAATAGCACCGCCCAAGATTACGCTTGCAGCAGTAACCAAAGTTGTGCGAACAGTCAATAAAGCAAGCATTGTATTATGACTTGCTATAATGGCTTTTTGTGCCAAGAACGCAGCACTCACGCCAATAATAGCGGCAGTAATCAAAGGCATGGACGTAACAAACAACTGCACAAAGCTAGATACGATATTTTTAATGGTAGTTATCACAACACCCAAGCCACTAAACGCACCCTTGATAATAGCGATTGATACTTGTGCAGCTGCAGCTACTACTTTAAAGGAAAACGCCAATTCGTTTAACACGCTCATAAATGCATCGGAACTTGTCATATTGCCCAGTTCCTCCATTACAGGTTGAAATGCTGCAATAAGATCATTCTGCAATTTAGTTCCTATATCTTGGAATGTCATAGGAATTTCTGCGAATTTTGCGTTTGTTTCTTCTGCACTTGCGAATAAGGCGTTCTTAATAATGTCGGCAGTAATAAGACCTTGCGAGCTCATTTCTTTTAATTGCCCTACAGATAGCCCCATTTCTTGTGCGATACTTTGTGCCAACATCGGAGCATTTTCCATAATGGAACGGAATTCGTCGCCCTGTAACTTACCTGCTGCCATCGCTTGTGTTAACTGATACATGGCGGATGTAGTTTCTTGTACACCTGCACCGGCAATCTTAAATTGCTTGTTTAGCTGTTCAACAAAATAAATGGCCTCATCGTTGGAGGTGAAAGCGTCTTTTGCTAACAAGTTTAGTTTTGCCACACTATCAGCCATGTCTAAAAAGCTACCACGTGAACGATTGGCGGCAGAAAATACCTTATCCATAATTTCGGCAGTACTTTGACTGCCATCGTTAATAAGATCAATACGAGCCCTTAATTGCGTTAATTGGTCCGTTGTTTTGACCGCACTAACGGCCATATCTTTTAACGCCCTACCGGCTGCCTCAATGCCAATCGCAGCACCAGCGAATGCAGCACCAGCTTTTGCAGCGTTCATAAGCCCCGGAATTTCAACCCCAAAGACCTTTTGAGCTTTATTTCTTACGCTATCAAGCGAATTAGAAACGCTTTTGCCTAGTGCTTGCTCCGCTTTCTTTGCCACTCTATCAAGTGCCTGTTCCGCACCAGTAGACGAACCAACAATTTTGACATTAATTTGACTTTCGGCCATATGCTATATCTCACCTCCCTCTTGTCTGAATTCTTCCATGAATAACTTTTCTTCGTTTTTGCGTTTAGCCAATGTCATTGGATGTAATTGTTTCATAATATCCTCGACAGTTAGCTTTCTTTTGCCTGCGATATGTACATTTGTCATTAGACACGCAAAATACGCTTGCTTACGGTCCTCTATTTCCGTTCTTAACTCATAACCCTCGGCAAGTTTGTAATATTCCATAGGGCTTAAATTCATGAATTCCCACGGTTTAAGATTAAGCGGACCATACGCCATGCGTTCGGCCTTAGTTATCCATACTTTAAAAGAGGGGGCGGTGTCGCCCCCTCTTAGTTTTTTGTTTCGTTTTCAGCCTCAACCTCGGAGCGTGCTTGCTCATCGGCCTCATCTGGGAATAAAGCGTAATATGCAGCTTTACCAAATACACCACTGCCAATAAGGGCTTGTACAATCAACTGTACAAGGTCGGCATATTGGACTGTGCCCTCGTCAAAGAGTTCTTGTAGTTTGTCTTGATAATAGATGTAATCACGCTTTTTGCCGTGGTGTTTCATACCTACAACCAATGCAGTGATAAGCTGATTAAACGTCATTGTGCCACTTTGTACCGCTTTAAAGATAGGCTCGCCCCATAGCTGTTCCAACTCAGCAATACGACCAATGTTGAAATAGATAGTTTCGCCCATAGCGAATAGATCACAATTAATTTTTTTCATGTTAAAACACGCTCCTTATAAATAGTTAATTAGGCTTTTTTCAATTCAGACAATGGACCTGCACCGTTCAAAGTGCCTTTGTATGTAGCCACATCATCGTGTGGTGTACTTAAAGACAACTCTGTACAAGATGCATAGCCAGTCATGTAAGACTTGTCAGGATATTCAAATTTTAAATGAATTTTTTCATCATTCAAAAACGCTTTTTCAAGCAATACAAGGCTTTCTTCATTTGGCATGAGTAGTGTTTCAAGGTCGATAGACCATTCTTTTTGGCCCGGAATAGTAACTTTCCAACCGCCACTGTCTTTACTAGATGCATCGATGCTATCAGCTTTTCGAGATACATCGCCACTACGTTGACCGCCCAAGATAAGCCATTCAGCATTCGTAGTTTCGTCAGTGCCTACATTTAAGTAAATAAGATAATTTTTGCCGGCAGTAGGCATTGCGGTTTGAGCCGGTTTGTATAATTTTTTTGGTGTTGCAGCTGGTGCCATTAGAAAATACCTCCGTTAGTTTTCTCTTTTAAATCAATAAGGCGAACCATAAAGCGATATTGCGTACCAACTAAAGGCCGTACACTATCATGGTCGCCAACTTTACTTGTACAAACTAAATCTATAATCTGATAGCCAGTGTTCTGTAATATACATGCAGTTTCGTCTAATTCACCACAACGTTTGCGTAGATCATTAATAATTGCCTCGAACCTATCTTCCAATTTGGCTATTAATTCGTAACCGACCTCCAAATCTGGGTTATCGTTACGCCCCCAAACCTCGATATAAAGTTCTTGTTGCAATTCAGACTGAATAGAGTTATCTCCCCTCGTAGTTTCCCCACGAATAACCATAATAACCCCATTTTCATCGACCTTTGCTGCTTGTGGTCGCATAGCACCTAGCATGACATTAAATGCAGCTCCGCTATTATCGATAGTAGATTTAATATGTTGCATTAATTCTAGCCACATATTACCCCCTATAGATTTCAACAGAACGATATCCTTTGTACTCTGTAGGGTTGCCTGTTAATTGTCCAGGTGTGATTTTAGATTCTAACATTCTAATCTTAGCCTCATAATATTCTAGCTTTTTAGAGTAGAAATCATCTGTGGACCCATTGTTGGTATAGCTACCTGGCAATGCGTATGCTTTATTTAAACAGACCTCACGATAGATGTAAGCAAGCACCAACTCATCAGTAATAAAACTTCTGATTACTTTATCTTCTGCGACACCTAACCGGTCAGCCAACGCATACAACCATTGCTCTGCTTTTTTAACAGCACCTTCTGTTACCTCAGGTCCTAGCAATTCATCGACGAATAGCTCATCCATTTCCTCGGTTTTATAAAGCATACGTCACCCCTTACATGTTAACTTTTATAGTGTATCCTTTTTTAACAAACCCCTGTGTTACATCCTCTACTGCACTATCCGTATATCTAGCAAATATATCAGTGATATTCTCGATATTCCTGCGCAATGCATCATATAAGAATGGATCCGCTTTTGTTCCTGGGTGGAACACTTTTCTTGCGAAAATAAAGCCATTTCCTCCTCTAGGGACGAATCGTAATATTGTCTTATTTTTAGGGCGTATCAAGTGTGCAGCTGTACCTTCATGAACAAAAGGAGCGTATTTCGCAACATTACTGTCTAGGAATACTACCCCTTGCATACCACTATCTGTGATTCGATAGTCTGTCGCCTTTTCAAGATTGCCTGTTTTAGTGGCATATCTATGTTGTTCTTGTGCGCTATCTCGAACCAATATAGTACTAGCTTTTACCGCTTGCTGAATACGCCTGTTAAATATTTCCAAGCTATTCATAGCAATTATTTTTTACTGGAACCCTTACCTGAGGTTTTATCCTCAGGGCCCTCATCCTTTGGCTCTTTATCCTTAGGCTCTTTATCAGCATTTGGGGTTGTATTTTTAGGTTCCTTTACAGGTTTATCTTCCACAACTTCATAGCCGTGCTCTTTAAACCATTCAATGTGGTTGGCATCTTCAGTAAATCCTTCGCCATTAACAAAAGTAACATTGCCAGTTTGTCCTGTATAATCAGACACTGGAGATTTTATAATCGGCATATTAGGCCTCCTTATTTAACTTTAATTTTGCGGAATACACCTGCAGCTTTAGATGCTTTTAATGCAACTGCGGCAACCATTTCGACCTCGCCTTTCTTTACAGCTCCGGAAGAAGTGAAGTCAGGGAGCCATAAGTTAACCACATTATCGCCCGCAAGAGATACGCCGTGGAAACCATCGAGGCCAAGGCGTGCGACATATAAAGAAGTTTCACCTTGACCATTAATACCTACTACAGGATCATTGCTACCAGCTTTGGTACCAAGGTCAACTAATGGTGTAATGCCGTAATATTCAACTTGTTGCCCGAATTCATTTAATTGAGTAGAGTACATCGCAGAACGTCTAGCTACTGCTCGAATTTTAGCAATCAATTTAGAGTTGCCCATAATAGCAGATGGCGCACCATCCAAGCCTAAAAGGAATTCATCGAGTTGGTCTAAGAATGTCTTGTAGTTTGCATCAATAGCACCACTATCAGACAAATCGATAGCTGCTGTAGGTGTATATTCAGTAGAAGAACCTAAAAGCGCCTTGTCTAAACCATCAAATGCTTTAGCGTTGGTACCAGTATCGCCATTAATAACTGTGTCATTAAACAATGCAGTTGCAGCCTTGACCTTTTGCTCGATTTGTAATGTTACTTCATCAACAATACCGCCCATTTTAGCGATTACACGGTCGATTTCAAAGGATCCGCCAAATACTTTCAAATCAACAGTATGACGTTTACGAGTTACACTTTTAGGTGTGTATTCAGCATTAATATCACGGAAATCTGCAGTTGGTTGTGTTAATAATCGAGTATAACCATAGGTTAAAGTACCGCCACCGCCAGTAGGAGATACAGCATCATCAAATGTTAAGTTTTCAAATAAAAAAGACGATTTACGGAATTCATCAATAACTCCCATTTGTAAATCGTCTTGTACGTTAAGTTTTGCTTCAGCTAATGTAATTGGCATTAGTTTATTCCTCCGTTTTTAGAATTTATAAAATTTATTGAGCATCAATAGCAGCCGCTACGGCCCCCTTTAAACCTACTGGCTTATTACTGCCAGAATTGTTGCTTCCTGCACCGCTTGTGCCTGAACCACTTCCGCGTTTTTGTACATCTTTAATTGCATAATCCTTACCTTTTAGCCATTCATCTACACAATCGTCAACAGTTCCGCTAGTACCATCAGGCTTAATATATCCATAAGTACCATCTTCGTTGACTTTGATGTTACCAACAATCAGCTTTGAAAATTCCTTAGGATCCATAGCGTTACGCTTCGTCAAAGAATCAACCACGGCTGCAGAAATTTCAGACTGTACACGTTGTGCATCAGCATTTTCTCTTGCTTTACGCTCGGCCTCTACAGAATCCTCCAGGGTTTTAATCCGTTGCTGCATAGCTACAATACCTGCATCATCTTTAATCCCTGTAGAGGTGATTTTTTCTAGCTTGCCTTGCGCATCAGCAAGCTCACGGTCGGCGACTTCTTTTGCCGCTTTTGCTGCTTTCGCCTCATCATTCTTGGCATTAAATTGACTCTTGGAAACGTAGTTTTCACCATAATCCTTAGTCACTGCCTCTGCTTGTTCCTCCGTTAACCCTAACTTAATTAGTTCCTCTTTTGTCATCTGTATGACCTCCTGTAAAATAAACTTTCCCTCTTCGCTTTATTTTCGTGAGCCACACCTCACGACCGCGGTCTTGTTCTTTTACGCCTGCAATACTAAAAAGGCAAATAAAAAGCACCTGCATAAGCAAGTGCTTGATTGGTTAAATTAAGTTTTAAATTTCTCGTATTTCTACGATTTCACTGGCATACAATTCATATTCACCAACGTCTATAGACGCTTCGTCTGGCTCATTATTTACGCTAGATGTATATCCCAATAATTTGCCTTTCATAGTATCTCCATCAACGAATATGACTTCAATATTTTCTGATTTGATTTCATCATATCGTCTACGCAATTCTTCTTCTGTCATTTTCGTTCACTTCCCTTCGGTACAATATGAATGCCTTTATTAGATACATGCACAGTTGCAAAACTAGTGCTCCGTTTCGCGCCTGTCTTCTCATGTACATCATACCCAATATGTGGGGATATATCAACTAGTATTTTATGGTTCCAATCGCCATTACGCGTAAACCCTATTCCTCCATTATTCGCCCCAACTCTTATTGCCTTTAATACATCAGAATGTGATGGTTCGACATCGTAATAGCTTTTATTTTTTGAGGCATCATATAGCTTACCATCTTTTACATGCATGCTCTGCCGAGCTACATATGATTTATTAAAATATGGAGAATTAATATAGTCTATAATGCGAGCTTTGACATCTTCTTTAATTTCGCCATCTTTCCGTTTTGAGATTTCTTCGACACGAACTTTACCATCTTTTATGTAGTCTTTTAGACTCTCAATCACCGGGAGTCTGCGTTTAAAAACATCTCCACTCCACCCCCTAGCTTTTTCAGTCCACGATATATGCCCATTCATTACTAAGTTGCGTCCATTTACCCCTAATATTTGTTCTTGTTCTGTTTTATTCAAGGTCTTTAAATATGACAATCCCCCGGCTTCTACATTAGGCTTTGCAACAGTATTATTAATCATGCCATCGATAACTGGCATAATGCGACAAAGGCAATGTGGATGTGCTGGCAAATGTGGGAACTTATCCTTTGGATACACTCCACGGCCTAACCCATATAAATCTGCGTTAGCATATACATCGCAAATATCGACAATAGGGTGACTCGAACTCATTCGCCACCGAAAGGCTACCACATCAGGATCATCTAAATGTCTTGCAATTTCCCCCTCAGCATATGCCCTCGCTCGTTCTGTCCGCGCAATGCGCTCTGCATGATATCTTGCCTTTTCTTGAGTTGCAACGTACACCGCACGATTAACGGCTGCGGCATTTCCTTTTTCGATTACATCCATCAGTTCGCTATATGCAGCTCTCATCCCAGGTGTTGTGCGTTGTTCGATTAAATATCGTACTTTTCTGATTTGATGTTTTACAACATCACGCCCCATCTTATCTGTAGGAAGCACGATACTTAATCGATTAATACGTTTTATGAATATTGGTATTTCAGCTTTTGAAATAATAGTTTCACTACCGTAACCATCAAATAAAGCTTTTGCGGTTTCCATTGTGTGTTCACCTTTTACTATTGCATCTTGAATAGTATTGGTTACTTCACGCTTCACGGCTAAGGATGCGTTGTGCAGTCGTTTGGATAAATTCAGTCCGTCTGGAGCCCACGCCTTCTGCATGGCCTTTGATATGGTTTCAAACTTATAAGGCATACCAGATATAATGGCATTTTTATTCGCACTACCTGTTACTCCTACATCAACACCATATCCACGTGCACATTCAGCCACTAACTCATCGACCAATGTCCCCCTCATAGCTTCCATGATTGGGACCTTCTTATAGGCTTTTTTAACTGCTACTCTTGGGTTATATCCGTCTTCTAGCAATCTGTGTAATTCATCTTCAAACTGATCAATTAATTTCCGAATAACACGCTCTGTTGCCTTATTCATCTACATCTACATCCTCGTCATTATTTAGATTAGAATACGTTCTATCCATCAATTCTTGATCTGCAGTATTCTCTACTTCTTTAACAATGGCATCGTATACATTGCCGTCAACGTTAGGCATATAGCCATCAAGTATCCGTTTAAGCACTTCAACATAATATGTTTTAGATTTAAACCCTAAATCAAGGGCTTGCTGTCCTTGAGATAAGCAATCAGCTACATCATTAATGTCAAAGTCCCTTGGATATTCGCATTTATAATTCAACTGCTCGCCAGTCCACAATTCATATAATGCAATAATAGCTTTCTCTGCATTTTCACACTGTACAGCGAAGTTTGCTAGTCGTTGATTTGTTCTTTTGAACGCCCACTGTTTAGCAACCCCTGATTTTTCCTGCTGAACCCCTACTACAGAATCAACACCACCTATGCGGTACATTTCTTTAATTTCAGCTTCCTTTTCTTGCATGATAATTTGTGCCGGCCCATTATCTGGAGCAATAAAAGCAGGCGGATGACTAGCCTCTGATGGATATAGTAGTACGTTGTTAACGCCCAAGGTTAAGTCTTCTATTCCTTCATCGGATGGCATGGTTAAAGTAGAAAATGTTTGAGAGTTCAAAATCTGTGTCAATAAACTATCAAGATGATAGACTCTATAGTTCTTTTGTGCTAACGAATAGAACTCTGGATACGGCAATATAGTTGTTTTCTTAGTGCTACGGCCAAACCATTGCACTACAGGGACACGTCCTAACCCATGTTCACCTTCATTAATAATGCCTCGCCATTTATCACGAATAGTCCATTTTGTATCTGTCCATTCATAATATACTGTTGAACTACCTCCATTATCATCAGTAATAATCGTTCTATATTCGAATCTAATTATTCGACCTTTGTCATCCAGTTTCCAACCAGTCACATCACCAGGTTCAACTGAAGTTAAATACGGTAACCGTCTATCACGTATATTATCAGCCAAACTTTCACCAAATTCTGCTTCATTGTTAACAATGACATACACAACACCATACATTTTGGCAATCAAAGCTTGTTGCTGAATGTATTCTTGTAATGATGTGCCTAATCGATCTGCATCTTTTAAAAACACTTTGAATTTAGCCGTTTCTTTATACTCTCTTCGAATGTCATCATTAAAGATAGGATCTACATTCGCATTAATAATTGCTGCTGTATGATTAGAATAGCTTGATAACTTTTTACGGAAATTATAATTGTCTATGCTTTCTCTTGGATGCTGTTTTAAACCACGACCTAAAGAGAATAACCCAGACCCATAGTACGCATCATGTAATAACTGGTATGCATACTTCTGTTCGTTTGTAATAAACATATAATGAAGTTCCTCCTAATAAATATCAGAATTGATGGATTTAACCACAGCAAATTTCTCAAATGCATACCTCATAGCATCCATTAAATGGTTATTTTCATCTTCAGGCTTGCCTGTATACTTACCAAATCTATCTTTCCCCCATTGGTATTGGCTGATTTCTGTAAGAAAGTTAACACATCTAGGGTGCACTATAATTTCATAATCCTGGATGCGCTGTATACCATTCAGAATACTATCTGCACCTTTTTTAGATGCCCGAGTTCGAGTCAATCCAAATCCTCTCAACTCGGCTATGCTTTTAGGCTCGGCACAATCAGCAATAATAGTCTCTTTCGCATATCCCAAACGCTTTACTCGTTCAGCTATTGCACTGTTAGTGAGAGCGTGTTCGTAGAGCTCATCGAACACATACAGTCGTCGTTCTGCAGAATCAACGACACCACAGAAGAGAGCTGTCGGGTCTGTAGTATAACCAAAATCCAAGCCGAATATAGCTTTGACCCCTGGTAGCTTGCGTATTTCATCAATACTGAACTCTTGTTCTTTCCAGTTTTCATAAACCAGGCCCTCAACAACGCCCCAGTTGCCGAGCCCTGCTACTTGGTACCGCTTAGGGTTTTTCTTCATCTCTTCGAACAGTACTAAGTCAGAGTCACTCAAGAACTCGTTACATAGGTAATTCGTAGTCATGGCTAGCACGTTTTTGCTAGGTTCATCAAAGAAGCGTTTCTTTAACCAGTGCCTATCAGACCACGGGTTAAAGGTTAATACTACCTGGTGATACATCCCTTTGGGTAACTGACCACGAATAGATTCATCCAGTCTGTTGAATGCATCTTCACTCATAATCTCATAAGCTTCTTCAATCCATAGCCTACACAGTGCACCAACTTCTACAGTAATGGATGTAACCTTTAAAGGATCATCGAGACCACGAAATAAGATTTTCTGGCCGGTCGGAATGTACGTTATTTCAAGTGGCGATACGGAACATTTAAAATAACGCTCCACTCTCAACTGGCGCATAGCCCATTTAAGCTGCGCGAAACAACTGTCACGCAAAGTCCGTTCTGTCTTACGAACGACTAGCCAGTTTATACAAGGGTTCTCCATTATCTCCATAATGACTTTTAGAGACTGCGTAGAGGACTTCTTACTGGCACGACTACCCTTGACTACTTTATAGCGTCCTTTGAATCGCCAAAAAGCACCGTATCCCTTACCTACGATATCAGGCAAGTACACTCTGTTAGTCTGCAATATCGTCACCACCTACGATGATTACAGGCTTAATATCGATAGTTGTATCACCACTGAGTATTCTATGTCGTTTAGCCATTAGCTCCAGTGCTTTCAGTCTTGACTTCTCGTCAGGTGGTTTATCGATAATTCGAGCTTCGGAGTATCCGTCGCCTGTACCTTCGATAACGACGTGTTTTTCATTTGAGAGCCCCAGGGCAATTCTTGTTAACTCATACTCAACCTGTTTAGCAGTCATGATGTTTTCGTCTAAATAAGCCTCTCGTAACTCAGCAACCCTTGTTTTGATGTTAACTATTTTAAGCAATTTAGATGCTTGCGCACCTGCTGTTTTTTCGGAATAGCCAGCTCTAATAGCGGCCTGTGTCGCATTCATATCCTTGATGTACTCATTGCAAAACTTTTCGTGTTTCTTGTTCTTTAACTCGGCCACTATCTCACCTCCTGGCTATCTTAATACATCACGGCTGTTTCTCTTAAATCGGCCGTGAGAACGAGTGCATAATCCACAATTACTTTTATGTGCGTGGCCATGTGTGATATAAGTTTGACACAGGCCATCGTATTCAATTAGTTGCGCATTGCAAACGCCGTTTTTATTATTCAGGCATTTACGTTTAATACATTTGACTTCTGTGCTCATACCTTTTCACCTTTAATACATTTGTACGCTCAAACCCGATGACTAGTTGGTTGTTGTTAGGCTATATAGTTGTTGGAGGACTTATAGTCTAGTCATCAGATGTCAGCGTACAACGATACAGGGCGAGCTCATAATGTATAAGCTTTAAAAATGTGGACATATTCGGCTCGCCCTGGTTTCATTGTGCAGTAAATTTCATTTTTACATATTCCCTCTCCTTAGCTTACGCGATCGCCTACATCATAAATAGGGGCCCCTATATTTACAATGCTACATACAACAAAAAGCACGGTCGTCATCACCGTGCTTTTTGCTGAGTTGTGTATAAGAGAGGATTTGTGTTAGATGACTAAGGACACCTTTCACAACTACATTATACTATGTCAAGTCGGTTCATTTAAGTCCAAAGTACTCCAAAACAGTCCAAAGTACTCCACTATGAAAGTAGCTCCCCTAATTCGTTCAATGCTTTATTTTTTAAATTGAAGTAACTGCTCTTTTCGTAATATATCATCGCTTGTACTTTCTTAGGAAACGCTCCGTTAATGTACTCTTGCGCTAATATAATACGCCCTGGTATGCATTCTACCTTTTCAATTAAAGCCCTTGCTTCTTCTCTTTTAGCAATAAGCTTTGCTATCTCCCGTTTCTTGGCATCTACCGTATCAACAAGTCTAGCCACATCCCCTTCAAGCCCTGCTGGAGTACCACCACCGGATACTCGGTCTTTGGAATAATCAATCGCCGATAAGGTGATGATATCATACTGCAGTTTACGAATATCCTGCCGCAGTGATTGAATACGTATGGCTATCAGTTTAATATCTTGCAGATACGCCGACGCCTTCTCTTTATAGTCACTCATGCTGCATTACCTCATTGATGTATCGGTCTAAGTACCATCTTGCTTTTTTTAGGTCTTCAAGTTTATCGCCCTTATGCCCTGCTCGTGCGATGTACTTGATAACATTACCTAGATGATATGGAAGTTGTTGATCCTCGATAAAATCGATAACCTCAATCTTACCCCGTGTGTAGTGCGAAGGATGATTGATGACATCTTCTTTCTTAGGCAATTCGACGCCCTGCTCCTCGATAGTTTGCTCTACCGTTTCTACGGTCACTTCTTTCTTCTTAGGCACCTTAGAGTATTTAGGAAGACACTCTGGGCAATATTTAGGCCAACGGCCTTGCGCCTTTTCCTTTTTGTGAATAAAGGTTGTGCCGCATCCTTCGCATGTTAACTCTCTACTAACGCCTGCGCCAGGAGGTGTCATAACGTTTTCACACTTAGGACAATAGTCCTCGTGTGGTCTTACTGTAAATGTGTCTCCGCATCGTCTGCATTTCTTTTGCATATCTCTACTCCTTATACAATTCTTTACGATATTTAATAGCTTCTAAGAGGGCATCTTGCCCTGCTTCTTTACGTTCTAACGCTTTCATGACTTGCTCGTCCATCGTTCCCCTAGTGACTAGGTGGTGGATAATCACAGGCTGTGTTTGCCCTTGCCTGTGTAGTCTCGCATTAGCTTGTTGGTATTGTTCAAGACTCCATGTCAGCCCATACCATACGATGATATTGCCACCGGCTTGAAGGTTTAATCCGTACCCTGCTGATGCGGGATGTGCTAATAGCATTTGGATTTTGCCTCTGTTCCACTCGGCTACATCATCATCGGTCTTCAATTCGACGGCTTTAGGGAATGCGTCCTTAATCGCTTGTAGATCGTGTTTGAAATTATAGAACACTAACATAGGTTTTCCTTCATTCGTTTCTACTAACTCTTTTAACCGCTCTACTTTCTCATTATGGACGACTACGATTTCACCTTCATCGTTATAAATGGACCCATTCGCCAGTTGTAATAATTTACCGGCGAGTGCTGCCGCATTGAGTGCGCTCACATCGTCATCACTGGCCAAGCTAAGCACATGTTCGCGTTCCATTTCTTTATATAGGGCCCATTCTTTAGGACTCATCTCTACAGTAATTACATTTTCAATGCGCTCAGGTAGTTTGAGATAGTCCTTAGCTTTTAAGCTCATACAAACGTCTTGGATTTTACCAAATATCGCCTTATCGGCGCCTGGTAGTAATCGGTAGCTATATACTACGTGGCCATTTGTCTTGTCCGGCGTAAAGTAGCGGCATCTAAACTCGGTAAGCGTTTTACCTAACCGGTCGCCTCCGTCTAGTAAGTACATCTGCGCCCAAATATCCATTAAGGTATTTGGCGCTGGCGTGCCAGTTAGAATGACAATACGCTTAAAGAGAGGTCTCATTTTACGCATAGCCTTAAACCGTTTAGCCTGTGGATTCTTAAAGGATGAACTTTCATCGATCACTAACATGTCAAAGGGAAATTTCTTTTTCGGTTTTCCGAAATAGTAGTCATATAACCACTGCACGTTTTCACGGTTCATCACATAGATATCAGCCTCACTATCGAGTGCGTGTATACGTTCTTTCTCTGAACCCAGCACCTTGGCCACAGTTAAACATCTTGTGGCACTCCACTTTTCTGTTTCTTGCGCCCAGGTGGACTCTGCTACCTTCTTAGGTGCAATAAGTAACACTTTTTTGATAGTAAAGCTATCATACATAAGTTTCTCTATTGCGATTAACGTGGAGATTGTCTTGCCTAAGCCCATATCTAGCAAGAGCCCATAATGCGAATTATCAATTATCCGTTGAATGGCAATCTCTTGGTACTCGTGTGGATGAAAGTGCATGAATTACCCTTTCTATATCATCTAAAAATAACTTAGCGTCCAGCATACCGGTTAATACAAACACTAAGGCGCCTTGTTTACGCAGCCTAGAAATCTGAACTCGTTGATTAGCCATCAGCTTACCGGTTGTTGCCTTTAACTCAACGAAGATAACACTGCCCCCAGGGAGTACTACAATCCGATCAGGTACACCATCATTTCCAGGTGACACGAATTTCATATATATGCACCCTAGTTTTT
>OGKA01000571.1_pt1 | contig 39708 bp, 39 predicted proteins | sample 1572211 | NCBI WGS metagenome assembly OGKA01 (sample SAMEA2582125, study PRJEB24529) | metagenome | biome: Human gut stool | place: China | collected 2011 | reverse complement strand
TTTGTCCCAAATTTTGCTCTTTAATTTGCGCAGATTTTGTCCCGAGAGAACTTAGTAAAGTTTTCTCTGCGTCAGTCATAAATTTTCTAGTAGTACTTTCTTCAATCATTGATGCTGGATGAGAAGCCGGATGAGAGTAATTATTAGCTCCGGAGGCTATTCCACTAAGTTTTGTACGTTCTGCATCCGTCATAAAACGATGAGTCGAATCTTCTTCAACGTCCGTCGCTGTATGTTTATGAGAACTTGCAGCATAACTACCCTTAGGTTGGTATACTGAATCGTGGTTGTGATTTCCTGCAGCCTTACTATCCCAATTTGCCTTTTCTGAATCCGTGACAAATCTATGCGTACTATCTTGGTTAATATCCGTCGCATCATGACTATGTGATGAAGCAGCATAACTACCTTTAGTTTGATACACTGAATCGTGATTATGGTTTCCCGCAGCTTTACTGTTCCAGGTCTCTTTTTCCGTGTCAGTAACAAAGCGGTGAGTACCATCAGGAGTTATATCCGTTGCTCCGTGTTTATGCGAACTCGCTGCATAACTTCCTGCTGGCTGATAGACCCCTGTATGAGTATGATTCGACGGAGACGCACCAACTTCGGAAGCTGTATAGGATGGTTTACTTGCAGCCTTCGCCCATGCAGGTACATCGCTTGCTGGCATCGAAGTTGGAAAATCACTTATTTCAGACTTCTTGTGAGTATGCGCTTTCGGTACACGTGTGTCACTTAACCGGGCATCATTTCCCTCGCATACGGTTCCTTCTGCACTACCAAAATTCTTATTAAAGGCAGAGTTTTTAGTGAATGCAGGTTCGTATGTACCTGCATGATTGTGATTAGATGGAGATGCACCTACTTCGCTTGCTGTATAACTAGGTTTACTTGCAGCTTTCGCCCATGCAGGTACATCGCTTGCCGGCATGGAGGTTGGGAAGTCGCTGATATCCGCTTTCTTATGCGTGTGAGCTAATGGAGTTCTTGCATTGCTTAACCGGGCGTCGTTACCCTCGCATATAGTCCCGGCAGTCGTACCGAAATTCTTGTTAAAGGCGGTAAGTTTAGTGATTATCAGTTCATATCTGCTATCATGGTTGTGTGTATCCAGAGCTGCTTTCAATGCCTTTCCCTGTTCGGCAGAAAGCACTTTATTAGTCCCTCCACTTGTCAGATTATTAACAATATCAGCTATATTGAGCTTCTTTCCTAACTCTGTTGCCATTGTAGCCGCAAAGTTCGGATCATTGTTCAGGGCGTTCGCTAACTCAATCAGTGTATCGAGAGCATCCGGTGCTCCGGCAACGAGTGCATCAACTGCAGCTTTCACTTTTGCGTCAACTCCTGAAACCGCATTGTTAGCCGCCAATGCAGCAGCGTTCGCATCGTCAGTGGCTTTCTTTGCTAACCCTGTTTGTATAACAGATGCATCCTTGGCTGTATTTGCTTCATCTGTCGCTTTCTTCGCTAAGGCGGTTTGAGCTTCTGATTCAGCTTTGGCAGCATTGGCCCCTGCAGCCGCAGTATTAGCCGCATCTTTAGCTGCATTAACATTACCAGCCGCAGTATTAGCCGCATCTGTAGCTTTCTTTGCAAGAGCCGTCTGCTCAACAGATGCATTTTTAGCTGCATTCGCATCATCTGTTAATTGCTTGACAAGAGCAATCTGTCCGGTGGCTTCTTCTGTTGCTTGCGTCATTTCCTGCACAATACCGGCATACTCTGACTTGCGTTGAGACTCTGCTTCGACACGCTCCGTTTCAGCGTTTATACGCTTAGACTCATTTGATCCGCGAGTACCTTCCGCAGTTTTACGCTCATCTTCATTCTGCTTTCTCTTGTCTTCTTCTGACGAACGGGAAGTTTCAGCCGTAGCGCGGGAAGTTTCAGCAGCCTTTCTCTTGTTTTCTTCTGATACCCGGGAAGTTTCGGCAGATTTGCGGGCTGCTTCGGCAGATACACGTTCGGATTCGACGGTAATACGGTTAGATTCGGCAGCCACACGCGAGGTTTCATTTGTTTCTCTTGTCGCTTCATCCGCCTTTCTCTTATCCTCGGCAGAAACACGGGTAGATTCAGCGGAAGAACGACCACTCTCCGCAGTTTTTCGTTTGTCTTCTTCCTTCACACGTTCCGATTCAGCAGAAGTACGGCCTGTTTCAGCGGCCTTACGTGCATCTTCATTGCTTTTACGTGTTTGTTCATCCGAGACACGTTTATTTTCTGTATCAACACGTCCGGATTCAGCAATTACCCGTTTATCTTCAGCAGTTACGCGGGCCGCTTCTTCTGTCTTACGCGCATCTTCATTTTGCTTTCTGATATTTTCAGCAGAGGAACGTCCAGTTTCAGCCGTAACACGTTCTGTTTCGGAAGTCTTTCTTTTATCTTCTTCGGACACACGGGAAGTTTCGGCAGATTTACGTGCTGATTCGGAAGCTACTCTCTCGGCTTCTGCTGTTCCTCTTCCTGTTTCGGAATCTTTTCTAACCTGCTCGTTAGCTTCTCGTGTACCTTCAGCGGTAGCACGTTTCTTTTCTGCATTATCCCGTGCAGTTTCCGCAGTAGATCGTCCTGTTTCAGCGGTCTTACGTGCATTCTCATTAGTGATACGCACTGATTCAGCAGCTTCCCGGGCTTGCTCTTCACGGGAACGATTCGTTTCGGCTGTCTGCCTGGATTGTTCGGAAGCATTACGACGGGATTCGGCTGTTTCACGGGCTGATTCATTGCTTTCAACAGTTGCTTCTAATTGCCGCATATCGGTAGTAGCTGTTTTTGCATCACTCGTAGCCTTGAGCATATTATCCAAGGCAGTCTGAATCTTCTCTAAACCAAATTTAAGGCTAGTCTTAACTCCGTTGATTACTCGGTAGCCGATAGTGAAGAAGCCTTTCATGTCGCTGGCTTCGTTCAGTTCTGATATTTTTTTCTTCTTTAATGGCATAGCAAATCAATTTAAATCTATATAAAACTCTCCGTCCTCTGTTATGATAAATTCGCCCGCTTCGGATGAAAGCAAGAACTCCGTTTCTCCGATCCGAAAGCTGGTAAATACGAGTTTCAAGGTAAATTCCCACCATACACCGTTATTTAGCATGAAATCATTCGTCTGACAACTTTTATAATAGCAGGGATAGCTTTCACTCCATTCATCACAATAAAATATACGTTCTGCATCGGAATACTCATATCCTTCATCATCGACCTTAGCAGACAGTTTTGTGAGATCATAGAGTAGGGCATCGCGATTACGCCAGAACGCTTCAATCGTCCCGGTCCGCATCAGGCATTTGAGAGATACTTCTTTGGTCTGGAATTTCACAACTTCACCATCGTAGATTGCTCCGTCTTGACGCTTGAAATTCTGTAATAGGTTCTTTTTTACCGTCGGAGCCTTTAGTATTTCAGCATTGCTACCTTGCAATACGACTACGCCATAATCGGATAAGTCTTTGTCATCAATCTCGTAACCTTTAGGCATTGAAAGCTCATTTACGGGTTCCTGGTATTCGTAATCGACTTCTCGGGGGAAGTCGTTACTAAAAATAAATTTAGCAACTTCAAGGCCCGGATTAATAACATAGCTGCTTTGGGAAGACAGACGTAACTTATAACTCCTGTCGATTAAGGGAAAGTAAAATTCATGATAGCTTAAGTCAGAAAGTATATCAATCAGTCCACCAATACCCAAACTGCCTATATATGCAAACTCAATGCTTACTTCAGCTGTATTAAGAGTTGGTGTAGTCAGATCAAACTCCTTCCCGTCTTCTTCCGGCCAGTCGTTTTTGTCCGGCTCTTTCATAGCTGGAAATGCTACAAGATTATTGTAACTTCCCCTTGTAACACATATACCCAATCTGGTATAAGCATCTGTTCTGTCTATTAGTAATTGCCCTTTCATCGCTTAAGTGTTATCCCTTTAGTGTTAAGTGAATCAATTCCTAATTTCATAGAATACATGAATTGTCTAATGTCAACAAGATTTGCTGTATACCCTTCAATGTTAGAAAGATGGGCTACGATTATATCATGTCCTCTAACCATGTCGCTCATGTTCTTGTCCATGCTGGTAAGGAATGATAGTTTTTCGGCAATCTTCGCTGTATCCGACTGGATCACTTTCACACCACTGTTGATTTCGTAGGTATGTCCCTGAATGACTGTAAAGCGTCCGTTAAGTTCATCAACAGAATCTTGTGAAGCCGTTGCAACACCCTTCTTTGAAGCTTCACGTGATGATTCAGAACCAGAGCTACCTACTATTTTCTCCCAAGCTTCGCGGTCTGATAATGCACCGTTTACAATGTTATCCCATTTCGTTTTTAAATCATTGACATCATCTGTTGTTATACCTCCTTCCTTATCATTTGCCTTGGCAAAATCCTTATACCAGTTTTCTAACTCTGTTTCATAGTTTTTGGCAAACATTGAAGTAAAAATCGCTTTTCTCATGTATTCTTCGAAATTATCAGCAAAGTCCTGAGAAGAAGCATCCATATCCATAAGAGTATTTACAAAACTATCAAATAGGCTATCAAAAGAAGTCTGGGTTAGTTGTTCATTGATAGATTTAATGATTTCATTTTCGGTATCCCCATACTCAATAATATCATCCAAATACCCCCTGAAATCACCATCCATTTTTGACCATAACCCAGAATAATTGGTTTTTATCCATTCCAACTGTTCTGCTGACATATCAAGCATACTCCACATGCTACTGAAGTCAACACCGCCAAGGGATTTAGATATATCGCCAGCCACATCTTTCCAGTTAGTACCGTTGTAATCATAAGAACCTTTCCACATTCGATAATTCATAGAATGACTACCAGAACTTGCACCTGCATCCAAGCGCGAACTAGCTAGTTCCCTTGTTATTTTCCTCTCGGAATTTAATAAGTCCAATGCCTCTTGTCCGGCTTTTGTCGCTTCTATTCCGTAAGATTCTTTTATATATGCCTTTTTCTTATCTAGTAACTGATCCCAGACATCTATCAAAGTGTCATACTGCTCAACAAGTTCATTGTAGTCGTCATAATCAGCACTTTTCATGAAACTCATATCTAGTCCAGTTATGGATTCTGTGTCCCTCGCGAAAGCGTCGGTTACAGTACTTGATATGTTTTCGATAATATCCATACCATATTGAAAAGTACCCACTTCACCTGCAGCATCTATAATAGATAAGATAGCCGAAATGATTCCACCTATTTTGGTTCCTGAAGAGCTTAGGGCATCAACAAGGGCTCCAACTGTATTTCCAATATCAGACAAACTAACATTCTCTTTGCCGAGTTGCACGATGGCATTGGAGACAGCAGTAATATTACTGATTGCCTTGTCTTTAGACTTTTCTACATTTGCCTGTGCATTAGCTTGATTTTGTTCTGCTGCGTTCTTTTTCTTCTTCGCTTTCTCTATAGCAACTTCATCGCCTGATTTCAATGCCTTTTCCAACTCCTCCTGTGCCTCTTTTACTTTATATACAGTGCTTTCATATTCAGTAAAAGAGTCCGTCAATCCTCCAAAGAAACCACCTTTATCAACCAATGCTGTATTTATGTTATTCAAAGCTTCTTCTATCACTTTGATCTGTTCCGGGGTGGAGGTTTTGAACTCAGGAGACCTTTTAAATTCTTGCAACTGTTTCTTTACCTGCTGTAATTGTTTCTTGGTAACTTTACTCATATCACCAAAGACAACTTCCCAATTGATGTTTTGCTTTAACTTATCAAGGTTAAGGTTCGCTAATGCTTCATCCCATTCTTTTTGCAAGGTAGCAATTAGGGCGTTCTTTTCATCGCCTGATTTATTCTTATCATTTTGGACTTCTTTTATTTTCTGCTGGTATTCTTTAGTCAAAGCAAGGCGTTTCTGTTCCCAAGTACCGTATGTTTGATAATATTCGTTCCACGCACTTTGAGCTGCTTTCAGTCTCTCGCTTTCTTCTTTTTGTGTCTCTTTCATGACATCGGAAATGCTCTTATCTTTCTTATCTTCAGCTTGTGTATAGGCAATAGAAATTTCTTGGCTCTGCTTTTCGGTTAACTTACCACCTTGTGCCTTACTCCATTCCTCTTCCTTCTTTTTTATGGCAGCTATCTCATTCTTGTAGTCTAATTCGATCTGGGCTATCTTTTTCTTTGAACCTTCCTCCATCAAATCAATTTCTGATTTCTGATTATTTCTTTGGAGGGTGAGAAGTTCTTCATTGCGTTTTTCTTGCTCTTTGCGAAGGGTGTCGGCTTCTTTTTTTGCTTTTGCGGCGGATGATTCTTCTTTTTTGTCGGATGAAGTAGAGCCTCCTTTTCTTTCATAAGTAGCTTTTGCAGTATCACGTAAGCCCTTAAGCCTTTTCAATTCTTTATCTCTATCAGCATCGGACATTATTTCTTTAGATTTCAGAAAATCATTATATGCTTTATCAGCATCTTCATACGTTTTTTTGTATGAGGATAACCATTCTGAAACTGCTTTCTTTTCTGCTTTCGCTGCCTCTTCTTTTGTCTTTTTTGCAGCTTTTGCAGCGTCTATCATCGTTTTGATACTATTAACATCATAAATAGCTTCACCAGACAAAGAGCCTTTTATATCAATCGGTAAACGGAGTTTTACTTTTCCATTCTCTCCTTTCCCTTTTATTCGCTTCTCTAATTCGGAAATGTAGTGGTCGAACTCGTTTATATCAATATTTTTAAGATTAGAAATAAATTGTTCGGAAATTTCCTTTCCATTTTCCTGCAATAAGACATCGCGATCCGCTCGTAACTCTTTTAATTTCTTAACATATCCATCAACACCTTGTTGGCCAGATAATGTTTTTAATAGATTCTCATAATACTTGATTTCCTCCTCAATATTAGAAAGCTCTTTTGCTTTCTTCTCGCCCGCACGTTTTGCATCTTCTTCCGCAATTTCACGTTTTAGTTTAAGAATATCCGCAAGTTTTATAGTTTCAATGTCGTATTTTTTAAATATTTGGGGATATTCTTTGCGAAGTTCTGCCAAACTCTGTCCACGTTGTAAGTCAGCTAAAGCAATGTCACGGGAGCTTTCTACGAGTGAATCAATCTTCTGTTTATGTTCCTGCTCCTGCTTGGCAGCTTCTTCCTGTTTCTTATTGAAACGTTTTTGAGCCTTTTCCGCCTCTGTTGTAGAATCATGTAAAGCCCACATAGCAGTTGCCGCCCCCACTAGGAGCGTTGCTGCTAACACGTAAGGATTGGCCTTCATTGCAGCATTTAAGGCTAATTGAGCTACAGTCTGCGCTTTAGTTGCAATAGTCTGTATTCCTTTGGCGACTGCATCAGCTCGTGCAGCTACTGTCCAGCTATGAGTTAATGCAATGTTCGTGATAAGAGCGGTTTTATAAACTCCATAGGTGGCAATCATTCCTACAAGCACTTTGCCTATAGTTTCATAGTTTTCTATCAGGGAAGTAGTCAATTGAATACTAGGCATAATTATACCTTCCGACTTTTGCCCTATCTCATTGAAAGCATTATCCATAGCATCTTGCATCATTGAAAGCTGACCGTTGATAGTCTTAGAGGCATTCTCGGACATTCCAAAGAACTTGCCACCGGCAGAAGTAGCATCAATAAACGCCTGCTGTATCATTTCAGCGGAGATAGCCCCCTTGGACATTTCATCTTTCAATGTAGCAATAGACTTTCCTGTCTTTTCGGAAATGGTTTGCAGTGGATTAAATCCGGCATTGATCATTTGGTTAAGGTCTTGTCCCATCAGCTTGCCAGCAGCGGACATTTGGGAGAAAGCTAAGGTAAGAGAATTGAACTTACTGGATTCCCCCATGGAAATATCACTAATGGCTTTCAAGTACTTGATAGTGTCCTCTGCTTGAATATTGAAACCCAGCATCATTTTTTCAGCACCTACCATATCAGTCAAAGTAAGAGGCGATATTTTTGCTAATTCTTTAATTTGGGGGATGATTTGACTAGCAACATCTTTTCCAACCATTGTTTCAATTGCTGTCTGCATAGACTGAAACTCACCACGCACTCGGATTATTTCAGAGCCTAATTTCTTCAGAGCTGCAACGCCTCCAATAACACCTAACAATTTCCCGAAAGACAGAGACATCTTTTCATTTGCGTTTACCACTGTTTCTGTTTCTTTCTGATATAGCTTTTGTTCGTCTTTTAATTTACGCACTGACAAACGAGCTTGCGCTTGTTGAGTTTGAAGTTCGAACAATGCGCTCTTTTCCTCCTGTAATGCACTTTTTGCACCTTTAAAATCAGCAAACAAAGCATTTTTCTTAGTTGTGCCTTCTCCTGCTTTTTTATATGCTTCGCCAAGTGTCCGAACATCATGTTCAATATCCTTTATCAAAACCTTCTGTTTGATGATTTTTTCAGTTAAGGTATTGACAGCCTGTGCCCCCTCATAAACCTGTTCTTTCAAGACATTACCAATATTGACATTGCCTGAAACATCGCTAAAAGTAGAGCCTAACTTGCCATTGCCAACACTCGCAATTCTCTGGTTTAATCGCTCAATATGCTTTTCAAGTCCATCAATTTGCCTTTGAAATGATGAAATACCCTGCACTTCATTAGGGAAGTTCTTCATTATTTGTTGCACACGTTCAAGACTTTTCAACGAAATCTTTTCAAATGCTGCATCAATTCTCCGCCCTTGAGTTTCAGCCGAATTTCCAAGTTCTACAAAAGCCTTTTGAGACTCACGAATTTTTCGCATTACTTCTTCATTGTTGTATGTCGCATCGAAATGTAAGTTTCCCATATACTCTATTTTATTAATCAAAAATCAACAACCTTTCAAACTTGTTTCAACACAAAGACTTCAACGAAAGATTCGAGATAAAAGTAGACAAATGTGATGTAAAAAGAACTTTTCAAATAGTTTGATATGCAACAAGACAAAGATTGTTGTGAAAAAGTTTGGAATGATTGGTATTTAAGGTATTTTTGCAAGACAACTTAAAAAATAAATCACCATGGAAACAACAATGAACATCGTATCTATCATTATTATTGTATTCGGTATCCTCCAAATTATCCTATTTTTCAAAGTATGGGGAATGACTAATAATGTTAGTGAACTAAAGAAAATGTATGAAGAAAAAAGCGACAGACTTATTTGGGGTATAAACAAAATAATAGAAGAAATCAATAAATCAAACACACAAAACGAAAAAAAGCAAGAAGCCAAGCAAACTGTAATATTCGAAAAAAAAGAAGAAAAACCAGCGCAGCCCTATAAAGAAGCTCCTAAAGAGGAGCTTCCGGTCATGAATGAAAACAATAATGACTTCAAACAACATCTGCGTAAATGGAAAATATTAAAAGAAAAAGGATATGCAGAACAAGCGATAAGGGAATATATTGAATTTACCCAATTAGATCGTGAATTTGCCGTTAAATTCATTGATGATTTATAATTTCTTAGCAACATCAGTTTGTGACTAAAGACATATACAAAAAATATCTGCCACAACTGTGGGAAGATGTTTAAGATGGAGGAAGAAAAATATAGATTTTTAGTGATATCACCAAAACATAAATACTTGTAAAATTATGAACGACACAATAAAATGGTTTATAGCAGGTTCTAAAGCATTGCAAGATGAGCGCGATCTTTGTCGTGTAATTTTTGGGAAAATGCAAAATAAATGGGAAAAGCCTTGTATTGTAAAAACTTTCGAAGACTTCCAAACATCTCTCACGAAAGACAACATAGGAAGACAAGCTGATTATAATAATTTTATTCGCAACGAAGCAGATGGCATAATTTTTATATTTGATGATTATGTAGGTGGGATCACTATGGATGAATTTGATATAGCATATAATAGCTTTAAAGAAAACAACCGCCCACAAATTTATGTATATTGCCGAAAAGCCGATAATATTTCCAATCCGGATATTGAACAACTAAAAGCACGCATGAATTCACTTCATCAGTATTATTGTGAATATAATGATAAAAAAGAACTACAAATTATAATCAGTAATGATATCGATAGGTACATAATAGAAGCCAACAACAGAAATAAAGATAATGTTACATCTCTATCTGAAGATTCTTCAAATGATACCATTCTATTTGCAGGAACAGTAACTGTACCTATTATTTTATTACTGTCATTTGCATATTGTTGTTGGTTATCAGCAAAGTCTATTACCATGCTCATACCGACTTTCCCATTTGTAATTAATCTGTTTATTATTGCGTCATTCTTTATAATGATGATTATAGGAGAAGTAGGCTTATTAAAAGGCATTTTTAGAAAGCAACATTCTAAATATAGCCTCAAATTAATCATCTCCAGCATTAGCTTTTATATGATATGGGCAATACTTTTAATTCCAACATGTACTCATTCTTTGTTCTATAATAAAAATCTAATCGACATAGTACAAAATGACATCAGATTAACCAAATCTTATTTAAGTTTAATCAACGAAAGTCCATGTAAATATTCCGACAAAATCAAAAATGAAATCAACGAAATGGTAAAACTTGAAAAAGCACTTATACTTTTAAAATATGATAATAAAAATGTCCAAGACAATCATATTAAAACAATAGACTCTACCTTACTTGTTTCATACAAAACCATTAAATTACATGCCCAAAATATTCATTTCAATAATGAATATGATGAATATACCTATATGTCAGATAATCCTCAGACAGCACATCAAAAATTGCAAAATATGATAAATGTATGGATACATTATTTCTTTACTGCAGAAAATCATTATAATGTATCGGGATGGATTTTTCTTTCCATCATTTTATCTCTCATTCCATGTATTTGCCTTTTTTTACTCAAACTTTACTACCCTATGAATAGATTAAAAAAAATGGAATGAACATTGTTATAAGATAATTATAAAGCATTTTTCTCGTTTTCTTAATATAATATCCAACCGAAGATATCTTTAATGCATTAAAACCAGATTAATAAAATCTTTACGATATAAAAGCAATAAATATCAGCAAAGCTGGATTCATTCCGGCTTTTAATTTACTCTCTAATCATCTCCCTAATTAGTTCTCTATTTCTCGGATCATCTGCATTTATCACCTCTCCTGCACCTTTTCCAAGTAGTTTTCGTTCATCTTCACTCAAATAGATAGTAGTAATAGCATCAACCATAAGCATCTTCAAGTTGGTATAACTGATTCCCCATACGACATAATCCATCGTCCATCCGTAACGCTGACAGGCAAAGTCTATCAATGTTCCATAGGTACTATTGCCACCGAAAGTAATACTACTATTATCTTTCTTAACTGCGGCTATTCTGTTACGCTCTAAGCGTTCTTTATCTATCCCGAAGTGCTTGATAAACTCTTCTGTATTATCTCCGGATAGAACGATTGTAAACATGGTAGCAAGCTCTTCTACTTCCAATTCAGAAAACTCTTTTGTCCGCGCCTCTATCTTAACACTATCAAAGACATCCTCCTTCCGGTTGAACGTAAAGTTAGACAGTATTCGGCAAACAACCTCTTTCTTTTCAGTACATAATCGAATGGCTTCCAAATATGGATTAGTAGATACCAATCTAGCATCAGCTTCCAAACTCTTGAACAATCCTGCAAGGTGATAAGTCATCCCCAACGTAGGGGGATATAAATAAAATTGCTGACTACCAATATTGAAACCAATAGGTCTCTCAATGATGGTATCAGCAATGTTCATTTCAAGCAATTCTTTATCTTTCATAATGCTGAATAATTAAAGAGTGCTGTTGAAAGCACTCTTTTAAAAACAATATTCTCAACCCTCTGGAGCAGTAGGTGCTGTATATGGTTTTACTTGATTACCCGTAGCTGGTTTCAAGACATCAGCCGTATACTTCCACTTCTTACCTTCAGCCGTGTCAAATGTATCTTCTACTGACACAGTAGAGCGTTCAATCAAGAACCCCTCACATTCAGGATTCTCCGGTGTCAAACGGAAAGCATACTCATCTGCGACTACCCCATCTTCGTCTTCAATAGGCTTAGTACGTCCTTTAGCAGCACGAATTTCGAACTCAAACATATAAGTGTTCTTTGCATACTTAACAGCTTCATTCTCACCGCCTTCGACTTTAGCTTCTTTCTTCTCACCTTTGGTAGGTGTCAACTTTGTAGAGTTTTCTACCGGATCATACGGTAACTTAGTCCATGTCGTTGGTGCAGCGCCATCAGCACCGCACTTACCGAATTCAATTGAGGGTTTACCCCATGATAATTGTGCCATAATCTTTTATTCGTTAGATATTTGAATTAATAATTTATTATTGATGAAGTGCTCGTCTTTACCGCTCACTTCTAATACACGCTGTTTGGAGCCTTTGGAATTAACCCGAAAGCCAGCACCTCGGCAATTAAACAGAAGTTCATAAGACATCTTGCAAAGCTCGCGCAATCGGATGGTATTCTCTTCTGCCTGACCATCCCGGATATAATCAGGAACATATATATTCACGTTAACAAAAGCCTCTTGCATCTGACCACTACCGTTGTCGAGAATGGAAATGACAATATCCTCTTTATCAGAGCTGGTAGGGCGTTTTGTTTTCTTCAACTTCCCGGTAACAGCTTTTTCTAAAGAAGAGCCTTTTATAACCGCATAAATCGCGTCCTTTATTTCTATATCCGATTTCATTTTGCAACTTGATTTCTAAGTTTCTCCATCACATTGTAAAATTCTGCATGTGCTAATAGTTCAGCAGATGCAAGAACAGATTTATTGTTTCTGGCTTCTACAAGTTCGGCATAGTTCATTCCAGCAACAACGATGAGAGCATAACCGTTTGAATACTTCTTCGCACGTTCCTCAGCTAAAGCCCTTCCTAACCTTGAACCTTCCGAGCCATGAAGTACAGTTCCAAAATCAGAGCTTTTAACAATACGACCATGAGCGACAACCACATAACCTACAGAACTTCTTAGATTACCAGTTTGATTGAACCAGCTTTCTTCTTGTGCTCTATCTCTAGCTTCAGCGACACACATATCACCCAAATTTGAGAGAGCCTGAATAGCTATTTTATCTACCCGTTCAGTTTCTGTTTTAATCAAAGCGTCAATTTCACTCATTGATGTAGTCATTCTTATAGCCATAACTTTGCATTTAGTTGCCCTCTGTGGAATCCTTGAACCTGCTTTTCAGCTACAACAGCCCCATTATTCAGAAGTCGGATAATATCGCCACATTTGAACTCTCTACAGTCCTGATTCAAATAGACTACATACTGATACACATAAGTCTTCCCATCTTCGAAGGCTATTGTATTGGCTTTCCCGTTCGGTTCATATCGGCAGAGAATGCTACCTTCAAATGAAGATGTACCGGGATGATAATCACCGTTATTATCTTCATAACCTCCAGTGTTTACTTGGTATTGCAATATATGAGGTCTGAACTGTATCATAAATAATCTGCTATATCAAGTACTTTAATCCTATTCCCTAACGCATTGGGCAAATCATACTCACGGCATAATACTGTATAGTAATCCTTAATTCCCTGGATATTCCAAGACATAGAGAAACCACTTTCGCTGATTGAAGTGGCACGGAGTAGGAGAGAGGGGATGAACTTTGCGATAGCCACCGACACCCGCATGCGGTTATCCTCATTCATTTCATCTTCTCCGCTTATCTTCGAGTTCAGACACATATCCAAAAGGTCAGCCTCCGACAAGCTAATGCCGAAGGTTTGGAACTTTTGTTTTATGTAGTCTCTTGCTTTCATGTTAATATGGTGTAATCAGTCGGCAATGTGTGCAATACTTCGACCTGTATAGGTATCGGAACGGACATTTAGGTACTACGATTGGTTTGTTCTCAATGGTTATAATTTCAATACCGCATAGAGGTGGAGCGATATTTATCGCAAGAACGTTCATCGGAGCAATAGAAATGACACCAGCTTGAACAGTAGGCGTATCAACAAAGCTAATAAGCGTATCTACAGACTTAGACGGGATTGATTCACTGAAACTGGACGCTTGCACACCTAGAGATGTAAACAGCATCATAAACGAGCAAAACAGAAAACAAATAAACTTTTTCATCTTTTCTTGATTTATAAATTATACATTTGGCAGGGTGTAGTCTCTCACACCCTGACCTTTTACTCAATACCAAGAGCAATTTTTAGTTTGGCATTTGCTTCTTCGTCAAGTTCGGCAACCTTATCAAGAAGAGTTTTCTCCCCCATGTTTCCAGTCACTTGAACACCGATACCCTTCAACGCATCAACCAAAACCTTTTTCTCAAATTCCTTTTCAAAGAGGGAGATTTTAACCTCTTTCTTTTCTTCGGGAACTTCGACTCGTTCAGCGAGTTTGCGATTCTCCAAGTCCTGTACACGGGCTTCATCCTTGATGTAAAAGGAATCTCCACGGTTATATAACCGATGAGTGAACTTATCGCGGAAAACACTAGTCACTATTACTTTCATGCCTGTACAGTTTTAGAGTCCATACAATAAATTCTATCAACATTGTCGATTACAGGAACTACCATAGCCTGAGAAGAAGTAAATTCCTGAAGAGGATCGTTCTTCGCATACTTAGACAATAAAATGAAGTCATCAGCTTCCTGATAGACTACCCCGGCAACCGGTCTTGTCTTTTCTGCAAGTGTGGTCCATACCAAAGAGCCTAACTTTTCATCACAAGTAAATACGGCCGTACCATCCTTCCAGGGTTTGTGAGACTGGCGTACGCCATTAATCTCAGTCTTGATCTTGCGGTTAATACGATGGAGGGTAATACTAAACTTCTTCTTTAAAGTTTCAGTGGCAGAATCCAAGTCCAACGCCGGAACAGAGGTGCCGACAAACTTATTGATAAAGGCCCATTGTTCTCTAGCCTGCTGATTGGTATAGAAAGCATTCAGCCAAGTATCATCAGCCCAAACGTCAGTAATGGTATTGCTGTCTTCGTCTGCCTTATCCATTACACGTTTGATATCATCCACAACTTTAGCATCTGCACTACTCCACAAAGCAGCAACACCAAACTGATTTTCATCCTTATACCCATAAGATAACCTAATCCCGGTTCCGTTATTTCTCGTTGATAGAGCAACACCAGTAGAAAGGCCGGACAAGAACATATCTTCAATACGCTCCCAAACACCTTCAAGACATCGTGGGGTATCAGCAAAGATTTTATTGATAATAAGATTCACTGAAAGTCCCTGTGCAATCATATTATCAATATCCTTCATCTGCTTTTCAGTCAGGTAAAGTTTCATTCCCAACTTGGGAATATCACCTGTGGCAGTGGAAAGAGAATCACGCTTTTTCAGCGGAAGTTCTGAATCTAAAGATACAACATCGGCAGCCACACGGCTGTAATCAGCTAATATGCTGGCCCACTTCCCATCAGCAGAGAAATCTGGATTAAGCAGATTTTTATACATATAAGTCTGCTTAGTCTTGTTTCTTTCATTTATCTTCTCAACAATGGATAACACCAACTGAGGAAAGAACTTTTGAGCGTACTCGAAATAAAATGATTTTTCCATTATGCTTCCTCGTCTTTTCTAAATTCAACCAAAGGCAACGCTGCTTTCAACGCATCCAAAATAGCATTGTAAGGGTACGGAGCTGCTGCCGGATTAACTCTACCTCGTGTCATGATTGCAGCAAAAGGTTTTGCAGTACGGATAGTACCTTTAATAATACCTGCATAGGAATATCCTTCAGGAAGTGCCGCAAATGCAGTTCCTTTTGCATTAAGGGGCATAGGTTTGTATGTCCCGGCACCATCAGTAATGGCAGGAACACCAGCCTTAATTACCTTCAATGGATAACCGGTCACATCCAAAGAACGCCCACCGTCAATACCGTCAAGGTATTTAGCAATAACGATGTTATCATTTCCTGTGATAATCTCGTTCGGTTCATTGTTTAGATTCACTTTTGTCATCTTTCAATTTTTAATGGATTAAAGAATTTGCAATGTCTGAAATCTGTTCCTTAGACGGTTTTCCGTCATCAAGGACGTGTCCCAGTCTATTGCTTGGTAAATTTGCCGTCTTTAGGTTTGTTGCGACTGTAGTAAGGTGTGAGTTGATTGCTGCTTCATCCGCTTCTGCAGAAATAGCAAACCCCTCTTTGATACGCCATTCGGGGATACCTAACTCTTTGGCTTTAGACAAAATCGTATTGGCTCTGGCAGACTCGGCTTTTTCCTTCTCAAGAGCTTCGTATTTTTCTTGCAAAGCCTTGAATTCCTTCTCGCGCTCGACCTCTTTCTTCGAGAACTCTTCGAAGCGTTTGTCCATCTCCTTTTGCCATTCCGGTTTGTCCTTGTTTTCAGCGGCTTTCTTGGCATCTTCCTCAGCTTTCTTTCTCTCGGCTTCTGCTTTCGCTTCGTCTTCGGTCTTTTTAGCGTCAGCTAATGCCTTTTCACGTGCTGTTGTTACTCGTTTGTCAATTCCGCTTTGAAGACCTGTCAAAAAATCTTTTTGAGCGGCAACGACAACACTAAGGTTTTCGTCAGTTACAAGTCCTATTGCTGCAAGTGCATTGGCGTGTCCCTGCAAAATTTCATCACTTAACCCAAGGGCTTTATACTCTTGTTTTAAAGCATTGAAAATCTTTTCTTTCATATTGTATAAATATTAATTTGTTAGAAGTTTAATTTGTGGAAGTAAAAATACCACCAATACAGATAATTAGTTAATATTTTGACATTCCATTCACAACAAGTTGACTATTGTTGTGAATATGGTATAAAAGTAGTGAGTAAGTGGGGGAAGGGGAGATTATTGGATGGATAAGAATTTACTAAGAAGAGATTGTGGAGAAATAGAATAAAAAAGGCGTGAAGTAACAAATTCACGCCTAAAATGCTATAAAAATGAATTATAGCTATTCGGGGGAATGAATAATAAAATAATCTATTTTATTACATCAGACATTTGTAAATTATGAATTTTCTCTTTGTGATAATTCTGCTAAAAATGAATCAATAAACGCCAATAAGCTATTTTCGTTATTAAAATCAAAGTGTTTGATTATATCAAACCGATTATTGTTATAATATTCAAATCTAACTAATGATTTAGTAGTCTCAAAATATTTTAAAATATCACATTGTTCATTGGGCTCCCAAAAATGAACATAATACCCTTCCTCATTGCACCAAATATCCATTTTAAAATATAAAGTTCCAATAGTATATCCTTCAAAAACCATATCGTTACCCTTATATCGCCAAATCTTTGCAAAAGGTGAGTGATTTTCTTTATATCTATCCTCTAGTCTAATTGCCATATATTCGGGTAAATCATTCATCATATTTCTGATTGACTTGGCAGTCTTAAGATTCTCTTCATCCATCAAAGAATTATAAAATTTCTCTAAAATTATTGTATCCATTATATTTGAATTTAAATATGTTATCAAATCTGCATACTGACGTAAAATGGCTATACAATTCATATTTTGCGCCTGTAATATTGCTGGTTTAATCCAGCTATCCACGAGATTTATGCCATTATCCAACGAATAAGCAGGTATGATTACTAAATGTTGGTGCACATTTATCTTATCCTGTTTTGTCCAACTACTTTCATCAGGCCGTTTAGATTTATCTAAAGGTAAATAAACAATAGCATCTATTGTAAAATTAGATGAGACCAAATCATAATAGCGAGGCAGTTGACGAGCCATATCTCCAGCATTATTTATTTTATTCTCAATGATAATAGCTTTTTTAGTAGTTTCTGATTTTATCAAAATATCGATTTTACCTTCTTCTCTGACTACTTCTGCATCTTTAAAGTCATCTTTTTTAATTGTTTTCCCGGCCAAATTAAGCATTTCTATGAATAATTGTAAGAACAACGATTTTTCGTTATGTTTCTCAGTGGGATCAAGAAATGCCTTGATAACATCTGAATGATAGTTTTCACGATAATAAATATCAGAGGTCAAGCGAAAAATATTAAACCCAATATCAGAAATACGTCTTTTGGTTTTATCATAATCATGAGCAACTATTCTAAGATCTGCTAATAATTGAGAAATATTTACTATATGTGCATCAGTGATCTTTTTCCAAGTTGATATCATCTTATTATTCTATTTTGATTCCCTTGTTAAATCAAATTTGTTGCAGACAACTTCTTTGCTAATGATTATACATCTTTCTAAGTTTTCTCAAACAGTTGTTTGAAAGGTCTATGAGCGCCGACCGCGTAATGTCACAACCGACACTCATTTCTATGGATATGTTCTATACTCCCAACACTATATTAGCATCAATATTCAACTTCAAGCTCAAATCACGAGCCACCTTCAACGTAGGTTCACTCCTGCCAGTAAGATAATCATTGATATGTAATGAGCTTACACCAAGTAATTCAGATAGTTTTGCTTGATTTATCCCCATCTCATACATGCGTAACTTAATAACATCAACCAAAGAAGGAGTCTTGATTGGATAATGTTCATCCTCATATTCCTCAACAAGCCCAGACAATAAATCCAAATCAATAAGATTCCTGTCAGTCAATGGAGTGTTATCGTCTACTAATTGAAAAAGTTCTTCTATTCTTTGACAGATTGCATCATGTTCTACCTCATTTTCTATCTTAGCCATCACATAGCAGGAGTCAATTCAACATTCAATCCCAATGCGGAAGCGATACGGTAAAAAGTAGAAACTTTAGGTTCCGTTCTTCCTGTTTCAACACGGGAAATATAAGATTTATTAGTTCCGATCTTTGCAGCAAGCTCTGCCTGTGTCATATTAGCTTTCTTTCTGGCTTCCTCAATTAGTTGACCTGTAAAGAAAGCATTAGCTCTATCCTCAGCAGCTTTACGCTCCGGGGTTCCTTCTTTGCCGAATGCGGCATCTAATTGCGCATCGACATCAAACATCTTTAGTTCTTTTTCGCTCATAATATTCTTTCTTTAATTTTAATGCCTTATCTATTTCTTTATCGGGCGTTTTCTGTGTTTTCTTCTGAAAGCCATTGAATAAAATCACAATCTGTCCTTCATCAAAACAGAAGAAAATCCGATAAATATTACTTTGCCACTCAATTCTTAACTCAAACAGGCCGTCTTTAATAGACTTCACATATTTAGCAGATAGCCTGTCTACGGTCTTTAACATGAGTAAACCGTATAATACCTTTTCTTGCGCACCTTTGTTCAAGGTGTCAAAAAAATCTTTATAGTAGTTTTCGTATGCTATTATCTTTCTGTTCATGTAGCAAAGATAGTAAAAGTTTATCAGTTGAGCAACTTTTGCGAGATAAATTTTAGCCAATAAACAAAAAATAACGGCAACTCTATCGAATCACCGCTATCCAAAAGAAGGCCTAACAGCCTTTACCTTTTTTCTTTGAACCTTTCTTCTTTCCCATGATTAAAATGTTCTATTTATCCTATTAGAAAATTATAACCCTCGTAATTTTTATGACTAAGATGTCGGCTGATGTTCTTTTTCACTGATTTTTTTCTTTTCTGCCGCTTCTCTTAGAATCTTTTCTACCTCTTCATCTGGCTTATCAGTTATACCCAAGAGCCTAACAGCGGTATTCAATGATATTATTCCATTGGAATAAGCACTACCAATAGATGACCACCGAGTTTGTCTGTCTTCTTCAAATGGTTCTTGAAACTCAAACGAGACAACCAACTCGTCAAGGAGCTTCGCTTTATCTGGATGAAGGAATTTCAATACTGATATAATAACCTTTACTTCTCGGTCAACCAAGATGTCATATATCTCAAGATTCTTCAACCGCTTGATATAGCCGATAATCAAAGCCCTCTTTATGGCTTCTCCCGAAAGAGTACCCATACCTTTCATTCCTTCAAAAGACATATCAGGGGTAAGGGAGTCTTCGAGGATAGATGATTTCAAATCTTTCTTCTCGGCTTCACGTGTTTCAGAAGAAAGCGGAGGGTCTATGTATTCAAACTTAGAATCTTTCCCATAGTACTGAATCAATGTACCTATTGCATCCGGATCTTTTAAGTTTTCGATAACATCTGCTGTAGCTGCCGCCATAGGATCAGAGAAATAGTTATTGATATCTCCGGTTTTGGAATCAAGCATTTCCTCTCTTTCTGCCCGATGTTGCACACCCATCCATGCCTTTTCCTGCTGATAGAATATAATGTTTATCTTTCCAGTAGGGTTCTGGTAAGTCTCCACCTCCCATCCCACTGTTCCCTTTTTACAGTTGAAATAAAAGTCTTTAGTTTGAATATCCCAATGTTGCACGGACTTACCTGATGATTTAACGGAATACCCGAAAGCAAAGGCAACCAATGTGCCAAACTGGTCAAACAAAGGTCTTAGTTTATACCCAGTGGAACGGGCCAGCACAACAACCTTGACTTCTGCCTGATTACTTTCGTTCCTGTATAGATGATAAAGCTTTGCACTCTCTGTTTCCGCTCCAGCAAGCCTCTTTACTTTGCGCATGGTGACATTAAACCTCGTTTTATCAATGAAGTCAAGAAACATCTGATAAACATCATCATTGCCGTTTTTCTTTTCCCACTTAATCGGTTTACCAAGAAGAAAGAATAATTCTACTTCATTGATGAATTGCTGCCTGTTCCGGGGAAGCTTCTCGCTGATATACGGGTCTTTGTTCTTTCTGAACTTATTAGGACGCTTCATAACCTTGTGAAGTTCCGGCTTGTACTCACTTAAAGCGATATCCACTTCATCCTCCCTATTCTGCATCAGAGCGATGGCTGTACTAATATCACCATCCTTTATAAGTTGGAATATGTCTCTCTCAACACCCATTGAGTTAAGGGCCTTATTCCTGAATAGTGTTAATAATTCCTGTATATAATTCATAATCTGTAAATTTACCAAATTCCTAATTCTTCTTTTGAAACTTTTTGTGACTTTATTATCTTACCAAGAAGCTCACCCAAAACCCAGTAACGAGCGGCATCTATTCCGTGATTATCATGGTCTTCCGGCTCGTTGATATAGTTTCCGTCTTTATCCTTTGCCCATACATATTTTCTATACTCTCTTTGTAAGTTATACGAACGTTTGGTTATGTATATTTCATACTCCTTCATCTTATCTATACCCGCTACAACAGAACCGGGGTATTTACTTACAGCATATATCCTCACACCTCCGTTATGAATCTCTTGAATGGTTCTTGGGTCCGCACTATCAGCTATAGTTTTTAATCCCCAAGGACGTATAGATTTAACAATGTCGGATGACAGCAGTCCTGTTCGATAGTCTACTTCATCAAGATATAGGCGATTATCAATAACTCCACATCGGATTGCTGCCGTTGGATCATTAGTGAAACCAAAGTCAAGACCTAAACCGACTTTTTTGCATTCCTGCGGGAATTCGTCAATAATACCCAACTTCTTGAATACAGCCCCCTCTGCCACGTCTGCCCAACGACCGATAACAACATGAGCATACTTCTCAGGATTGCTCACTTTCATATCCTCAACCTCTTTCAAGAACTCCGGTGAAAGATTCTCCAAATTATCAAAATAGGTGGTGTGGATATGAAGTACATTCGGATGAGTAGAAACCTGAACCTGCACACCGTCAATCTCTACCAGCTTGTGAGTGTTCTCAATGTACTTTTTATAGATAAAGTGATTGGAATCGCACGGGTTCATTATGATAATAATCCGGTTCTGGATACCCTTCTTGCGGATGGAGAGCATTATTTTATCGAATTCTTCTTCATTCGTCCACTCTTCCGCTTCATCGCAGACGAAAGTAGTGATACCCTGAATAGATTTCAGCTTTGCCGTCTGATTACCGGAAGAAGTCTTGATGCCTCGGAACATGATACGGCTCTTAGTCATTTTATTGACTATATCCGTCTTGGTAGTCTTGAAATACTTAGTTGTTCCGTCTAGCTCTATCTTCTCCATCATTTCGGGAATGATAGACATACCAGCGGAAACCATTGTGTAGCGGGTGTAGAGAATCTGATGCACTATCTTTTCTACCGGAGTCATTTCAAAGGTCAACCGTTCGATGAAGGTGGAAGCATTAAAGGATTTGCCGGAGCCACGACCACCGGTGATAAGAATAATGAATTTATCCGTATCAGTGTATAATGGATGGTAAATTTCTTGAGGTACTATCATTTCAGCTTGTCTTTAATCCAGGAATCAATACTAATACCGTGGTTTATGTCGGTAGGAATATCAGCATCTTCATCCTGTTTACGTTCAATCCTCCTCCAGTCTTCATCGTAATGGTACAACCATGTCATTTGAGCACTCAAATTGGGAGCCAATTCGCCTTCTACAGTTTGAACTTCTTCCTCACCTGTCAGTTTACCGTCCTTATCCCGCAGCTTTCGAATAGTAGTATTCTTCGTTTTGATACCACCAAGAGCCATGGCAAGGAACTTTGCCCGGACAAGAGAGTTTATTACACAACGCGCGCGTGAGAGGGTTTGACTTAATTGACTGAACTCTTTTTTCTTCCTACAAAAAGTTTCCGGTTCAATTCCAATGGCATGAGCTATTTCTCCGTCAGTGAATCCCTTTTTGGCATACGACTCTACGAGAGAAAGAAATTCCTCGCTTGCGTAATCAAACTTGGGCTTTCTTCCTCCTTTACCTTTTTTGTTTTGAGATTCACTTTTTGTCATAATCTTATCCGTTAGCTAAACCTCGGCTAGCAGTTGTGTAACCCCTTCTATCTCTGAAATTGGAGAAAGGAAGCAGTGAAGAGTCTACTTTTAAACTTCTTGCCAGATTTTGGGTTACATTATACCCTGCACGAGAGATTCGTTGGTTATTTGATATGTTTCTTGCAATATTACCACTTGCTGCATAGGTTTTTCTCAACCTTTTTGTTGTTGAAAGAATTTCGCTGTAACTTCTTTGTCTTTTTTTGACTCTGCTTTCCTCCTATAATTAATCTATTCTCTCTACTTGTTCATCGAATACCTCTCCCTTGATAAATTTCATATCTGGATCATAACCGAACCTTTCACAGAAAGCTGCTTTAGCTTTATAGGAATCAAAGGACAACATTACGTAGGCATCCATGTCCTCGGCTTGCTTTTGTGCATTCTCCTTAACCTGCTGCTTGACCTCTTTCATGTGGGCAACCTTTTCGGCACGCTCTAGCTGTTTAGCGGCTTTTTCGGCTTCTTTCTGTTCGTTAACAGGCGACATCATATCAGACAAAGCATCAGCAATGGAGCTTTCTTCTTCAGTCTGCAACAGATAATCAACACCAATCATGTTTAGGTCAGCATCAGTCAAGCCCGCGTCTTTCCAATCAATGTCAGGAACAATCTGTGCAAGAGCATCAAAATCCCAGGTACCTTGTGCGTTTGGGTTATTCATCAGAATATTTAGTTCTTTCTCCTGCTTTTCGTCCACGTCAATTACGTCGACTCGGATGCGGTAGTCGTTATCAGGGAACTTCTGCAATTCATCCATGACAGACAAACGCTGATGTCCGCTGACTACGGTTAACCCGGTTCGCTTGTTCACGACAATTCCACCGACCAACCCGAATTTCTTGATACCACGTTTTAATGTCTTTCGTGATTCATCGGAAAGTTTTCGAGGATTATAATTTGCAAAGTGAATGGCAGAACGATTTAGTTCTACCGATTCGCTCTTTATGTACTTACTTAGTTCCATGTTATCCGTTACTTAAACCTAATCCACCACTGCGTCCTTGACGAGCAGACCTTGAATATTGTTGGTACACGCTTCCGTTTCTTGCATAATTTAAACGGCTAAGGTTACGATACATGGCACCGCCAATACTGTTAATTCTTGCCTGCCTTCCTGGATTACCAGCTGCAGCATTACTCAAACGATTGGTTTGTACGCCTATATCGGCAGCACTTTTCATTCTTCCTCTTCTTCTATTTCTGACTCGGCTATTTGTTTTTTATTATTATACTCAAATAAAATTCTTTCACTCATAGGAAATACCCGATAGATTCGTTGTAAATCCTGCGGATAGTTCTCTTTTAACCAAAGCATACAATCAAGATTAAAACCCACTCCTGAACTGGCTTTTAAAGAATATCTAACTGGTTCTGGCAATCCATGTTGTCTCATGTATGCAAGAATATCCATTTGCGTCCAATCAGCCAAAGGATAACATAAGCCGTTATTCTCATATCCGTTAGCTTCATACCCTTTCAGCATCAAACGTCTATTCATGCCATCGGCTTTCTTCATCCCCAAGAACGTGTAATAAACTCCATACTTTAGCTGCATAGCTTGTACTATATCCGCAAGTTTCAGTAACTTCACTTTTGGATTAGGGACACAATACAACCCGCCACGAAGAATGTAAGTAAGATTCCAGTGAGGCGCTTGCACAAACTCAATCTTTGGATATTTGGCTTTAGTCCAGCCAATCCATCGGTTTATGTGCTCCAAGTCTTTGGCGAAGTACATAAACACACAAACGATCCGATCAAACTTTGGATAGATTAAATCAAGTAAGACAAGCGAATCTTTACCCAAAGACAAAAATAGTAAAGCCTCATTCGATTTTACCCGAATGAGGTCTATATACCGGTTCGCTTGCTCTACTTTATTCATAGCTAACCACCAGATAATCCAAATGAAACACGAAGATCACCGTAACGTTGTCTACGTGAACCTAACTGGGTGGCACTTGCCGTACCCCTACGATTAGCAACTAATCTACCGCCAGCACCTGCGCCATTCATATTTCTGCGCGGTCCGGCTACTCTGTTTACTCTTCTTGCGACTCAGCAATAATTTTTAAATTAAACAATCAATCTATATGTTTCTCTAACACCTTTCCTAAAGTATAGTCCATTTGGGCAGCTAAATATTCTTCGCCCTGATACTCATAAACAATATCGTCACCATTTTCGTCTGTGAGGATTGATGCTTCTGCGTTCTTAACTTCAATGATGATATACGGACGTTTGCCTTTGTATTCGCCTGTAAGAAGTTTAATAGCATCGTACTTGATAGGCTTTAACTCGATTTCACCCTCTTCGGGAAGTTCTTCATCAGCTTTATATTCTTTACCACCACATAAGTAGGTTATGTACTTTTTTGCATTGGTAGGTCTGATTTCGCGGTATTCGTGCGTTTTCTTACCAGCCAAAATCTCATCGAAATATATTTGCTTAACACTAAGCGTTAGAATGTTCATAATCGTGTCTTTTAAATTAATAATTAAGTAGTTGCGGGTAACGGATTCGAACCGCTGACCTTCACCAAGTCAAAGTGACGAGCTGACCACTGCTCTAACCCGCGATAATACCTCAAAGGTACTATCACAACCAAAGATAACGAAATTTATCTTAGTCTGATACACAACAACTGTCTTATTGTTGTAAACTAAGCCACTTATCACGTTTTTCTCTGCACTTTTCTAAGGTTGCCGCACAACAGGTAAATAATTCGCCACTTTCAGCACGGTAGTCATATTGGTACATTCTCACTTTCTTACCTTTCAGCTTGGTGTTATAGGTACAGTAGTTCTCTTTACCAGGGGCGCATACACTGCAGCCGTTTTTGTTTATTGAGTTCATAATCGTTTAATTTATTTGTTCGATAAATATGTACTTAGTATAACAATCATAACCATTTGATTTGAAACGGTGTACATAAACACTGTCTACAAATGGATACGGGTAACTCTTAAAAATGCGGTGATATTCTTCTTCGGTGAATACTCTATCTTTATTACGTTCATCTGTAGCAAAAGGTAGATTGTTTAAATCAGGCTGGCAGGCCAAAAATTTAGGGGCATAAATCTGCACCTGTATTGTACCTATTTTAATAAGAGTGTTATTAAAGATTCATATATAAACAAGTCAGATCACATTCTTCATCGTAGTCGTATTCAAGCGATACGGGTGCAAAGTATTGCTGTATCTTCTTTGCTGCTGTTTCATTCTTACCCTCAAAAGAGAAAGTAAAAGAGTGTTTGCCTCTGACTGTTATTTCAACCGGTATACCTGCTACCTTAGTCATGTTGTTTTCAAGTTCTTGTTTTGTCATAATCGTATATTTAAGCGTTAATACCAATTGCATTTCTCATAAAGTCACTCGCTTGCTCTACTGACATATCCAACTTCTTTTGGATCAGAATAAGCATACAGCTTACTTGCTCTTTTGTATTTAAGTTGCCTTGTACAAATTCTGACATGATGAACTTTTCTATTGTTCTTTGTTTAATTACTGATGTTGCCATAATCGTGTGTATTGTGGTAGCCCGAAGGCTACCGGATTAAAAAATAAATATACCAATAGACTTCGCTATACTCAAAACTTCTTTCTTGGTCTTTACAGAAGATGGAATAACTGTGCCATTTGATGATTTAGAGTACAATTTGCCTTCAGCCAACTCGTAATCGTAACCAATCACTTGTTTCTTACGAGCGAAACCGACACATCCATATCGTACGGTCCATTCAGAACCGCCACCAAATGGCATATAATTACCCTTGTCGTCTTGCCATGATCTTTGATGCCTTCTTGCAGAAAAGAAACGTGAACCTGACTGATTGTATAGTAAAACCTCATTCGCATTATTGATTGATCGATTACTCAATTTTGAGCGTTCATCGTTTAATCTCTGTTGGGTGTCTATTGGTAATTCACTAAATTTCATAATCTTCTATATTGCGCAGGGCTTTCGCCCTGCTGGTTAATACTATTATTTAATACCGCAAAGTTTTGAAACTTTCAATAGTTCTTTATCGCTCATAAATATGAGGTCGAAGAATACACCTTCGTCAAAAGGTTTGTTTTGCAATATAGCTGCTGATTTCATTTCACTTATAATTTGAGCTATCATACTACCTTTTACTTTATCACTCATTTTTGTTGCCATAATCGTATATCTTTTAATTGTTATTACTTCGTTTTTAATGACACAAATGTAAACAGTATTATTTACTTATGCAATAAAAGTGCAATAAAACTATATTCATTTAACTATTATTAGTAAATAGTTCTATTTACATATTGCTTATTAATGTAACTTTGCAGAAAAATAAACGATATGACAAGAATAAAAGAAATATTAAAAGAAAAAGGGCTGACGGTTAATCAGCTTGCAGATATGCTTGAAATAAGCAGGCAGGCATTAAGCAAACAGATACAGGGTAAAATGCTTGTCGAGACAGCACAACGTATTGCAGAGGCTTTAGATGTTCCCATGTGGCAACTCTTTGCATCACCGGAAGAAGTCAAAGGAGAAGAAGACAAGAACACAATTACCTGTCCTAAATGTAAGACTAGGTTTAAGATGGAGGAATAAGAGTATGGAAGAACGACTAAATAAGAATACGGAGTATTATAAAATATGCAGAAACACAATTCTCCCCCTCAATACGCCTCTTCACACGAAGGATTTTATTAAAAATGATCAACAGTCAAATAGCAAACAATCATCTGAGGAACCTTTTGAACAATATAGGCTAAAATATTGTCCTGATAAACCAAGTAGAGAAAACTTCTTCATCTGCTCAAAATTAGATGTCCCAATGTGGATAAAAAAACTAACACGTGGCCGAGGTCCATTAAAAGTTTTCCGATTAGAATTAACTGGAAAAGTATTTTGGGCGGATTCTACATATTACGATCAAGAACCCAATCCTTCTAAATACTGGGCTGGATGTTCTAAAGATGATAAAGAAGCAGTGATAGAAGGTATTTTTATTGGAGAAGTTAAAGCAATTGAAGACTGCACTAATCAGTTCAAATTCTCATAATATAATAAAAGTAATTAAAGCCGGATTCCTCCGGCTTTTACTTTACCTACCATAGTTCTACAAAGCCACCACGATAGTCGAATTGGAGAAAATTGTGGCTGAAATCAAAGAAAAGCAGGAAAATAGTTGATTAGTTAAACATTGTTTCTACATTTGTGTATTGTTTAATATTTAAAACACACGATTATGGAAAATGATATACACGTTGCCGAAGCGATCTGTCACTTTCACTTCCATTTTAGCATTCTTATTGCGGGGAGTAGCATGAAAAAGATGTTCGGTAAGAACCGGGGAAATCCATTCATATTTCACTTTTTCTTTGTCAGAACAGATTGCTTTGGCTGCGGGATCATATCCTTTGTAGCGTTGCATTTCTCCCATTCGTTTTCCGTTTTCATACCATTCCACTTTCCACTGTTCGTCCCAGTTCCATACATTAGCAATTATATCGGAAGGGTGCTCGTCAGATGATCCGGCCGGATATACATGTAACTGATGCTCTTTCGGGTAACCTGCACTTTTATAGATCCATTTCACTTGATTCCCATCTACTTCATACACTCCATACCCTCTCGGAGTACCATCTACATTAATATCCGCACGCCACCAGGTACCACATACGGCAGCCGTGTTATGCTCCATTAATGAGTCATTAAAGCATACATTCACATTAAAATGTGTATGTCCGGAAATGATGTGGGCATTATAACCTTCCAATAGTTCGTACAGTGCAGCTGTGTTGACCGTTTCATCTTGATCCAGCGTGTTATATCTTAGCTTCTTCTCAAGACTGGAAGGAATGTGCATTACTACAAAGACAAGTTTGTCTTTAGGCACATAAGAGAGGTCTTTCTCCAGCCATTGGAAAGTACGTTCATCAATGTAACCTATATATTGATAGTCACGGTTGACATAAAAACAATTGTCAAGTACAATATAATGTGCATTTCCTTTATTAAAAGAATAGTAGATAGGGCCGAAATAACTTTCGAAAGTGCGATAAGAGTATTCAAAAGTACGTCCTCCATACGTCATGTCGTGATTACCGATTGTCCGATAAATGGGAATCTCTAATGATGATACCGTATTTATATAGGAGGGATATAAAGAAGGAGTGTCACCTACAATATCCCCGCAATCGATGCCGAATACTTCTTTTTTGCCTGTATACGGACGAATATATTCTTTCATGTCCTGCAGGTATTTTGCATAAGCTTTTACGTCATCCTCGGAAGTTACCTGCGCATCTGCCTGCACTAAAAACAGATGATTGATTTCATTTTGCAGATTTCTTACCAATTCAAAGTCGTAAACACCTTGCTGGGCCGAATCCAGCTTTTGATAGAATAAAGGGAGTGTTTGTTCTGTTTTCGGTAAATATCCGGAAGGAGTGGAGATATAAATGAAACGAACATCCCTGTTAGGGGGAAGAGTATATTGGCCTTGTTGGTCAGTCAGCGTACAGTCTATTCCGTCGGTAACTACTATTCCCGGGATTCCTGTCCCATTACAAGTCACTTTCCCACGAATAGGGTTAGAAGGAATTTGGGCTTGCAAATTCAAGCCCAGACCCATTAATAAAAAGAATTGTAATAAATATATTTTCATAATTAGTTGGTTAGTCCAAACCTTATTCTTCGATAGATTTCAGATATTTATCAAAGCCTGTTTTAAAAGCGTTCCAATAGTCGTATTTCTTAACGTGACAAAGGTCGAAGGCAAAGAAGCCGTCACTGTTATTGATACAAGCATCAATAGCATCCGGTATTTTTGCGGATTGTCCTCCGTCAGTCCATCCGGTACTGTTACCTATATCCGGTCCGCCTGCAAAAGGTACATCTCCCTGTAGCAGTTCACGTCCATTCTTACAAAAACCTTCCATAGTCCATTCTCCGCTTCCATATATATTGTTCACGGAAGCATAGGCACCCAAAAAGATATAATCCAAATGGTCCGCATATCCATAATTCTTATAATCGGAAGTAGCCCATTTCGGATAATAAGCGGAGGTGTTGTATTTAGGGCTGGCCCAGTTTACACCTGATGTATAGTATGTTGAATACCAGGCACCGACATAAACTCCAAATTTGATATTGTTGTTGACTGATTTAACTTTCTCACGTGCCTTTACTATGAAATCATGAATAACTTTTGCTCTGAACTCCAACCACTTCTTAAAATAAACAGGCTGGTCAGAAGGTATTTCATCCGTACCGGGTACCATAATATCTGCCGGGAAGTTGGCTACAGTTTCACCGATGTATTCTTCGAACTTCTGTTTGGAGATATCTGAAAAATCACTTTCTAAACCATAATCATCATAACGGCAACGGTCTAGTATGATGCCGTCCAAATCATATTTAGCCAAGTCGGCTAACAACTGTAAAACAAAGTTTTGTACATCGTCATTAGCCGGATTGAAGAACTTCGCTCCATAATCAACTCCATCATCCAACAAATCCATTGTATTCGTTAGCCCATCGGCCAGATTAGCTACACTAGCCCATCCCTTTTTAGAATCATCACGGAATAGTACTCCATCATGTCCTAAATTATATGGACATAAATAACCACCTACAAATGTATTGATAGAAGCATTCACTTTTAATTCCTGTTTACGGGCCTCATCAATAAATGCTTGTAAGTAATCCCAAGTTTCGGTTCGTTCATAATAACTATACCCTGAATTTCCCCATACATCCATGCGCTTCACCTGATCTACGACATCAGTATTGAATAACACATCTCCCGTAGTGGGACGCACATCGACAATAATATCAGTAAAACCTGCCGCTTTTATCTTTGCCATATCTTTGGCTATGTTTTCCTTATTATTGGCATAGTCCGGGAAATTGGCAGCCGCATCAATCCAAATATATCGTGGTTTAGCTTCTGTGACATCTGGCTCTTCCGGCTTTTCTGTCGAATTATCATTCCACGGCCATCCGGGAATTCCATCAGAATCGTCACTACAGGAGGTTATTGTAACCGCTCCCAAGAAAGTCAATGCTAGTATTTTTAGAAATTTTCTCATATGATACTTGTTTTATTAGGTAGATACTGCCGATAGATCCGCAGTACTATTTTTTTATTTAAGAGTAACTACTGATGCTACGGATCTCTCGTCTCCGCTAGAGTCACTTGTCTTGATAGTCTCTTGCCCATTGACTAACATGCAACTAGAACCACCGCCGCCCAGATTGATAGCATCCGTACATCCCAGTGTTTTCATGATATTAGCTACATTTTCGGTGGTCATACCGGCAACTCCCGTTGTCATTCCATCTCCTTCACACACAAAAAGAATCATTTTCTTATCATTGGTGATACCAATAGCCGAACGAGGTCTGTTCACCGTGGCGCCAATATCTGATAAAATTTCTTCTTCGTATGTATTCTTTATGTTTCCATCCAACAGAAGTACGGGGCCACCGCCTATTCCTGTTTTAGCATTTAAGACAGTTCCTGTAGACGGAAAATTTTCGTCAGGAGTTGTTTCTGATTTTACCGGTGAGGGCTCTGAATACCAATAAGTAACATTGGATAGTGTTGTGTAAGTCCACATTGATTTGAATGAGCCATCATTCATTTCACAGAATGCAGCTAATACAGGATACCAGAATGGACCGTTAGTCCAATCTTCTGCTGTTACATTATTGTTCTTACACACCATTTCACCGTTACGCCATATTAGGCTTAATGACCCCTCATAGAAGAAACCTCCATTGATTACAATCGTGGAGTTATTTTCTTCATAAAATTCTTTTGGCTTTTTCAATCCAGTCTTTTCTCCTAATACACCAAATGCTGCCTTACTCATATCACCTACCGCAATATAAGCTATCGCTTTTTTGCCTTCCAGTGTTTCTGGTGATTTATATACGTTGATATGTTCAGGCAAGGTTCCATAAGTGCTTTTCACATTGGTCCAGCCTAAATTTACAATATCAGGATTGGCTTCAACAGGTTCAGTTGGAGTCTCCGGCTCCGCCCATGGCCAATCCGGGATATCAGTGTTATCATCACCACATGCTATGAAAAAAGGCAGTAATGATAATAACCATAACATTTTTTTCTTTGTTGACATATAGCTACTCCTTTAAATGATTTACAGATTTCTTTATCCCATATATGATGAATGGGTATTTTCTCATCATATATGAGATAAAGAGATCAATTAATTATTTGTCGATACAATCAAACTCATATCCTCCGATAACCTTACAGTTGTTATCCACGTAGTAAGCACGGAGCTTATATCCATCTGTTGTCGGAGCAAGCAATACATCACCTGTTGCAGCTACACCATCGGATGAATTGTATGAGGAAAGTGAAGGATTGAATGACAGAGCATCTGAAGTAGATACTGTACCTGTGAATGATCCGTCTGACGTTACATCATACATATATAAGCATGGAGTTCCACCCCATTGCGGGAAATGAGCTGTACATACCAATACAAGATATTGTGCATTATTAAAGCTTCTTGTATCCAGACAGTTGTTATTCATTGCCCAAGAATTACCATTGTCGGAGTCTTCCAGAGATTTACTTGCATTATTATTTGTTCCATTCACCCAATAAAGAATGTTAGAATCATAGTATGACAAAAAATAATCACTTTGAGCAGTAGTTCCTTTAGTCACAACTTTAGTGTTTGATGCGGGAGCTCCCCAATTACCTACACCATTCACTGTTACTACTTGAGGACTTCCCAATACACCGTCTGTTATAATCCAACGAACAAACTTATTGGAACCTGAACTGGCTGTTCCGTCACAAGTAGCAATAATAGAGGCATTAGTATTAATATCTCCTTGAACAGACACTTTCGTACCCATATCTAACCCTGTATTATTAGTATAAGTAGTCAATAAAGTTGGAGCAGTCGTAACAGAAGAAGTCTTATAGATTGAGAAAGACTTGCCATTAGTAGCCTTCGTTGCTAATAATATATTTCCCCTACTATCACTTGTCATACATCCTAAAGATGCAACACTCACACTACCCAAAGTTACATTACCAATCTTATTTCCCGTAGATGCATTGTAATATGCAGGAGTTGTGGTACCATCACCCAAGCAAACTACCAGATTATTTCCGGAAACAGCTAAAGAAGGTGCATTTGCTCCAGTCCAAGGTAAGCCGATAACTCCCATATCCAATTTAAACAATTCTGTTTCACTACCTTTTCTGTATCCGTAAGGAATCTTATCCGGTACTGCTTTTTGAATAGTATAAGTTTGCTTTGTCACTCCATCGTGAGCAATCACTGTAAGCTCAACAGGTGAATTAAAATTAAGAGGCTCTGTTTTAGGATCCGGTGACATGGTCGCATGAGCCGACAGTGAATAATCTGCCAAGCAAGAAGATAAATCTTCCGCAGAGATTAAAGATACAGTTTTGTGGTCTTCATCAATAATACCTGTAATGTCTTCAGACGGTATTGAGAAACTTAATAACTGACACTTAGTAGACTTAACTCTTTCGCCTGTGATGCAGATTTGTTTCTTATATCCTTGAGCGTCTGTATAAGTGAAATAATTCTCTTTAGTCAGATCGAGAATTGAAAGAACCGGTTCAATAGTACAGTTTGGTGCCAACTTTGCCTGAATCCTCATCGCTTTCATATATTCTGAAGTTTCATTATCACTATTTTCCGGATAATACCATGGCATAGGAATTACATACTTATCTACAGAAGCATCTGCAATAGTATATACCACAGCCTCTTTATCCACGTATGGCCCAGAAGTAAAGAGTGCAGTCAAGCTCGTGATTCCCTGTCTGTCCGCAGTAGGAAGCACATATTCCGGATCCTGGCAAGAACTCGTGAGAGCCAAAATCCCTAATAATAGATATAGTATATTCTTTTTCATAATGTTTTCATTTTAGATTTATTGCCATTCTGCATATTGAGTTACCGCACCGTTATTGTCCAACTCTGCCTGTGGCATTGGGAAACGATACATCTTAGTCGGGAAATTACGATCTTTATCATCACATTCTGTATAAATGTAAGTGAAAGACCCATTTGCATTTTTCTCTATTTTCATTCCATGAAGACGAATACCGGTAAATGCTGTCGCAGATAATTTCCAACGACGCATGTCCCAATAATAATGTCCTTCATAAGCAAGTTCTACTTTGCGTTCCTGACGGATGGCTTTCATTAAATCATCCCCACTTTTGTCTGTGTAAGACAATCCCACTCTGTTACGAATATCTTTTATGTCTTTATTTGCCTTATCCGTATAGCCATTCAGATGATAACATGCTTCTGCATGATTCAGTAATACCTCTGCGTAACGAATTTCTGTCCATGGCTGTGTACTGGCTTGTATGGAAGTAAAATTATGAGCTTCATCTACCAATTTACGTAAATAATACCCGGTAGTAGAACGTCCTTCCGGTTTGGCATCTGTTTTCCATGCAGCCCAACCATCAGTACCGTTTACGAAAGATTCTATCGGTCTGCCTTTCCATGTTGCTCCATTATAAAGAATGGTAGCTTTAAAGCGTGGTTCTAGTTTATCATAAGGAGGAGTCGTTGTAGTACCTTCAGCAGTATGCCATGCACTCCAATCGGGGAAGCCACTACCATCTGCATATTCATACGATTCAACCATCTCTTGTGTCGGAGTACCGAATCCACCAGTCATGGAATTGCCGTCGAGCGCTTTATCACCTCCAGGAACCATATATCCATCAAAGTCATGAGTCACAGTGGAACTCTTATCATAACAATATTGTAGAATGGCTTCTTTGCTTCCTGCTTTAAAGGCATTTGAATAGTCTTCTTTTGCTTCTAATTCATAACCCATTCCCATCACCTTTTCAGCTGCAATACGAGCGTCATCCCATCTTTCCGCATACAACATAGCTCTCGATAACATTGCATAAGCAGCTCCGCTAGTTAAACGTCCGTTAGGAGTTTTATCAACAGGCAAATGTTCACCGGCATATTTTAGATCATTATATACAAAATTCCATCCGTCGGCTTCCGAACTAACTGGCATATCCTTTTTTATATTATCCAGATTCTCATCGTATATAATCACTTCTTTATAACGCTTTAATAAATCTGTATAGAGATACCCTCTGAAGAAACGCATTTCAGCTTCCAAGCGTTCTTCATCAGTCTGACCAAATGAAGCATATTTCTTTAATTTATTGATACCTTCATTGACACGACGCACATATTCGTACATTGTCGTCCAGTTGCCCAGGTAAGTACTAACATAATTCACTGTGAGAACAGAACCTCCATAAGCTATTTCACTAGGAATCTGACATTTGGACATATAATTATAGGAACCATATTTAAGCTGATCTGTCAAAGCCTCTGTCATTCCCGCTAAACATTGTCCGTCCCGATAGACTCCTAAATAATCTATATAGCGATAGAAATCGTTGACTGCTTGTTCTGCATAATCGAGTTTACTCCATACAAGTTTATCTGATGCTCTGTCTGTTGGAGTCATGTCCAGATAATCACTACATGAGCCAAGCCCTAAAGAGGCTCCCAACAATATGATACTTAATACTTTTGTTTTCATAATAGAACTTTTAAAGGTTTAGAAAGTCAAAGTGATACCGCCCATAATGGTGCGTTGTTGAGGATAGTATCCGTTATTTACTCCCGGAGATTCAGGATCGATTCCATCAGGAAGACCGCAGAGCGTAAATAAATTAGAACCTTCTACATAAATTCTAAGATTCTGAATGCCGACAGGACTCATCCATTTCTTGGGGAATGTGTAACCCAATTGTGCGGATTTGAGACGAAGGTATCTACCGTTACGCAACCAGAAAGTGGAAGCTAATCCATTATCTCCTCCATGTCCTTGATTACCTAACGTAAGACGTGGGAATGTTCCATTCGGATTTTCTACTGTATATGCATTCTGAACTAAATATAATGGTGAGTTGGCACCTTCTTTAAATGCCTGTGTCCATACAGTGTTGTCGTCATAACCATTATAATAAGTACCCGTCAATGATACGTCGAACAGTGCACCTCCAGTAAATTGTGCACTTAAATCGAATCCATTCCAGGCACAATTCAGGTTCAAACCGTAAGTTAATTCGGGACGATTGCCACGTCCAACACGTGTTCTGTCATCTTCGTCTATTTTACCATCACCATTTAAATCTCTGTATTTGATATCACCGACATTAGGACGAGTGCCATACCAGGCTGAATTGTCTATTTCTTCTTCCGAACGGAATAAGCCATCTGCAACCCACACAACAGAAGCATCGACACTACGTCCTGTGCGTTTTCTCCACTCTACTGTGTTCGGACTATCCGGATAACGGAGATAACGGTTTCTTGCAAATGTCAGATTGAAGCTTGCGCCATAGGAGAATGGCTTGCCTGCCAAGTTTAATTTATTACGATGGCTCACCGTTACTTCAACGCCTTTGCTATCGACCTTATTATAGTTGGCATAAGTATAATAATATCCTCCCATAGATGGGGGGTAATCGCCTCCCATTGCTGTCAAAATATCATAGGTATAATTATAGAATGCGTCAAACTCCATTCCCAACAGACCATTCCACATCGTAAAGTCAAATCCTGCATTGTAGGTTAAGGTGTTCTCCCAAGTTAGAGTAGGATTGGCAATTACAGAGGCGCGTAATGCTTGCATTACTTTTCCATTCAGAATTGTCTGGTATGCATTTTTGTTACCATCCATCAAATTGTAAGTACTAAGGAAAGCATACGGACTCACTGCATCGTTTCCTAATAAACCGACAGATGCACGTATCTTCATATCATCCAGAAATGTCAGACTAGACATAAAATCTTCTTTAGATATTCTCCACGCTACTGACGCTGACGGGAAGAATGCCCAACGTTTCCCACTAACATTGCCGGCAAATTTGTAAGAACCATCATATCGACCTGTAAACTCTGCCAAATACTTATTGTCATAGTCATATTTCAAACGAAAAACATAACCAATACTACGGTTTGCATCACTGTATCCCGAGATTGGAGAGTCTGCCGGTTGTCCAAAGCTCAATTCCGGTAGTTCAGAGAAACTCATGTTCTTATTATAGCCGGAGAAACTGTTTTCTTTATAATCCCGGATTTCTGCCAATACCATTGCTTCTACATTATGTTTTCCGAAGGAGCTTGCATAGTTTATACTTCCTTGGCCTACCATTTGATGAGAACTATACTGTCCTTCACCTAAATTTATTCCATTTGCTGTGCCGCGAGGATCGTCTGCTTTAGACCAAGTCCAATCTGCTGTCGAAGTCGGCATTTTATGTATATATGTGGAGTAAGGCGTATTCAAATTCTTATTATGAGAAGTTGTATAGTCATAAGCTCCGGTTACTTTTACACTCAAACCTTTAACCCAAGGCACATTGTATTGCAATGAGATATTGGTCTGCAAATCAAAGCTATTGGTATGCTTGTATCCGGATTCATAAATAGCAGCCAACGGACTGTTGGGCAGACTTGTGTTATTCTGTGTAGTAGCAGTATAAAGTCCGTCATATGTTTCCGGCAAATATGGATGCATCATTATAGTCTGATGAGCTACTGACAACCAACCTTGTTCACCCAATTCGGAATTAGAATCCGTACCGCCTGAAGCATATCCCGGAGTTTCACGTTTACCGACATTTCCTGCAATACCTAAACTTAACTGGAAGTTCTTAGCCAGTTGAGTCTCAAGATTAGTTCTTAAATTGTATCTCTTGTAAGAGAAATTGTCAATGTTACCTTTTTGACCTAAATAACCCACAGAAGCAAAGTAACGCATCTTATCACTACCTCCCTGTATTGTTACATTGTGTTTCTGATTAATACCGGTTCCGAATACTTTATCAATATAGTTAACATTATCCCATCCGTCAGTAGGATCACCATTCAACATAGCTTCCACATTCGCCTTTGTAAAAACGGGATTATATTGACTAATGTTTGAAATGCTTCCATTAGCCATTTTATCCATCATGTCAGCCATATTATAATAATATGCAAATTGAGGTCCATTCATAAACTGCGGGAAGTTTGCATTCATAGATGCTCCTATTGAACCATTATAAGTGATTTTGGATTTTCCTTCCTGACCTTTTTTTGTAGTTATAATAATAACACCACCGGCTCCTTTTAATCCATAAACAGCTGCAGAAGCTCCATCTTTCAAAACAGATACACTTTCGATATCATTAGGGTCAATATCATTAATAGAACGAGGCATTCCGTCTACTATATAAGTAACATTATAAATAGAACCACGAACTCGTAATGTAGCCTGATCGTCTCCGGGTTCACCAGATACTTGAACAGATGAAATACCTGGCAAACGTCCACCTAAAAGACTCGACACATTGGTTGCCGGTGCTTTCAGCAGTTCGTCGCCTTTCACCGCAGATACGGCTCCGGTTAAAGATTGCTTCTTGGCAGTACCATATCCGACAACAACCACTTCATCCAAAGCTGCCACATCATCTTTCATAACCACATTAATGGTCGTCTGACCTGCTACCTTTATTTCCTGATCTGACATTCCAACATATGAGAATGATAAAATGTCTTTTGCGGTGGCCTGAATGCTATATTTTCCATTTACATCTGTAATAGTGCCATTAGTAGTTCCTTTTACGACAACACTTACTCCTGGTAGCGGTTCTCCTATACCATCAGTAACAGTTCCTTTCACTAAACTCTGTGCATGACTACTGATAGCACATGCAAATAGCGCGCAGATTGAAAACATAAATATTTTCAATATACGAGAGTTCTTCTTGATTTTTGAGTTAAACTCTGTCATAGAATTAATTTTTAGATTATTAATATAGATTGGTTAACATATCCATTATTGTTTATAGCTGTTCCAATACTTTCCAGCATTGGTATAACCCTCTTGGTACATGGAAACATCCTTTCCATTTTCCTCCTTTGAGTGGTAGTAGCACTTCACCTCTCCGATTTAAGTATCCATACCATTCGGGATGCTCTTTATCTTTAAAATGGGTCCATGTATAATCGTGTACTTTTTCAAACCATTCCAGACATTGGTTATCTCCGGTCAATTGATAACTCTTCAGAAGAGATATGAGTGTTTCAATATGCACCCACCAGAGTTTCTGGTCCCATTCCAGTTGTTGGGGAGGACAACCGTTACGATCCATAAAATAGTAGATACCCCCATATTGCTTGTCCCAGCCATAATTAAGCATCGTAAGGGGGGTCTCTTTGGCTTTCTCTATCAATTCAGGACGATTCAGACGCTTGCCCAGATCCATAATAAACCACATAGCTTCAATGGCATGCCCCGGAGTTACCTGACGGCCTTCAAAACAATCGACCAGATTACCGTCTATGTCCACGTTTTCAACAATGATACCTCCGAGTTCGGGACGATAGAAAACTTCCATCACTTCATGGATACAAGTATCCATTGTTTCCCGCAGATACGTTTCATCCAATAAATGCTCTATCTCCAGTGCCAGGTTACAGAGGATCATTGGCAAGGCAAAGTTCTTCAGATTACGGGTACCCGGATGAAGCTTATTCCATTTACCTTTCGGGTTATCTACTTTGGAAAGGATAATGTCGAAAGTTTTCTTGGCAATGTCAGCATATTCCTGATTACCGGTTGCAAGGCTTAACTGTCCGAAAGCCATGGTGGCGAATGTATACGAGAATATATTATACGGTTCTACCAATGGTCTACCCGAACGGTCAAGGGAAAAATACCAGTTATAGTTACCATCATGTCCATATTTTTTTAGAAATTCACCGCCTTGAACGGCACAATCCAGCCATTCCTTGCGTTTTTCCACTTTATTGTAAAGCATGGAGAACATCCACACTTCACGACATTGCAGCCAGATGAACTTATCCGTATCGAACACTTTTCCTTCACGGTCCAGGCAGGTGAAGTAACCACCATACTCGTGGTCTTGGGAGTGTTCAAGCCA
>OGKA01000569.1_pt1 | contig 39733 bp, 41 predicted proteins | sample 1572211 | NCBI WGS metagenome assembly OGKA01 (sample SAMEA2582125, study PRJEB24529) | metagenome | biome: Human gut stool | place: China | collected 2011 | reverse complement strand
TGATCGGCAGTGACGCAGATATTCTGATCTGCACAAAGTCGGATCTTGTGGTACGGGATATTGATCTGCTGAAGAAGCTTGGACGTGTAACCGTTTCATGGTCGATCAACACACTAGATGAAAATTTCAAGAACGATATGGACTCTGCTTCGAGCATTGAGCGCCGTATCTCTGCTATGAAGCAGGTATATGAAGCAGGTATCCGTACAGTCTGTTTCGTATCCCCGGTATTCCCCGGTATCACGGATTTTGAAGCAATCTTTGAGCGGGTAAAGGATCAGTGCGATCTGTTCTGGCTCGAAAATCTCAATCTTCGAGGCGGTTTCAAAAAGACAATTATGGATTATATCGCCGGAAAATATCCTGATCTTGTACCACTTTACGACGAGATCTATAACAAGCATAACCGCAGCTACTTTGAAGCACTTGAAGTAAAAGCTGAGAAAATGGCTAAGAAGTATGATTGTGCCTTTGTGGATAATGAAATGCCTTATGGCAGAGTCCCGCAGGGACATCCGGTGATCGTAGATTATTTCTATCATGAGGAAATCCGTGGGACAGAGAATACCGGAAAAAGAAATCGCTAACTTCCAGCTTGGTTATAAGATCGGATTTATCAATGATGCTGAGATATGGTTACTCATGTTAAAATAACGCAATACCTCTGTTATATATATAATGAGGATGAAATAGACGAGTTGATTCTGCTGATACGCGATAGCTTTATGCTGGCTTTTACGGTTCTTAAAGATACACTTGTGAAGAAGCTGGAGGAAGCGATTGGATGTAAAAAAGCAGTCGATAACCCTGGGAGGAGTCCGCGGTGAAGGATAAAGCAGTATATACATGTACATATAAATCAAAGTTAGGCGATATTCTGCTGGCGGCAGACGCGATCGGACTCACGGGTCTGTGGTTTGAGGGGCAGAAGTATTTTGCAAATACACTTCCAGACGGAGCTATTTCACAGGAATCCCTGATTTTAACCGAGGCAAAGAGATGGCTGGATATTTATTTTTCTGGCAAAGAACCGGACTTTATTCCGCCGCTGCATCCGACTGGCTCCGCATTTCGACAGGCGGTGTGGCAGATTTTATTGCAAATTCCGTATGGACAGACGACTACCTATGGGGAGATTGCAAAAAAGCTGGCGAAGATGCAGAATGCGTCCCATATGTCCGCGCAGGCGGTAGGCGGTGCAGTGGGGCATAATGAGATCTCCATCATCATTCCATGTCACCGCGTAGTAGGAACGAATGGAAGCCTGACCGGGTATGCGGGTGGAATTGATAAGAAAGTGGAACTGCTTACGCTGGAACATACCGATATGAGTCGTTTTTTTGCGCCGAAGAAAGGAACGGCGCTTTAGTTATTAAGTGGAAAAATTGGAATTTTTAAAGCTGTTGCCATTTTATAAGTTGGCAGCAGCTTTTTGCCTATATATTCTTATTGACTTGTTGACATGGAAACAAGTGAGCGGTATAATACATTTGTTTCCAGAGAAACAAGAAAGGAGAATAAAATGAATTCAGAATTATTAGGTTTGTTTGCAAAGTACATGGAAAAGCAGGAAGTCCTATCGAAACTGACGGAATCAGAAGAGCTTCATGGCTATAATTATTCAGAAATACATACGATTGCTGCAATAGGAGATATGGAGTTTCCAAATGTCACAGGAATTTCACAGGCTATGCATATGACCAGAGGAGCAATCAGCAAGATCACAAGAAGACTTATGCAGAATGGAATGATTGAGTCTTATATGGCAGAAGGAAATAATCAGAAGATTTTCTTTAAACTGACTGATAAAGGACAGCAGCTATACGAAGAACATGAGAAAAGGCATAATCTGTGGCTGGAACGTGATAACGCATTTTTACAAAAGTACAGCAAAAAAGAACTGGATGAAATACAGCAGTTTATGATGGATTTTAATAATTATCTGGAAGATAAAATAGCAGAAATAGGAGGACATAACGAATGTTAATTGATATTACTTTAAAAATCACACCCAAAATGGTAACGGATGCACAGGGAAATGAAAAGAAAGCACTGGTAGGTCATCTTGGAACACATTTTGATGTTATGAACAAAGAGTTCCCTTTAGAATATACAAAGAGAAGGGCGATAGTCTTTGATGTTTCTGATGTTGGTGACAGGGATATAGATATTGATGATATCGATATTAGTAAAGTAGAACAGAATATGTTCGTGGCATTTTATACCGGATTTATTGAAAAAGAAGGCTATGGTGGAAAAGAATATTTTACAGGGCACCCACAGCTTTCAGACAAATTGATAGATGCTCTGCTTGACAAAGGAGTATCTATCATTGGAGTAGATTGTGCAGGTGTACGACGTGGAAAAGAACATACACCAAAGGATCAGTATTGTGCGGATCAAGGCGTTTTTATCATTGAAAACCTGTGTAATCTGCAAAAGGTTATTGAATCAGGAGGGACTTGCCTTATCAATACCTATCCTATGAACTATGCTGACATGACCGGATTGCCTTGTAGGGTTGTTGCAGAGGTTTAGACAACTTCCGGTTTGATGAAATATAGAAATTATTGGAGAGGAAAAAATATGGTTGGAAGAATTTATCACGTAGGATTAACCGTTTCTGATGTAGATCGCTCCATTGCTTTCTACAGAGACATTCTTGGGCTTGAATTTCAGGGCGAAATCTTTATGGAGGGCGAAGAGACAGATAAAATGTTTCGCAAGGAAAATTGTAAAGCAAGGGTTGCATATTTGAATGGTTCGAAGGCTCTTGAAGCACCACCGATTGAATTGATTCAGTTTGTAGACAGCAAAATCCATAAGGAACAATCAGACTTGTTTACGACATCTATCTCAGAAGTATGCTTTTACACGGATGACATTGATTCTGTCTACAAAACCCTTATTGAAAATCATGTGGAGTGCTTGTCTGAACCGCAGTATTTCGATTTCAGGGCAGATGGGTTTGGGGAAAGCAGAGCGTTTTATTTCAGAGACCCGGATGGAATCATTCTTGAGATGATGCAACCTTTGTAAAATAATAAACAACTTCCAGTTTATATAACAGAAAAATCAGACGGATCTTGTACTTTGGGGTAATATTAAATATAATCCCGTCTTTGACAGTGATATTTGGAAAAACACCGCAGGAAGGCTTATTCTATATAGCTTTTCCGGCGGTGTTTTTTCGTTTTACAATATAGTCTTTTTTATGAGAATCAGAACTGTGTCATACGGAATTTTCAGTTCAGAAAATGCCTACCTGTGAACAGTTACGTCATCTCTGCATATCAAGAATGAAGAATATATAAAGATTGACAATTTCAAAATCCTGTCGTATACTTCTTTCAGTCCCAAATGGGATTGAATGGGGAAGGTTATGGAATATAAAATACAAAAACTTTACGATCAGGTCAACCAGGCGATCATCCGCTGCCGTGGTGTATACTCGATGTGGGCAAAGAATAACAATGTGAGCTATAACCGGATGCTGGTGCTTTACACCATCCGCGAATTCGGATTCTGTACGCAAAAGCAGATCTGTGATTCGTATCTGCTTCCGCGGCAGACGGTGAACCATGTGATTTCAGAGATGAAAAAGGACGGGATTCTTGTAACGGATCCGGAAAAGAGCACCGGGAAGGAAAAGGCGCTTGTTTTGACGCCGGAGGGCGAACGGTATTCGGAAAAATTATTATATTCGTTAAGCCGGATGGAAGAGCGGGCGGCGAAACGTCTGGGAGAGGACAAGATCCGCAGAATGACGGAACTGTTTATGGAGTATGACCAGATTCTGGAAGAGGCACTGGAGGAGACGGACGATGAAGAGTAAGGCGGGAACGGATACAGAATTTTTCCGGACGGAGAAAATTCCGAAGATATTGCTGCAAATCGCACCTCCGGTTATGCTGGCGCAGCTGATTCAGGCGATGTATAACATTGTAGACAGTTTTTTTGTGGGAAAATATTCCGAATCGGCGCTGACGGCGCTTTCGGTCATTTATCCGTTGCAGCTCATCATCATTGCGCTGGCGGTGGGAACCGGCGTGGGCGTGAATACCTACATGGCGCGCCTGTATGCACAGAAAATGCCGGGACAGGCGGAAGAAACAGCGGGAACAGGCACGCTTCTGGCGCTTGGAACCTGGTTTATATTTGCCATTTTCTCGATCTTCTGTATGCGTCCGTATGTCCTGACAAGTGCGAATACCCCAGAAGCGATCGAGAGTGCTGTTATCTACGGACAGATCGTCTGTATCGGCAGCATCGGGGCATTTCTGGAAGGAAACTGGACGAAGGTCCATCAGTCGCGGGGCAATATGCACCGTCCGATGGTCGCCCAGACCGTGGGGGCGCTGACGAATATCGTGCTTGACCCGATCCTGATTTTCGGACTCGGTCCGGTGCCGGAGCTGGGAGTCGCGGGTGCTGCCTATGCGACTGTCTGCGGACAGGTGGCAGCTGCGGTCATCACATCGTTTGGCGGGGTTGGCAGATTGCCAGAGCGCACAAAAATGCCGCTCTATATCAAGCAGATCTACTGGTTTGGCTACGCGTCGATTATTATGCAGGCATTATTTACAGTTTATATCGTGATCTTAAATGCGATCCTTGCCGGATTTTCAGATTCGGCAGTGACGGTGCTGGGGCTTTATTATAAAATGCAGACGTTTTTCTTTATCCCGCTGATGGGCTTGCAGACGTGTATCGTTCCGGTGCTCAGCTTTAACTATGCAACCAAGAGCTATGCGAGATGCCGGGAAATTATGCGGGACAGCTATGGATTTTCCTGTGTGTTTATGCTGGTCGGTGTGATCTGCTTCGTTTTCTTTCCGGTGCAGCTGCTCCGGTTTTTTTCAAAGAGCAGTGAGGTCATCGCGATCGGAAAAAATGCATTCCCTATCATCGGGGCAAGTTTTATTCCGGCGGTATTTTCACTGATGACCCCGGTCTTCTTCCAGGCGATCGGAAATGGAAAGATCAGCCTCTTTTTGTCCGTGATGCGCCAGATCTGCTGCCTGATTCCGATTTTCTGGCTGCTGTCGCTGATTGACCTGCGCTTTACCTGGTTTGCATTTCCGATCTCGGAAGTGCTGGTCGGTGTCACAGGAATCGTGCTTTATTACAAGGAAATCAAAAGAGACTTTGATAAAGGAGCAGCATGAGGAAGCACGTAAAAACATAGAAAATAGTTTCGTAGAAAATTTTTAAACGCTTTTAATGAATTGAAAAGGAACCGCCTGGGTCAGTCTATCAGCTGGCATCAGGACGGTTCCTTTTTTGAAAGGAGAATGAATGTGACATAAAAAATTGAATGTATGCATTTTGTGTACGTATGAGGCATAATGCCTGTCAGACGAAATGGGTATTTCACCCTTATGCTACAAATGCGTACATCATCACATAATGGCACAGGCTTCCGCCCATGACAAACAGATGGAAAATCTCATGCGAACCGAAATTTTTATGCGTTGCATTGAAAATCGGCAGTTTTAATGCGTAGATAATGCCTCCAGCCGTATAGATGAGTCCGCCGGTCAGCAGCCAGAGAAATGCACTTTTCGGAAGTGCTAGTACGATCTGACGGAACGCCAGCACGCAGATCCAGCCCATCGCGATGTAAACTAGCGAGGAGAACCACTTCGGGCAGTTGATCCAGAGCGCGTTGACGAGAATCCCGGCAATCGCGATACCCCAGACGAGCGCCAGAAGCCGGTAACCGGCGTTATTTCCAAGGACGATCAGGCAAACCGGTGTGTAAGTCCCGGCAATCAGGATGAAAATCATCATGTGGTCGATCTTACGCAGGATTTTATTAACGTGCTCGGAAATATTAAAGGTGTGGTAGGTCGTGCTGGCGGCATAGAGCAGAATCATGCTGACGATAAACACAGCCAACGCCGCAAGATGGCGCGAATCTGCTTCTCCAGCCGCTTTGTGAAGCAGCGGAACTGCCGCGATCACCGCGCCGATCATCGCGATAAAATGCGTCAGCGCGCTTCCGGGATCCTTTACGTGGAATTTATGATGCTTTGTTTCAACGAGTTCCGTTGTGTCAGATGTATGTTTTTGACTAGAAATCATAGGATAACCTCCTTTGCCGTAATTTCAATAAAGTAATTGTAAATATGATATGTAGTATTTAAAACTACATAGAATGTTTTTATATACTATACATCTTTTCTGAAAAATATGCAAGAGGGGAATGGGATATGTTATAATATAATGTATGAACAGTAACGAAAGGTTTTCACGTTTCGTGTGAGTTGGTAATAAATATATGCAATGGTTTGCATATGAAAATTTTAAAGTTCACAAGAGAAAGAAAAAAGACTCATAGATGATTTGAGAAGTTAAAATGCTCGGGAATCCATGGATGAAGTAGAGAGGAAATCGGTTATGTTAGATATATTATACGAAGATAAAGATATTTTAGTTGTGGTCAAACCAGCCGGAGTTGAGTCGCAGACATCGAGACGCCTGGAGCCGGATATGGTCAGCGAGATAAAAAATTATCTCCACCGGAAGGCACAGGAGACGAAAAAGTTATCCACAGGATTATCCCCAAAAGCGTCCACAGCCCCGGTGGATCCGTATGTTGGAGTTATCCACCGACTGGACAAGCCGGTGCGCGGTGTGATGGTATATGCCAAGAACCTGAAAGCGGCAGCGCACTTAAGCCGTCAGGTACAGGAGGGAAAACTGGAGAAAATCTATCAGGCGCTCGTATGTGGAAAACCTGTGGATAATGTGGGTAAGTACGTGGATTATCTGTTGAAAGACGGGAAAACGAATACCAGCCGGATTGTGGATAAGTCGGTCGCCGGTGCGAAACGGGCAGAGCTGGAATATCAGATATTAGAAAAAAAAGAACAGGAAGACGGTACCGTGCGTTCACTGGTGGAAATTCATCTTCACACAGGACGCCACCATCAGATACGCGTACAGTTTGCCGCGCATGGGACACCGCTCATGGGAGATACCAAGTATGGCGCACCAGCGGCTGCTTCCGTGGGACGTGCCCGTCGGGAACCGCTGGCGCTGTGCGCGGTCCGTTTATCGTTCCTTCACCCGGTGACGGGAAAAAGAATGGAGTTTTCCACCAAACCACAATTTGTTCTGTGAGCGAATTTTTCTATAAGTCAAGAAAATAAAAGGTCAAGGGTGAATAGAAGGTAAGACGTGTATATTTTTATCCAGCCTGCCCATACTAGAGTGTGTACAAAGGAAGTACGAATCATAAATGGGCAAAGTCCATGGGTAAGCCCCGGAGCGACTAAAGAGGGCTTACAAAAGAGACCGCAGGAGTCGGGAGAAGCGAGAGCTGACACCGGTTTCCTGTGGTTTTTCGTTGCCATACATCCGGAAAAAGGGCGTGTAGATTTAAGGAAAAGACGTTTGTTTGAATGGATGGCTGTAGAAATTATAGAACCATAACGGTGTATGGCATCAAGAAAAAATCGGGAAGGTGGAGCAGACAGATGGCACTCAGCAGAAAACAGAAAAAAGCATTTCTCACAGCAGCAGTCACGGCGGGCGTGTATTTGAGTTTCCGTTACCTGCTGCCGCTTGTATTCCCATTTCTGGCAGCGTATCTGATGGCGCTGCTTCTCCAGCCATCGGCAGCATTTCTCGAAAAACGGCTGCGAATCTCCTTCCGCGGGCGCATGATCGGCGTTCCCATCGGTATGATCGGGGGCGTGGAGCTGATTTTGCTGAGCATTTTTCTGGTCGGTCTGCTGGCAGCAGGGGGACGGCGTTTCACGGAGGAGCTGGAACACTTTTTAGAAGAGCTTCCAGGACGGATGGAGGAATTGTCACTGCTCGGACAGCAATTTGAACAGTCGATCGAGCGAGTCCTTCATCTGCCTGCCGGTAAAATCGGGCAGCTCTTTCGCGGAACAGGCTTGCAGGGCGGTGGACAGGTCAAGGAGATCCTGCTGCCGCAGCTCCTTCAGAAATCAGTTCCTGCTGCGGCGGGGATTGTGCGCGCGGTTATTGTGGTTGTTTTATTTTTCATTGCCTCGATTTTGAGTTTACAGGAGATGGACGAACTGCGCCGGAGGCGGTTTGATTCGATGTTTCACCGCGAATTTTTCCTGCTCGGCAGGCGCCTTGCGGTGACAGGAAGCGCATGGCTGAAAACCCAGTCGGTCATTTTCCTGATGACTTCGGCATTTTCGATGGCGGGGCTTTTGCTGATTGGAAATCCATATTATATTCTGGGCGGAATCGGAATCGGGGTTCTGGATGCCCTGCCGATCTTCGGCGCAGGGACGGCGCTGGTGCCGTGGAGTCTTTTTCTCCTGTTTAAGCGGGAGTGGGGATACGCGCTGATTCTCTTCGGGCTGTATCTGTTCTGTTATTTTCTGCGTGAGTTCACGGAGGCGCACCTGATGGGGAAGAAAATGGGGCTGTCGCCGCTTGAAACGCTGGCGGCGATCTATGTGGGCTTGCAGCTGTTCGGTCTGTTTGGATTTCTGCTGGGTCCGATTGGGCTGTTGATTATTAAGGATTTTGTGGAGGAGTATGGGGAAGCGGACGAAGGAGCGGATGCTCATTAAGTAGGCGCTTTTAGAGGAGAAAAGAGGAAAAAAGTGGAGTATTGGTGGATGGACGATCTGAAATTGCTTTTGAATGTGGAAATTTAAGGAGATGAAAGGATTTTTTAGAATTGCCGCGAGACAAAAGGATCATATATAATAGATAAGGAATTAAAAACGCATAAAAGTTCTGGAAAACAGCAGAGAAAGAGTTGCTGGAAGATAGCTGGATGTTAAGCTGAAATAAATATGCATATCATTTAATATGGAGGAACAAACGTGAATTTATATACAAAAGAGTCAGGCTCCGGACAGCCGATGGTGCTGCTTCACGGAAATGGAGAGGACAGCTCCTATTTTGTGAACCAGATATCCTTTTTTGAATCAAAATATCTCGTGATTGCGTTGGACACCCGTGGACATGGCAGCTCTCCACGTGGTCGTGGGACATTTACCTTGGAACGGTTTGCTGATGATTTGAAAGGATTTCTTGATCGCCGGGGACTTAGGCGGATCATTTTGCTGGGGTTCAGCGACGGCGGCAATATTGCGCTGATTTTTGCACTGAAATATCCGGGATATGTCGATCGGCTGATTTTAAATGGAGCGAACTTAAACCCGTTTGGCATGAAGCCGTCCGTGCTGGCGGATGTGGCGCGGGAGTATGTGGGAGTTGTGGGGAAGCTCTGGCTGCAGAAAAGCGGCATCGGGCAGATACGGGGAAAAATGCAGATGGCAGCAGGAAAAATGCGGACAGAAAAGCAATTTTCAAAAGAAAACGAAAAACAGAATGGACAGGAAGGACTGAATAAACAACAGAGAAGAAGCTGTCAGAAAGAAAAAATTCCTGAAAATAAGGAAAATGATCGGAAGGCAAATATACACAAAAAAGAGCTTCTATCCTTAATGTTGTATGAACCCTGGATCCGCCCTGAACTTCTCCACCGCCTGAAAATGCCCGTCCTTGTGGTAGCAGGGAGCGACGACATGATCCGCGAATGCCACACGCGCCAAATCGCACGTTCTCTGCCAAACGCAAGGATTCGGCTTTTAGAGGGCACCCATTTTATTGCAGCAGAGAACCCGGACGCATTTAACCAATGTGTTGCATCATTCCTGGAACAGACACAGGGCGGCGAGCTGGCGCAGATGAGCCGAGTCTGGGGCAGCCGGAGAGCCGGAAGGCTGGAGAAGGAGAAGATCCGTCGGGCGGCGGTGCTGGTACCTTTGATTCAGAAAGGCGGGGAGTACCACGTGGTGTTTGAGGTGCGCGCGGGAAGCTTAAAAACTCAGCCGGGCGAAATCTGTTTTCCGGGCGGTGCCGTTGAGCGGGACGAGACACCGAAGCAGGCGGCGATTCGTGAGGCGATGGAAGAACTCTTAATCAGTCGCCGCCAGATTCGCGTTATCGCGCCGTTGGATGTGCTGGAAGCACCCGGAGCGATGGAGATTTCTCCATTTTTAGGTGCGCTGCAGGGCTACCGCTGGTCATATTCCGAGGCGGAGGTCGATCATACCTTTTCTGTCCCGCTCCGCTGGTTCGCGGAACATGAACCGGAGCGATATGAAACAGAACTTGTGACCGTGCCGGAAGAGACATTCCCGTTTGAAGATGTTCCGGGCGGACGCGATTACCGCTGGCGGCGCGGACATTACGATGTCTACTTCTACCGCCGCGAGGAAGGAATCATCTGGGGGATGACAGCGAAGATTCTGCGGTCACTGGCGGAGATGTACCGGGAGGATATTTTATTAAAATAGGATTCGTAAGATAGGGATAAAAACATTATTTTTTGTTCGAACGCAACCGAGTCAGTGACGACCGAGTAAAAAATGCGAGGCATCGTCAAGACTTGTACAAGGGCGAGTTCCAGCCTTGACAAACCCGACCGATTGGCGTAAAATCATAATACTGTCAGGATTTGCGCGGCTGAGTTTGTGGATGCCGTGGAAGAAATCCGGCGTTTGATTTTAGAACATCAAACAATAAGAAACAAAACAGGCGAAGAGAGGAATCAGTAAACTTTGACACACGTCCAGAGAGAAAGCCGTATGGTGCGAGGCTTTTGTGTCCCTGAAAGTTGAACCGGCCCTGGAGCTGTGCATGAAAATGCAACGTATTTCCGGCGTTAACGGAAGTTAAGTGAGCCAGAATCGGAACGAAATTCTGGTTAAGCAGGGTGGTACCGCCGAAGTTAAGCCATTCGGTCCCTTTGATCGCAGCGATCAGCAGGGATCGGATGGCTTTTTTATTTCTACGAAATAAAAAACAACAATGCACACTCGGCGCAGGGGAATATGGCTGCGATGGCAGCCGCGCCTTGGCGCCAAAATCCGGCAAGCCGGATTTCAATAAAATGTTTTTAACAAGGAGAAATGACATGGCAAAGGAAAAGAAGATGGTAGAAGCCATCACATCGATGGATGAAGATTTCGCCCAGTGGTATACGGACATCGTAAAGAAAGCAGAGCTTTCTGATTACTCCAGTGTAAAGGGCTGCATGATTATCAAACCGGCCGGATATGCGATCTGGGAGAATATCCGCAATGAACTGGACAAGCGCTTTAAGGCAACCGGCGTAGAGAACGTATATCTGCCTATGTTTATTCCGGAAAGTCTTCTGGAAAAAGAGAAAGATCACGTAGAAGGTTTCGCACCGGAAGTAGCGTGGGTGACACAGGGCGGTTTAGAGCCGTTACAGGAGAGAATGTGTGTACGTCCGACTTCCGAGACTTTGTTCTGCGATTTTTATGCACATGACGTACATTCTTACCGCGATCTGCCGAGAAACTATAACCAGTGGGCTTCGGTTGTACGTTGGGAAAAGACCACCCGTCCGTTCCTGCGTTCCAGAGAGTTCTTATGGCAGGAAGGTCATACCGCTCATGCAACCGCTGAGGAAGCACAGGAGCGTACCGAGATGATGTTAAATGTATACGCGGATCTGTGCGAGGACTTCCTGGCAATTCCGGTTATCCGCGGACGCAAGACCGACAAGGAGAAATTTGCCGGTGCAGAGGCAACCTACACGATCGAGTCCCTGATGCACGATGGCAAGGCACTGCAGTCCGGCACCAGCCACAACTTCGGCGATGGATTTGCAAAGGCATTTAACATCCAGTATCTGGATAAGGATAATAAATTAAAATACGTTCATCAGACTTCCTGGGGTATGACAACCCGTATGGTAGGCGCGATCATCATGGTTCATGGTGACAATAATGGTTTGGTTCTGCCGCCGAAGGTAGCTCCGACCCAGGTTATGATCGTTCCGATTCAGCAGGCAAAAGAGGGTGTTCTGGACAAGGCATTTGAGGTAAAAGAGGTTCTGTCCAACTTCCGTGTCAAAGTGGATGATTCCGACAAATCTCCGGGATGGAAGTTCAGCGAGTCCGAGATGCGCGGTATTCCGGTACGTGTCGAGATCGGACCGAGAGATATTGCTGAAAATCAGGCAGTTCTGGTTCGCCGTGATACGCATGAGAAGATTACGGTATCTCTGGATGAGATCGCAGCAAAGGTTGGCGAGCTTCTGGAGACGATTCACCACGATATGTTTGAGCGTGCAAAAGCGCACAGAGATTCCCATACTTATGTAGCGACAACACTGGATGAGATGAAGGAGATCGCAGAAAATAAGCCAGGCTTCATCAAGGCAATGTGGTGTGGCAATCAGGAGTGCGAGGATAAACTGAAAGAAGTAGTCGGCGTAACCTCCCGCTGCATCCCGTTCAATCAGGAACATCTGGCTGACACCTGCGTATGCTGCGGCAAGCCGGCAACGAAGATGGTTTACTGGGGTAAGGCATATTAATATGATTCCAAAACGGATAGAAATGCCGGTCCAGGTCGAGGAAATCCTGGGAAAGCTGCGAGAACATGGTTACGAGGCATTTGCAGTCGGCGGCTGTGTCCGCGATGCGATCCTGGGGCGGATTCCCGGTGACTGGGATATCACGACCTCGGCGCACCCGGAGGAGGTGAAGCAGGTGTTCGGTCACACGATCGACACCGGGCTTCAGCACGGTACGGTCACGGTCATGCGTGATCATATCGGATATGAAATAACTACCTACCGGATTGACGGTGAATATGAGGATGGACGCCACCCGAAGGAAGTCGTATTTACTGCCGAACTGCGTGAGGACTTGAGACGGCGTGATTTCACGATCAATGCGATGGCATACAGCCACGAAACGGGAATTGTCGATATTTTCGGCGGGGCGGAGGATCTGGCAGCGCGCCGGATCCGCTGCGTCGGGGATGCGGGAGAACGATTTACGGAAGATGCGCTCCGGATCCTGCGTGCCGTCCGCTTTTCGGCCCAGCTGGGATTTTCGATAGAGAAAAAGACCTGGCAGGCGCTCTGTGAGCTGGCGCCCTCCCTTGTCCATGTGAGCAAGGAACGGGTGCAGGTGGAGTTGACAAAAACACTCCTGTCCGACCGCCCGGAATTTATCTGGAAAACAGAGGCGGCAGGACTGGCACCGTACATTTCAAAGACATTTCCGGAGGTATTTGCGGCGTGGAAAAAGCGGAAAAGCTGTGCAAAGCAGAGTTTGGAAGAAAAGGTATGTTCGAAGGATGTGCCAGCTGCTGACAAGGATGCGATCAAAACGGAAACGGCAGCGCAGCAGGGGCACATGTTCGTGAAACATGAATGTGAGACAGACATGGCGGGGGAAATTTCTGCTGCTGCGGCACATCTGCCAGCAGAAAAAGCCTTGCGCTGGTCGTATTTTCTTGCCCCGGCGGGCGAGGAAACTTGTGTCCGGGTTCTGAGAGAACTCAAGATGGACAACGACACGATCGATAAGGCGAAGATTCTGAGCCGTTTTGCATTCACGCAGATGGAACCGGAGGAAAGCGCTGTCCGCCACGCGATGAGTGCGATGGAAGATACGGTCTTTGACTGGCTGCTTCTCCTTCAGGAAGTTCTGATGCCGGAGCGCATGGATGCGGTGGAAATGGTTCGCTCACTTGCAAGTCAGATCCGGGAGCGCGGTGACTGTATCCGTCTTAAAACTCTGTCGGTAACCGGAAAAGACCTGATTCAGGCAGGCATCCAGCCGGGACCGGCGCTTGGAAAAACGCTGCATCTTCTCTTTGAAAAGGTGCTGGAGAATCCGGCTTGGAATGAGAAAGAGCGGCTTCTGGCTGAGGTGGAAGTGTTGAAACAATCACAGAATGCGGGAACCAGTAAAGCATAAGAAGATGAATAAATAAAAAGAGAAAAGAGGCAAAATCGTTTGGAACCGGCAGGACAAGCCGGACAAACGATTTTGTCTCTTTTTCTTTTGCTTTTTTAACAACAATAGTTTCAATCAGAGGATGATTAAAAGAGTTATCCCAATTTCTTATACTCCCTGAAAAACAGCGCTGCCGTCGTCGCCACCGCAATCGTATCTGCCACCGGTTCTGCCACGAACACGCCGAATACCGGATTTGAAACGAAATGCGGCAGGATAAAGATCAGCGGAATCAAAAGCAGCACCTTCCGGAGCAATGCCAGAAAGACGGATGTTTTCGCATTTCCAAGGGCAATAAAAGTCTGCTGGCAGGCGAGCTGGACGGCAAAGAGCAGGGAAGCTGCCATATAGATCCGGAGCGCCCAGATGGTATAGCTGGCAAGGTCTGCGTCGCTGGTAAAGATGGAAATAAAAATCTGCGGAACCAGCATACATAAGAGCCAGAGCAAGGTGGAATAGCAGGCTGCCGAGCGCAGAAGCAGGTGAAACGCTTTTTTCACACGGTCGATATTTTTTGCTCCATAGTTAAAGCTGATGATCGGCTGCGCGCCCTGTGTGAGCCCCTGCAGCGGCAGCATGGAAAACTGCATGACGCTGGAAAGAATCGTCATCGCGCCGACCGCGGTATCGCCGCCATATTTCAACAGGCTGGTGTTAAAGCTGATGGACAGTGCACTTTCTGTAAACTGCATGATAAACGGCGCCAGTCCGAGCGCCAGGCATGGCAGGATAAATTTCTTCTGCGGGCGCAGGTTGCGGAGCCGTATCCGCAGGGTACTATGCGTTCCGGTCAGAAAACGCAGAATCCAGATACAGGAAATACCCTGTGAAAGGATGGTTGCAAGTGCCGCACCGCGCACATCCAGATGCAGTCCGAAGATAAAGATCGGATCGAGGATGATGTTGCAGAGAGCGCCGATGGCAACGGTAATCATGCCGGTTTTGGCATAACCCTGTGCGTTGATAAAGGCATTGAGTCCGAGCGCCATCTGGACGAAGAAAGTGCCGCAGACGTAGATTTTCATGTAGTTCCAGGCGTAGAGAATTGTCTTCTCACTGGCGCCGAACATCAGGAGGATCGGGCGCCCAAAGCCAAGAAACAGGGCGGTCAGGAGGAGCGAAATGACGGTCAGCATGAAGGTACAGTTGCCGAGTACCTTTTCAGCGGAATCCTTGTCGCCTTTTCCCATCAGAATCGACGCCTGCGGGGCACCGCCCATGGCGGCGAGCGCGGCAAAAGCGGAAATGCACATGATAATTGGCATTGTGACGCCGACGCCGGTCAGGGCGCTGGGACCGATGTCCGGAATATGGCCGATGTACATGCGGTCAACCATGTTATAGAGAACGTTGATGATCTGTGCGGCAATTGCTGGGAGCGCCAGTTTAAAAAGAAGTGCCCCGATCGGCGCACTGCCGAGATCAGCTTCACGGGATGATGCTGCGCCTGAATGCGGGCGCGTATTTTCATCGTTGGAACGATGAGCGGATTGTATGGACAAAGAGAGCCCTCCTTTTCATTTATAGTAAAATATATTATTTGATTTTTTGCCTGATTGTTGGGACAAATAGCCAGAACGCTTTTTTATCCCAACGTGAATCATTGTAACATACCGTCAAAATGATGGCAATGAACAGAATTTCGTAATCACTCCACATTGGCGATTGTGTGTGATAGTTTGTGCACTGTGTTTCAAATCCGCGATATTTATGCATAAGCATATTTGTAAGCCCCCTCTCATAGGTTAGGAGTAGCAGGCTGGGTGTCTGATGTGCATATTTGCATAATCGTGTGAATGTTGCAATTAACATAGCTGTCAGCAGCTGTGGCCCGGCGTGAAAATGTGCTGTCCACATTCTTTTGGGAAATGGAAAGGCGGGCAGCCGGATAGAGGCAGGAGGGGGAAGTTGTGAACGAGAGAACAACCGAGGTGCTGGAACAGTATGAACTGGAAGTGCAGTCGAAGCGCCGTGGAAGAGGCGCGTGGATCTGCGAGACGAGTCAGGGGTTAAAACTCCTCCGGGAATATAAGGGGACCGTCAAACGTCTTGAATTTGAAGAACAAATCATGAATGTTCTGCAAAATCAGAAAACATGCCGGACCGATCAGTATATGCGGAACCGGGAGGGCGAGCTTTTGTCGGTGGCGGAGGATGGAACGCGGTGTGTTGTGAAGGAATGGTTTTCCGGGCGCGAGTGCAGTGTGCAGAGCGAGGCGGAGGTGGTCCGGGCGGTCGGGCAGATCGCGAAGCTGCACCGGACACTGCGCGGCATTGCGATCGATGAGTCGTGGAATCTGGGGTCAATTCTCACGCGTCCGGCGGTGGCGGAGATGGAGCGCCACAACCGGGAACTTGTCCGTACGCGGAATTATATCCGGAAAAAACGGCGTAAATCGGATTTTGAGAGGGCAGTCAGCGGAAGCTTTGCCATCTTTTATGAGCAGGCGCAGGAAGCAGCAGGCGGGCTGAAAGCGCAGATCGAGCAGGACGGCGAGCCGGAAAACTATTTGTGTCACGGGGATCTGAACCAGCATCATATTTTATTGGCAGAAGAAAATGAGATGGCGGTGATTGAATTTAACCGGATGCACCGGGGCGTCCAGGTCGAAGACCTGTATCATTTTACGCGCAAAATATTGGAAAAGCATGGCTGGGATTTGCGTCTGGGGATGCGGCTGCTGGAGACGTATGATCGTATTCTGCCGTTGAATGCACAGGAGCGGACATACCTCTATTACCTGTTTTTATATCCGGAAAAATACTGGAAACAGTTAAATTTTTATTATAATGCAGGCAAGGCGTGGATTCCAGTCCGCAGCATTGAAAAACTGCAGAAGCTGGAAGAACAGCAGACGGCGCGGAACCTCTTTCTTGAGGCAATCCGATAAGAAATGTTGATTTACATATGCATATAAATTCTTTGGTTAAGCGTATTCGATACATCATGGAGAAACTTTGAAAAGAGAAAAAATAAAGACAAAGAATAGTAACCGAAATTCTCTTTATTTTTCAGAATAATTATACTATAATGGAGAAAAAGAAAGTCATCCTAGAAGAAAGCAGGGGGTAAGTGAATCATGAAGGATTACATGACGATTTACAAAGAATGGCTGGAAAATCCATACTTTGACGAGGCAACGAAAGAGGAATTACGCGCCATTGAGGGCGATGAAAATGAGATTAAAGAGCGTTTCTATATGGATTTGGAGTTTGGTACGGCAGGACTGCGCGGCATCATCGGTGCAGGTATTAACCGGATGAATATCTACACCGTCCGCCGTGCGACCCAGGGACTGGCAAATTACATCATCAAGCAGGGCGGCGCGGCAAAAGGCGTGGCGATCGCATTTGACTCCCGTCATATGTCCCCGGAATTTGCCGAGGAAGCAGCGCTGACACTGGCGGCAAATGGCATCAAGGCGTACCGGTTCGAGACGCTGCGCCCGACGCCGGAGCTTTCCTTTGCCGTCCGCGAGCTTGGCTGCATCGCCGGCATCAACATCACCGCCAGCCACAACCCGCCGGAGTACAACGGCTACAAGGTTTACTGGGAGGACGGCGCACAGTTTACACCGCCGCATGACAAGGGCGTGACTGAGGAAGTTATGGCGATCACCGATCTTTCCACCGTTAAGACGATGGGAGCACAAGAGGCAAAGGCAAAAGGACTCTACGAGATCATCGGTGCAGCGATCGACGACAAATATATTGCACAGGTCAAGGCACAGGTAGTCAATCAGGGCGCGATTGACCGCATGCAGGATCAGATCACGATCGTGTATACACCGCTTCACGGCACGGGCAATATCCCGGCACGCCGTGTGATGAAAGAGCTTGGATTTACCCATGTATATGTGGTTCCGCAGCAGGAGCTTCCAGACGGCGATTTCCCGACCGTCAGCTATCCGAACCCGGAGGCAAAGGAAGCATTTGAATTGGGACTGGCTCTGGCAAAAGAGAAAAATGCAGACCTCGTTCTGGCAACCGATCCGGATGCCGATCGTCTGGGCGTGTATGTCAAAGATACCAAGTCCGGCGAATACATTCCGCTGACCGGCAATATGTCCGGCTCCCTGCTCTGCGAGTATGTGCTCAGCCAGAAACAGGCGAGCGGCAAGATTCCGGCAGATGGACAGGTTGTTAAATCCATCGTTACGACGAATCTGGTAGATGCAGTTGCGAAGAATTACGGCGCAGAGCTCATCGAGGTTCTGACCGGATTTAAGTGGATCGGCAAACAGGTTCTCAAAAATGAGCAGGAAGGCAAAGGAACCTATCTGTTTGGCATGGAAGAGAGCTATGGCTGCTTGATCGGTACATACGCACGCGATAAAGATGCCATTTCCGCGACCGCAGCACTCTGCGAGGCAGCTGCCTATTACAAGGAAAAAGGCATGACGCTGTGGGATGCGATGGTCGAGATGTACGAGAAATACGGCTATTATAAAGATGAAGTGAAGTCCATCGGCTTAAAGGGCATTGAGGGATTGGCAAAGATTCAGGAGATCATGGAATATTTCCGCGCCCACACACCGTCCGATTTTGCCGGACATAAAGTGCTGGCTGTACGCGATTACAAGGCAGATACCGTCAAGGATCTGGCAACCGGCGAGGTAAAACCGACCGGACTTCCATCCTCCAATGTTCTCTACTACGAACTGGAAGACAACGCATGGCTCTGCGTCCGCCCGTCTGGAACCGAGCCGAAGATCAAGTTCTACTACGGCGTGAAAGGTACCTCCCTGGAAGACGCGGCAGCGAAATCAGAGAAGGTAGGCGAGTCTGTGATGACGATTGTCAATGGACTGCTGTAGAAAAATAAAAAGAAGATATGAAATAAGTTCCTAAAAGAAATAGGACCATTCGTTCATGCGAAAGGTCCTATTTTTGTGCTATTTTGTTCTTTTAATTCTTTCAACGCCGCTGCAAATTTCGACGAAACCGCAGTAGGATTTCCTCTTAGCAGCCCGCGGCGGTAGAAGGCATGGAGCTTTTTAGCCGGGCGCAGGGACTGGCGGCGGTGTTTGAGTTCTTCTAACCGGGTGCTCAGGCGGGTGAGGCGGTTGTCGAAGGCGATGCGGGCATCGACTTCGGTGCGGACTTCGGCAATGCGCTCGTTGACGCGCTGTTTGGCAGCTTCGATGCGTTCTGCGTTTCCTGCTTTGGCAGCTTCGATGCGGGAGGTGGTTTCTTCTCGAACATCGGACAGGCGTTTTTCGGCGAGTGCCTTGGTCTCAGCCAGGCGCTCTTTGTGTTCGGTGGCAGCCGCCTGCAGCTGTCTGGCAGTCTCGGCGCGTGCGGTTGCCAGGCGTTCTTCGGCGTCACTGCGGACGGCGGCAAGTCTGCGGGCGGCTTCTGCCTGGGCGGCTGCCAGTTTTTCAGCTGTTTCTTCACGGGTCAGAGCGCCGCGCTCAATGGCTTCCTCACGCAGCAGCTCGATCTTGGACTGTAGCTCTTCGATATCGGCTTTGAGCTTCGTCATAGCTTCCAGCGTATGACCCAGAGCCAGGGCTGCCTTGATGGATTCGTAAGCATCGGCGGTGAAAAGAACGCTGATGACGAAATCGCAGATGAGCAGGATAACCGGAGGAACCGCAAGCACAGTGCGGGCGATCGGATCATGGATGACATCGGTCATAAGGATCGTCAGAAATCCCCATGCGATCGAGGAACTCAGGCAGATATAGCCGTGCAGCTGGAACGGCTGGCTGCTGTAATCCCAGTAGCGGACCTTGAATAGGCGTTCCATGACGGCGCCGGTGACATATTCAAGTGCCGTGGCGGCGATAAAACCGGAAATATAGACGAGCGGCAGGCTGTCCCGCACCGGCAGGGACACCCAGAGCATCATCACCGCGCCGGAACCGTAGAGCGGCAGCATCGGAAGCCGCAGAAATCCGCGGTTGACGAGCCGTTTCTGTTTCAGGGAAACATAAGTCGATTCGAAAATCCACCCTAAAAAGCAGTATACATAGAAAAAAGCTAGCCATTGGTACCAGGTATAGGTATACATAAAACCTCCTTTAGAAAATCAAGTCATTTTCTCATTGGTTGAAAAACGTATCTAAAATGAAGTTGTTTCTTATCTTACTATATAAATCTAGAAAAGTTCAAGGCATCTGGGTGAAAAAAGATAATTCCAAAATCTCCGCTTGCCACAAAAGCACGCTTCGTGTACAATAAATCGAAGTCGGCTTTGCCACAGACAGCAGGCAGACGTACAGAAAGCAAATCTTATATGAAGTGGATTTGTTTTCCAGAATAAAATTTGCAGAAAAACAAAGAACAATTCAACAAATACAAACAATTTACAATAAAAAGAAAAATAGGAGAGGTACACACGTGAGTATACTGAATGTAGAACATTTAAGCCACGGTTTTGGTGACCGGGCGATTTTTCAGGATGTTTCGTTCCGCCTGTTAAAGGGTGAGCACATCGGTCTGATCGGTGCGAACGGCGAGGGTAAATCGACGTTTATGAATATTATTACCGGGCATATGCAGCCGGACGAGGGAAAAGTAGAGTGGTCAAAGCGGGTGCGCGTCGGCTATCTGGATCAGCACACGGTGCTGGAAAAAGGCATGACGATCCGCGAGGTTTTGAAGAGCGCATTTTCCTTCCTGTTTGAGCTGGAAGTGCAGATGAATGAAATATGCGACCATCTGGGCGAGGCATCGGAGGATGAGATGAACGTGATGATGGAAGAGCTGGGAACGATCCAGGATCTTCTGATGAACCACGATTTTTATTCCATCGATGCGAAGGTGGAGGAAGTCGGACGTGCGCTGGGGCTGACTGACATCGGGCTGGACCGCGATGTAACGGATTTGAGCGGCGGACAGAGAACGAAGGTACTGCTCGGGAAATTGCTTCTGGAAAAGCCAGATATCCTGTTGCTGGACGAGCCGACGAACTATCTGGATGTGCAGCACATCGAGTGGCTGAAACGGTATTTGCAGGAATATGAAAATGCGTTCATCCTGATTTCACACGATGTTCCGTTCTTAAATAGCGTAGTAAATATCATTTATCATATGGAAAATCAGCGGCTTGACCGCTATGTGGGCGATTACGACAAGTTTCTCGAGGTGCACGAGGCGAAGAAAGCGCAGCTCGAGGCAGCGTATAAGCGTCAACAGCAGGAGATCGCGCAGCTGCAGGATTTTGTGGCACGTAATAAAGCGCGTGTTTCCACGCGAAATATGGCGATGTCCCGCCAGAAAAAGCTGGATAAAATGGATGTGATCGAACTGGCGAAGGAAAAACCGAAGCCAGAGTTTAACTTCCTGGAGGCGAGAGCCTCCGGAAAATGTATTTTTGAGACGGAAGATCTGGTGATCGGTTACGACGAGCCACTGTCCCGTCCGCTGAACCTCTATATGGAGCGCGGCGAGAAGATTGCGATGGTCGGTGCCAACGGAATTGGAAAGACGACGCTTTTAAAGAGTATTTTAGGTTTGATTCCAGCAGTGTCCGGCAAGGTGACGCTGGGCGATTATCTCTCCATCGGCTATTTCGAACAGGAGATGGCGCCGGGCAATACGACGACCTGCATCGATGAGATCTGGAAAGAATTTCCGTCCTACACCCAGTACCAGGTGCGTTCCGCACTGGCAAAATGCGGTCTGACGACCCAGCATATTGAGAGCCAGGTGCGCGTGCTCAGCGGTGGCGAGCAGGCAAAAGTGCGCCTGTGTAAGCTGATCAACCGCGAGACGAACCTTCTGCTTCTCGACGAGCCGACGAACCACCTGGACGTTGAGGCGAAGGAGGAGTTAAAGCGTGCGCTGGCGGCGTACAAAGGAAATATCCTTCTGATCTGCCATGAACCGGATTTCTATGAGGGATTCGCAACGAAGGTCTGGGACTGCAGTGAGTGGAGTCTGAAAATATAAGAAAAAAATGTTTTTCAGCGTACCCCAACATTCAGTATAGAGCCCTTTTTTTAGGTGTCTGGCACTGACAAAAAACAGGAACGCCATCGGCTGAGAGTCCGACGGCGTTCCTGTTTTTCTTAAATTGGGAATGGTAGGTATATATAAAAAAGAAATTGGCTTAGGGGGGCCGGACGATTTGTATCGTCCGGTATGAGTATGAAAAAGCTTTTTTATTTCAAGTAACACTTGAAACAAAGGCCTGTTACCCTTTCGGATAACATATTTGTATTATAGGAGAAACTTGTGACTAAAATATGTCCCTTTCATAAAAAAAATATAAAGTCCATAAAAAAATAAAAACCTCTTTCAAAAGAATCGAAAGTTGTATATAATAGTAAGTGGTATAGTTCGCTCTAAAACAATGCGCGGGCTGGATGGCAGCGAAAAAAGCTGAAATAAAGAAGATAAAATACAATGAAACTCATAGATTTATGTACTCAAGAGTGCATATTCAGAGCAGGAGGAAAACAACTATGTTGATGTCCAATGATATTGGTATCGATCTGGGTACAGCCAGCATCCTTGTATATATCAAGGGAAAAGGTGTCGTACTGAAAGAGCCGTCCGTAGTGGCGATCGATCGGGATACGAATAAGATCATGGCGATCGGCGAGGAAGCCCGCCTGATGATCGGCAGAACCCCTGGCAATATCGTAGCGGTCCGTCCGTTGCGCCAGGGGGTTATTTCAGATTATACAGTGACAGAGAAGATGATGAAATATTTCATCAACAAGGCAGTCGGCAAGAAGACACTCCGCAAGCCGCGTATCAGCGTCTGCATCCCGAGCGGTGCGACCGAGGTAGAGCGCAAGGCGGTTGAGGATGCGACTTATCAGGCTGGCGCACGCGAGGTTTCGATCATCGAGGAGCCGGTAGCAGCTGCGATCGGCGCTGGTATCGATATTTCCAAGGCGTGCGGCAACATGATCGTAGATATTGGTGGTGGTACGGCAGATATCGCCGTTATTTCTCTGGGCGGTACCGTAGTCAGCACTTCTATTAAAGTGGCTGGTGATGACTTCGACGAGGCACTGGTCCGTTACATGAGAAAGAAACACAATCTTTTGATCGGTGAGAGAACCGCTGAGGAGATCAAGATAAATATCGGTGCGGCATACCGCCGTCCGGAGGTAATCACGATGGAAGTGCGCGGACGAAATCTGGTTACCGGACTTCCGAAGACGATCGTTGTCACATCCGACGAGACGCTGGAAGCGCTGCGCGAGCCGGCACTCCAGATCGTAGATGCCGTTCACAACGTACTCGAGCGGACGCCGCCGGAATTGGCAGCCGACATTTTTGACCGTGGTATCGTACTGACAGGCGGCGGCGCACTGTTAAGCGGTCTGGATGCCCTGATCGAGGAGAAAACTGGCATTTCCACGATGATCGCAGAGGATCCGCTGACCGCAGTTGCGATCGGAACTGGTAAGTTTATCGAGTTCGCACACGGTGAGAAGAAAAACTACGATTAAAGAGAACCGCCGGAAGGCGGATAGCATAAAAATATGGCAGCAGTTAAAGGATATATTGAAAAAATAAAATACCGCAATGAGGACAATGGCTATACGGTTCTCTCTATCAGCGGCTTGGACGACGGGGAGGAATATGTGCTGGTTGGCACTTTTTCCTACATCGCAGAGGGCGAGATGATCGAGGCGAGCGGGCGTATGACCGAGCATCCGATTTACGGGGAACAGATGGCGGTGGAAAGCTATGAGCTGAAAGCGCCTGAGGATACTGTTTCCATGGAACGATATTTAGGCTCCGGCGCCATCAAAGGCGTCGGGGCTGCTTTAGCTTCCAGGATTGTTAAAAAATTTAAGGCGGATACATTCCGCATCATGGAAGAAGAGCCGGAACGCCTCGCGGAGGTCAAGGGAATCAGTGAAAAAATGGCGATGTCCATCGGTGAACAGGTCGAGGAAAAGCGCGATATGCGCCAGGCGATGATGTTTCTGCAAAATTATGGCATTTCCATCAATCTGGCGGTTAAAATCTACCAGGAATACGGTCCGGCAATGTACACGATTCTCCAGAACAATCCGTATAAGCTGGCGGACGATATTCCGGGCGTCGGTTTTAAGATGGCAGACGAGATCGCGGCGAAGATAGGAATCGTGGCAGATTCGGATTTCCGCATCAAGAGCGGCATCCTGTATACACTCTATCAGGCGACGGCGAACGGGCACACATACCTGCCGGAGGACGAGCTGGCGGATCGGGCGGCAAAGCTTCTACAGGTTGAGATTTCCGAGATTGACAAGCATCTGATGGATATGCAGATGGATAAACGGCTGGTGATCCGGGAGAGGAAAAAGCAGAAAACAGCAGAAATGGATGTTTTTGTTCAGGCGGAATCGGCAGTGTCGGGGCAGATGCAGCCGCAGCCAGATGTTTTGGGTGAACCGAATGCATCAAATGTATCAAATATAGCAAACGCCCCGGAACGCGCCGTTTATGCATCACACTACTATTATACCGAGCTAAACACCGCCCGCATGCTGCACGACTTAAACATCACTGGTTCCGAATCGGAAGAACAGATTCGGAAAAGTCTGGCAGTCATCCAGAAAGAGGAACAGATCGAGCTGGATGAACTGCAGATCCGCGCGGTGATTGAGGCGGTCAACTGCGGACTTTTGGTAATCACGGGCGGTCCGGGTACCGGAAAAACGACGACGATCAACACGATCATCCGGTATTTTGAAAAGGGAGACATGGATATCCTTCTGGCAGCCCCGACCGGACGCGCAGCAAAAAGGATGACCGAGGCGACAGGCTATGAGGCGAAGACGATTCACCGCCTGTTAGAGCTGACGGGAATGCCAGAGGAGGATGAGAAGAGCCGGACGACTTCGATGCATTTTGAGCGGAACGAGGACAATCCGCTGGAAGCTGATGTCATCATTATCGATGAAATGTCGATGGTGGATATCAATCTGATGCATTCGCTGCTCCGGGCGGTCAATGTCGGCACACGTCTGATTCTGGTGGGTGATGTGGATCAGCTTCCGAGCGTCGGACCGGGCAATGTCCTGCGTGATATCATCGAGTCAGAGTGTTTCCATGTGGTAAAGCTAACCCGGATTTTCCGGCAGGCGGCGCAGAGCGATATTATCGTCAACGCCCACCGCATCAATGCCGGAGAGCGCATTCCGATTGGAAAGTCAAGCAGGGATTTCCTCTTTATAAAGCGTGATGATCCGAATGCGATCATCAATGCAATGATCACGCTGGTACGTGAAAAACTGCCGAATTACGTCCATGCCGATTTGTTTGAGGTACAGGTCATGACGCCGATGCGGAAGGGAGTGCTGGGATCGATACGGTTAAATTCCATTTTGCAGGAATTTTTAAATCCGCCATCGGCAGAAAAGGCGGAAAAAGAGTATGGCGAGACGACGTTTCGTGTGGGCGACAAGGTCATGCAGATCAAGAACAATTACCAGATTGAGTGGACTTCCTACAACCGCAGCGGCATCCCGGTGGACAAGGGAGCCGGCGTGTTCAACGGGGATCTTGGGCGCATTCGCGAGATCAATACCTTTGCGGAGCTGGTAACCGTGGAGTATGATGAGGGAAAACGTGTCGAGTACAGCTTCAAGCAGCTGGAGGAGCTGGAATTGGCATATGCGATCACGATCCACAAGTCGCAGGGAAGCGAGTATCCGGCGGTCGTGATTCCGGTCTGGAGCGGACCGCAGATGCTGATGACGCGGAATCTGATTTACACGGCGGTTACAAGGGCAAGAGCCTGTGTCTGCCTGGTCGGTGTCCCGTATGTGTTTCAGCAGATGGTGGACAATGCGATGGAACAGAAGCGCTATTCGGGACTGCGCGACCGCATTGAAGAAATTATGGAGACATTGTGATAAAAAATATAAAATGGAATCAATTCCCCCGCGCCGCTATGGATGCGCTATATCCAAGGCGCTGCCCGGTCTGCGGGGAGATCGTGACGCCGAAGGGCGGGCTTATCTGTCCTTCGTGTCTTTTGAGGCTTTCGCCTGTCAAATCGCCGGTTTGTCAGAAATGTGGAAAAGAAGTTTGGAGTGAAGAAATCGAATATTGTCCAGACTGTGTGAAACACCGCCGATCATTTGCGCGTGGGATGGCACTCTTTAACTATACGGAGGAAGCTGCGCGCTCGATGGCAGCGGTTAAATATAAAAATAAGAGGGAATATATCGATTTTTATGCCGAAGCTGCAGCGGAAAAGCTGAGGCAGTATGAAAATCGGGAGGAGTGGCAGTTTGACGGTCTGGTTCCCGTTCCGGTCCACCCGGCGCGGAAACGGAAACGCGGTTTCAATCAGGCGGAGGTTCTGGCAAAGCGGATGGGCGAGCGGCTGGAAATGCCGGTGTACCCGGAATTTTTATATCGGATACGAAATACAGAACCCCTGAAAGAGATGAATCCAGATGAACGGCTCCGGAATTTACAGCAGGCGTTTCAGGCGGATGCGGAGGCAATCCGGGCAAGTGGTGTGCAAAACGTGCTTCTCGTGGATGATATTTATACGACCGGAAGCACGGCGGAAGCGTGTACCCGGGCGCTTCTGTCTGCGGGGATCGAAAAAGTCTGTTTTTTTGCCGTTTGTATTGGACAAGGACGCTAAAGTGGGATATGATAGAGAAGATAGGCAGAGGGAAGCCTTATAAGTGGAAATACTCCGGCATTTCTGGATGAAAAGAATAGTAGAAATCATTTGAATCTAAAAGTTTGCGGGAGAGGCAAAAAGAGGTTCAGGAGACGGAAGGAATGCGGGGGAGATTTCAAGTAAGAAAGAAAAGGAGTAAAAAGAATGCAGGAATTTGAATATCGCCTGGAAAAGGAAGATTATAAAAACTGGATTCACTGGAACGTGCTTAAGCATGAGTCCAAGAAAATGAAGATGGTGTCGGCACTCTTATATGTCGCATTTTTAGCTCTCTTTCTGGGAAAAAATGTGATGCAGGCAAAGGGCAATCTGGTTCTTCTTGTACCGTCCATCGTGATAGCGGTGCTGGTTGGCATCGGCATGTTTTACATGATTTCAAACCAGAACCAGGAGCGGATGATCTGGAAACGGAGCGGACTTAAAAATTTGGAAAAGACGGGCAATTTCCCAGTCGTACATCTGACGCTGGATGAGAAGACACTGACCATGACGGTTGCGGCGCAGGAGATGACCAAGACTTACAGCTACAGCGACATTGAGCAGATGGTTGAGATTGAGCGGATGTATCTGCTTGAAACGAACGAGAAAACCTGGCAGTTTATCGCCAAGTCGGCATTTTCCAGCGAGGAAGAGCAAAAGCAGTTTGAGACATTCATGAATGAAAAGCTTGCGGATGCCAAGGAAAACCCAGAAGAATATCCATCCGTGACAAAAAATCCGGAAAATGCGGAGAACCAGGAGGGCGGCGCCCTGCATCAGAACGCCGCGCTTGAGGATGATGTTGTGGAAGCTGATGAGCCGGAGATCACCCGCGTGGATACAAGCCATATGGGTAAGATTGGAAAAATGGCGCATTTTATCGGAAGCCAGGCGGCAGATGAGGAAGAAACCGATGAGCCTGAAAAGGCGGAGCCGGATACCACAGACAGCCATGAAAATGTGGAAGAAAAGACAGACGCTGTAAACGAGGAGAAAGTGGATGAATAAACCTTTCTGATTGTTTTATAGCATCATTGTAAGTCCTGATAATGTGAAATACGAGGCGCGGGCAGAATCTGGTTCCAGCCTGCACTAAGTGAAAACGATATCTATAATATAAAAGAGGCGGCGAATGTCGGTGAAAATGTCAAGAAAAGTATGTAAAAAATTGATGAAATAGCAAAATGCACAAATGCAAGTTTTTATACGGATGATATGTGGCTTGCGTTTGTGCATTATTGCTAAATTGGGAGATTTTGTCCAGACGTTTGGACATTTTTGGAATGGCTGGAGATATTTTCGGGCATGGCAAACAGACGCACCGAAGATACGTGCGCCTAAAATGTCCAAACGTCTGGACATTTTTTTATGCCTGCTCTTTTTGTAGCATTTCACGCGCTGACAAACCGCCGAAGATAGCGCGGGGATAATCGTTCATCCAATCTTGGATGCGCTCTACATCCTTTTCGCTATATTCGGCTATGTCAGCACCTTTTGGAATATGCCGCCGGATCATCTTATTTAAATTCTCATTACTGCCGCGCTCAAAACTACAATACGGGTGACAATAGTAGGCAACCGTGCGGCGGGCATCTGGACTACTCACAGAACGTTCTACACCTGCCATGTCCAGAAATTCAACGCCATTATCCATTGTAATGGTTTTAAACGTCTGCCGGAAGCTTTCAGTCCCATAGGTGGATTCTAGGCGATCCAGAACCCGTATCACACTACGTTGAGACTTGTCCGGGATTTTGAAGATATATTCAAACCGGGTTTTCCGTTCTGTCAGCACCAGCAAGCAATCCTTGTTGCCGCCTCGACAGCCTACTACGGTATCCATCTCCCAATGTCCGTAATGCCTGCGCTTCATGATACTTTTAGCACGTTCTTCTATACTTCGTCCTTTTAGGTTGTTTCTGGCAACCGTAGAAATCTTACGCAGGTTTCGCTTCTTCCGGTTGCATTTCACAGGCAGATGCTTATTTGTAATATTTAAAAACAATCCCTTGTCTACATAGCTATATAAGGTATTCAAGCAGACGTTTGTCTTAAATTTTAGTTTATGCGTCTTAATATGCAAAAGGATCGCTTCCAGCGAATAGCGCTTTTCCAGCACCATCTGCTCTATAAAGCGAATGAAAATTAAATCATTTCCGATTTTCAGTTCGCGCCCCTTTTCTAATTTATTCCTGTCGGCGATTGCCTGCCCGGTATCGGCACAGTATTTGCTGTAGGTTCGCAGTTCGGAATCCAGCATTTCAACCGTTCCGCGTTTGATTTCCCGGTAAATCGTCTGATAATGACGCCCCAGCAGAACAGCGATTTCCTTAATGCTCTTTTTCTCGTTTCTGTATGCTTCGATTGCATACCGTTCTCGCTCAGTTAAATCTTTTCTTTTTCCCATACTCATACACCTTTCTTCCATATATCACACACTACGCCAAAAGCAGATGGCGTATCAAGAGTAAATTGCACGTTCCGCTCTTGACACGCCATCCACTTTTGGCGTGGTGCAGTCAGAATCCCACCTCAAGGTCGGTCACTAAAGCCCCGGAAGAAGTCCGCTTTTAGCTTTTAGCCTATAAACCATGTAAACACGATTTACAGACTAAAACGCTAATTCGGAACTTCTTTACCAACCAGACCAAGGAAAGATGCATTCTGCATCACTTATTCATGTTTTTTTCGTATCATTCGGCAAAGTGTTTCGATACATTCACGGTATTACTAGGCAAGCAACTTCTTCTTTGTTTCTAATGTCTATAGCTACCATTCTAGTTCAGTCTTTCTATTCTATGTATTCTCATTTTCTGTTTCTTCTTTGATATTCCTGTATTGACTCTATCAATGATGAATCATTACCAGATACCAGATATACTTCATATCCATTTATCCTGTACATTCCATTCATGTATATCGGTACAAGGAAAATTATTTCTTGATAGAGCAACACAGGCAATACAAAGAGAAAACAGGACATTAGTAATTGCGAAGAGGAAGCTGAACCGTAAGATAGAATATAGCATAGAAACTGTAAAAGTATCTATCTAAGTAAATCGTTTAGAAGAAACTTACACTTTGCTGAATGTAAAAAAGCATAAAGTTTGATTGTTCAAAGCAAAAGGGATATGCAAAAAAAATTAAAATGTCCAAACGTTTGGACATTTTTATTTATGCCGTGTAAGCGATGTCCGCCCCTACAGGGACGTACTAGGGTCAAAAGCAAGCGGGTCGCAACCACTCTGTATTTCCAGTATCTTTACAATTCCTCTTGCCACTTCTAAATATCTGTCCACATTTTCGCGTATCCCTTTCCGGCTTTCCTTTATTTGTTGTCATGTCTTGTTACTAAGGCATCATACCAAACTGTTCGCGCCAGAAAAGGGGTAAACTGTACTCCAAAAATATTTTTTGAATTTTTATAAGGGAATAAAAAACAAGAATAAAATATGCGAATAAAAATTAAAAAAATATTTTCTCCGCCCCTTTTCTTCTGTTCACAGTCTGGTAAAAACAGATGCCGTAACAAAGCACATTGACAACTAAATAAAGAAAATCCAGAAAGGGGTTCTGAAATGTTCCGAAACAGATACTTAGAAGAACAAAGAGAAACTTGTAGAAATACCGGAAGTACAGACTGGTTCAAACTTCAATCAATGAAGTATGAAACAATCCGTGAAACGGAAGAATCCGACTACAAAGATGAAATCTTTGCAGACGTTGACGAAAAAATCTTCTGGTATTAGAAAAAATCCCCTCCGGAAAACCAGGAGGGGATAAAGAAAGGATCTTCGCTATGAAAAAGAACAAAATCATTTTGAAAAAATTCAGAATTGATTACCTTGAAACTCTTGCTAGTATTATTGAAAATACATTACAAGGTTACCGAGAAACCCTCGACAAGGAAAGAGAATATTTTACTACAGCTGTTGATGAAAAAGACGAATACGATATTCAATACCATTCGGAACAAATCAACGATTATGAAGCAAGAATTTCAGAGGGCGAAAAACTGTTAGAAGAACTGGAAAAAATGGTGTAGGGCGAAAGCCTTACATCTTTTTTAAATTACAGAAAACCCCAAGGAGGAATAATTATGTATAACTACTATGAAGCAGTAAAAGAAGATGTACTCACATACATCAAAGAGGAAGTTGACATGAACGGCATGGATCTTGATGAGCTGAAAGAACGGCTCTACGAAGAGCTGATAAACGAAGATAGAATTACTGGAAATGCATCCGGATCGCACACATTCTGTCGAAGCAAAGCACAGAAATACGTCGAGGAAAATAAAGACTTCGTCCGGGAAATGTGTGATGAATTTAAAGACCATCAGAGAATAGCAAACCAGTGGCTCACAGATGATTATGAACTCATAGACGTATGTCTACGATGCTACGTTTTAGTAAACGCCATTGAAATGGCAGTAGAAGAACTGGAAACTGCGGCTAAATAAGCCGCTGTTCTCCTTTCTGGATATTTCAAGAAAGGATGGTAAATCATGAAATTATACAAAACAGAGGACGGTAAAAAGTTATATCCCGTATGTAAGTGGGAAGATAATCAGCACAAACTATATAATACACATGACCGTATCATGAATGCAATATATGATGCGCGCAAAAATGGAGAACCAGAGCCATACGAACAATTAGAACGCATTGAAAAGCTATGAATGCTTTTGAAAAATATGTAATAAATGGTATCGTATATGCCACTTATCAAGATGGTTTAATCATCAAAGATTGTATATTTGCTTATGATTTAAGGCATAAATAAAAGAAAGTCCGGGGAGCAATCCTCGGACTTATTTTTTTGTCCAAACGTTTGGACATTTTTCAGAACTGGAAGAACTTAATAGTATTGTACGGCGTATCAATCGTTTTCATGCTCTGGACTTCCCCGAAACTGTTAAGCAGGGTTTCTAAGTCTGACTTTGCGATCATCATAGTGGTGTGTGTGCCAGAATCTAAGTTTCTAGTACACCAGTATCTCTTTTTATTCTTAATACCTTTAAACATATCTTTCGTTATATATTTTGATATGTAATGAGATACCCGGACAGAACTTTGTACCTGCGTAGCGGTTGTAAATCCATATGGAAAACCAGCAATATTATAAATTGGCAGACCGCCCTTTGTGGTGTGTCTAGAATACTTCATTTTCCAAAGCGACATATCGATGTTACTAAAAACACCATGCAGATGGTAACGCCCCGATTTATGCCGTTCTGGAACAATCAAATACTTTGTTCGACAGGATGAATGATCGCCCATATAACGTAAGAAATCAGACATACATTTTACTACTTCATCATAATTAAATGAATCAACCAGTTTTGGATCGAAAGTAAATGTAAGAAACCATTCCCAGATATTATCCCGCGCATAACTATAAATTTTATTTTTTGTGCGATTGAATGAAACAAAGAACGAATGAAGCGCGTTTTCTTCTTTGCTTTTTTCTGATTTATTTATTCCAAAAGCCATAAAGGAATAAACTTCGAATAGTTCGTTATCACGTTCCACGATAAAAGAATCTTTTTCTTTTTCACGACCAGTAATAACGTTAGAATAATAAACTACCTCTGTAGATTCTAAATATTGTGAAATTTTAACGTTGTACATTTTGAGAACCCCTTTCATTTTGTCCAAACGTTTGGACAAAATAGAATTTTGAGAAAAAATTTGCATTTTTTCTCGGTTAAGTGTTGCCATAGTCAAGTAGGCAACACCCAGCCGGAAATTGGTAGAGTAACAGCTTTACAATAACTTCTGCATTTGCTATAATGAATATAAGATATTCAAAGGAGAAGCAATCCTATGCAAAAGAGATTGAAAAGTTTGGATGAGGGTAAAGCGCCCCAGATAGTGAACAAAACATCACTGGATAAAGCAATTCGAAGAAATGCCTTAAAATCTAAAACATATACTCACAATAAAAAAATTATGCGAGATATGAAAAATCAAAATTCACAAAAAGCAGAACAAACCAATGGACTTAAAAAGTGTTTTGGTTTGTTCAGAATGATATTGAAATTTTTATTCGGTATAGCAATTATAATAATTGCCATTATACTGTTGGTGGCAATATCAAATATAAATTAAGAAAAGAACCGTTCGACATAATCTTATATTCATAATATCTTTTCTGATTTTGTCCAAACGTTTGGACAAAATATAAAACCTTATTTAATAGTTCCCCAAAAAACAAAAGCATAAGAAAGGAATACCAATATGGATGTATTAACTCCCTTTTTCAGAGCAAGATTTATTAGTAACCTAATCACATTCTTTATTATCTGGAATTATGCCGAGTCACAATTAAAAAAATATTATGCACAAGAGCACCAACTCGATGAAAAACAAGTGGTTGATAATATAAAAAATAATAGACGCTTCGACTGGGGAACAGGACAAGAAGATAATTGGAGACATACTTGGAACTCTGCAAACCCAATCGAGCGCAAAAAAATCACAAAAAGAAATATCATGCTAAAATGCTTTTTATTATATTTCTTTGGAGGGACAATTCTTGAAGTATTGACGAATGTATTTTTATCATAATGGTTATTTAAAAAGTTGAGATAAAAAAGACATAAGTCCGGCAGAAGTTTTTCCTTGCGATGTAATATTATTCTTCATTTCCTTAAATACCTTAACTAATAAAAGCGTTAATTTATATATAGTAAATAAACATCCTGTTACGACCATAATATAGGTCATATAAAAAACTGGATCACCCATTAAATAGCGATATGTCCCAACACATTGTAAAACAGGAAGGTCACTTGCTACACCTGATTGTGCGGAATTTCCAAGCTGAACAACATAAGTATTTATTTCAACTAAGGTATCATAAAAATTTGTCAATGCTGAAACAATGTTGCTGATAAACGTAAAAATAAAATTGAAAAAATTGGAAACCGATGTTAATATAGAGCCGCTAAAGAAACCATCTATAGATGGAGGTGTTAGTGGCTCTACATTTATTGAAAGAAAATAAATCATTATATCATCCTTTCTTAAATGTGTATCTTATCAATCTTTTTACGAATTACTGCAATAACAGATAAAAAGATTACAAAGTAAGCACATGATAACAACAAGTTATAAAGCGAAAGATTATCTCCCAGCAATGGTAAATTCACTTCTTTTAAATAATTAATTCCACGAAGTATATTTTCGTCGAGAAGTCCATCAAATGCTGGAATGTTAAAAACTAATACAATGAATCGTAGACAGTTAATAAATAATATTAACAGCATAACAATGATAAATAACACTATCATGAACAAATTCAAGAAGTTAGTAAATCCAGAATCGTTTTCTGTTTCGTTATTATCATTTTGTGTTTTATTTCCGTCAATAATGTCCCTAAATCTATCCGGAAGAGAATCAATAGCGGATTCTATCGATTTTAAAGGATGAATTAATGCATCTGGAAAAGAAGCCAAAGCCGCTTCAATGGAACTAAGAACAGATGGAAGTGAAAATCCATTTGTTAAACCGAAAACACCTTGCAAAATATTAGGCAATGAGGTTGACAAAACACCCGGCATCAAATCAGCAATCGCATTCGGAAGAGAACCGACAAGAGAAGAGATACCTGTCAGAAAATCAGAAGAGATAAATCCATGTACTAATTTATCTGGTAAAAGCTCAATCAACCTACTAATATTGTTAATTGGTTCAGACAGAGATTCTGTAATAGAATCTGGTAAAGCCGTAATAGATTTAATTATCTTATTAAGTAATTCAGTAAGTTTACTTGAATCAATCCCGGAACTTGACGAACCACCCGGATTAGGACTTGGGTTCGGTTGAATTGTTGAAGCAGAAACAACTTCAATAGTAGGCGAAATAGCAGTACCATTATTAAAATCAAGGGCACTAGATATTAGACCCGCACCGAATAAAAAAACACCAAATGCTTCAGCAAGTTTTTTACTGATTTTATATTTATTTTTGTCTTTGTTATTATCATCTGGACTGCCATTATTTCCACCTTGGATAACAACAAATTTTGCTAAAATATCTTGTGATTGTTCTTCTTTCCTTGCGCTAGTGCCATCAACATAATTTCCATAATATTCACTAATAAAGGAATCTATCTGGCTTTGAGCAACACTTATTCCGGCATAAGTCGCAATCGCTGATAAAAGGTAACTTAAATGCGAATATGCTTGCACCGTGGATAAAGAAGAACCTATTTTGTCGATTTTCCAATATGGAGCAATATTGGAAATTACCTCGGATTCATTATTAGAAGCATAAATTGAAGATAATAATTTATCGGATGCTTCTGAGGTACTTGGAACTGTCATTGAATCAGAAACAGTATAATTTTTAGAAAAGTTTTCCCGCAAGCCGATCCATGTTTTTTTAACTTGGATAGTTTCTGTTGGAGAAGTTACTCCATCGACAGTATACAAACCACCTGTTGTATCATATAAAAGATAAGATTTCAAAGCTTCTTTATTGATAAAAACAGGACCAAGGTTCAAAGCAACAAATAAAGGAAACATACGACTGGATGGAAAATCTTCTGTCCATTGATAATATCCATTTTCTCCATTCTCGTCATAACAGAACCTATTGTAATAATATCTTATACAAAAACTTGTACTAGGAACTTCATCTATATATTTATTATTATTATCTATTATACCTTGATATAAAGAAATATCAGTATTAGCTGTACTACCTTGATATTTCATATAAGCTGTTTTTTTATATGAACTAACAGGATAGTAACCAATAATATCGGCTTGTGTTTGATATAGTAATTTGCCATCACTATCATATGCTTTCCATGTGGCAGATTTTATATAACGGTCTTTCATGTGAGCTGGAAACCAGGCATAGGTTGTATCTGTCATGTAAGAGGATTCAAACGTAGCTTCGTTTCCTTTCCATGTGGCAGAACCAAGACATTCTCCTACCATGCTGGAAAGGACTTTCATTCCTACATATGTAGTTCCAGCTTTTGTAGCAAGACAATCTTGCCATGTTTTCATTTTGGTTTCATTATTTCCATATTTACGACGAATCCATGGTTCAAGGGTATTTGAAGCAAATTTTTTAATTGTCTTAATTCCAGCATAAACACCATAAGCCGCCATACACGCACCAATGACAATGTATGCGGCATCATCAATACCGACTATATAAGTAGATATTTCTGAATCGCCCATTGTAGTTAAGGGGTAATCTTCAAATGTCCATTCAATATCAGAATAATCTGGTTGTTCTGATTCAAATTCTATATTTTCTAAATTTAACTGGTCTGCAAGTTGTTCCCTTGATTCCTGCAATTCTTCGTTTTCGGAATCATAGACCCGGTTTCCATTTTCATCAAAATAGAATGGTTCTCCCGTATATGTATCTGGATCAAAGTTTTCCGGGGAATCATCATCCAGAACAACAGATTTACTAATGTTGAATGATTCATTTGTAGTAGGACTTGCAAGAGCGGTAAGAGGATTTTCTACGAATACAACAAAAGTAAGCATGAGGGAGAAAATCTGCTTGCTGTTTCGCCTTAGAAGTTTAAATATATTATCCATAGCATTTTTCCTTTCGTTTAAAAATTAATAATGCCGTGTAAGCGTTGTCCGCCCCAAAGGGGACGTACGATGGTCAATAGTTTGCGTGTTGCAACTGAAATGTATGGATGAAAGATAAAATGTCCAGATATTTGGACATTTTGTTTGAATATCTGGATTTATTTCTGAAACACTGGCGCTTTTCTTTGCTGAAGCTAAAGAAAAGCGCCCAAATGTTCTCAAAAGAAAATAAAATCATAGATTTACAATCAGTCCATAATTATCCCGGTAAAAATTCGATAACTTGTTGCGCCAGTCTTTCATTCCCCAGTCAAAATCAAGCGGTATGAACTGCGTATCATAATATACGTTCTCAAACAGCTTGGCATTGATGGGGACAGAATGAATAGAACTGGACATATCAGCTAAATTTATCAGCTTGTAATAAATGTTTCTATCGTTTTTAGATACAACCACTACAGTTTGTGTTTGATTTCGCAAGCGATTATATACCATTTCTGCCTCAATGGTAGTGTACACAAAAAGGCAATTCTGCTTACCGATTGTGTTGATAAAGATAGAAATTTCCTTTAGCTTCTTATAGTCCTGTGCATCCAAACCATTATATATCTCATCAATGAAAAGAATTTTCGGACTTAAATCAAGCGGAAAATCTTCTAATGAATTGATATAGTGAAAATCATCCCGCGGACTGTAAATATTAGTATAAACGGGAATATCATACGCTTCATGAATCGCTTTTACCAGCTTATAGGCGAACAGTGTTTTTCCAGAACGCTGTGCCCCAAGGCATCCAATGATTGTTCCCGGCATTAATTACCACCACCGTTCTCGTTAAGCGTATTAACCTTGATACCCCGGACAAGCTCGTTCTGCGTGTAAGCGGAAAGCAGAGCTTTAAGATTCTGACTGCTAAAGAAATTGATATTCTTATTGTTTTGTAATTGCTTGTCAATGTCCTCAAAGACCTTACGCCATTCGGAAAGATCATACTTTTCGATGAAATACATGAGCTGGAATTTTAGGTGCATCTGTGTGGAATCCATGTAGGGGATAATACCGTAAATGGATTTAATCGGATCGCCCGTGTCAACCGGGGCAGAGAAGCCGCTCATGAGTGATTGGAAATCAACCTGCATTTTTTACCCTCCAATCCGTACAAACATAATAAATGTCAGAATGATATTTGCAATCATAAGATTTCGGGGAACTACGTCTTTTTTGAAGAAGTTGCCGAACATGATGCTGGAAAGTTTGCGTTTGTCCTGCACAAAATCCAGATTGGCGGCAGATAGAACCACTACACTGTCTGCACCTACCTGTTTAAACTCATCTTCTTCAAGCATCCCATTCATAGAACGGTTTAACATGGGTAACGTTTTTGCCGTGTAAACACGGGTATCTGTGATAGCAATATACATTTTTCTTTCTTCCTTTCTTACTGTAAATTTGTCCAGACGTTTGGACATTTTTATTCATGGGCACAAAGATCGGCAACGTGGAGCATCTGTAATATTACATAAAGTCCAAGCATTATACCGAACACCTCGTTATAACAGGGATAGCTTATCATTTTCGCACCCCCCTACCATTATTGATTGACTTATAGACGCGTATCAGTCCAGAGACGATAAAGCCGCCTATATTTACAAAGGCGCATATAATAATGAAATAAGTGAAATATTGTAGTGTTTCCATAAGTATTACTCCCTTTTTAAGGTATGGAAGAGGATAAGAAGCGCACAACAGGCGGTAATGATAGCGCAAGTTAAGATGTTATCCAGACGATTAACAATAGTTGCTTCGTATGGTGGCAAGTCGGATGCACTGGCAATCGTGTATACGCTTATTTCCTCGTCCTCTTCATCATCGAATGGATCGTAGGAATCATAAACTTTTACGCGGGTTTTACCTGTGTGTGTAACCTCTGAACTGTTCTCTTCGGTATCAGTTTTGTTATTTCCTGTTTCTGCTGCTTCGCTGTCGGTATCTGTTATGCCGCTGGTTTCGATATCTACGCTATCAGCTTCAGTTTCGGCTCTGCTATCTAATTCTTTCTTGATAGCATCAATTATTTCATCAACAGCAGAAACCGTATCAGACGAATCAGAGGTATCTGGTTTTTCAGAAGTCTCCGGCTTTTCGGAAACAGAATCTTCTGTATCGCGTTCAGAAACTTCCTTTTCATCCGCTTCACTACGTTCCGGCGGCGATGAGTCTTTCTGGCTATCGGAAGAATTTTCTTCTCGCACTTCGTTATCTTCATTCATGCATTACACCTCACTTTCTTCTACACCTGCGACTGCATCACGGACTAATACCAGCTCATTCCTTGCAAACTGCCACATTTCAACGTTATTTTTCTGTGACTCATTCTGTGAGCCAATCTTGATAAATGCATCTAAATCGCTAATTCGTATTTCGATAATTTTTAAGGTTTTCTCTTTATTCATGGTTCATTTTCTCCTTTCAAAATGGTTGTTTCCACAATTCAATGCCGCGTTCTTTGCATACAGATTCAAGAAGATCGCTTTTTTCTCTTAAAAACTTTTCATAATCTTCTCTATCACGAATGTCTGATATATCATAACCAAGATCATACATTCGTTCTGTCTGACTGCCTAAAGAATCAAGAACCGCATCGCAATACTCTTTTTCTAATTCTTCGTCAGTAAGCGTACACGCCCATTTGATAATGCTGTTGCGTTCTTTTCTTTTCATGTACATCTTCCTTTCTTTCAAAATGTCCAAACGTTTGGACATTTTTAGAGGGAATACCCGGATTCGAACCGGGGACGTATTCACGGCGCATTGAGGGTTTACGCCGCCGCTTTTCCAGTTAAGCTATACTCCCATATTTATATATTTTCTATTTATCTATAATTGATGGTGCTATCTATACGGTAACAGGCAAACGTGTGGTAAATGGCTTGCCGTAGTGAGAGAATGAGCAACTAAGGCGGATAGCACAAAAGCGCTACCGCCTATAGCGCATTCTGGGGCGCGACCGTCCGCGTCAAGGGTAAAGGCACGCCCGGAATAGAACCGCCCTTGACACGCGGTCTGCGCCGTCATGCGGCTAAATAATAACCGCAAGGGAAGAAAATCCCCGGCGGCAGGAAACGCAAGCGAAATAAGTTAATGCTACGTTAATGAGTCGCAAGCCGGGAATGAATAAGGGGGCGGGGGAATAAATCCCTCGCCCCCGGAAGAGTGCCTATCCCATCGGGTAAGCAAACCGCATCAGCGGAACGCCGCTTTTAAGGAATTGATAATAAGGAAACCAATTCCTAAGCCTGCTGTAATGTAAACAACTGGCATCAGAGCTTCGATAATAATGTTAGCGAAGGTAAACATCTGGTTAATATCGAAGTTGATCGCGATACCAGAGCCAGAACCAGAAGCACCTGGTTCACCGGCAAAAGCCGGAACAGCACAAGTGGTAGACATAGCAACAGCCATCAGACCTGTTTTTGTTTTCATGCCAAGGTTAGCAACCTTGCCACGTACTTTTGTCAACATTTCACTCATAGTTTGTCCTTTCCGTCCTCAAAGGGACTAATTTTATTATTTCAACCGCATCCCAGAACAGGGAATCACAGACTTGCCGGGAGCGGGAGAAACCAAGTTAATGGTTTTTATCTCTGATTTTCTTCGACAGGTCGATACAACAATAGATGAAAGAAAACAGAATCATCAAAAGTAATACAACGCTCATTTTCACTTTTCTCCTCGTATTATATAGTAGTAGTTTTTAGAGACCCTCTCCAAGGTCTTTAT
>OGKA01000562.1_pt1 | contig 39965 bp, 35 predicted proteins | sample 1572211 | NCBI WGS metagenome assembly OGKA01 (sample SAMEA2582125, study PRJEB24529) | metagenome | biome: Human gut stool | place: China | collected 2011 | reverse complement strand
GAGAGGACGTTTAGACGCAAGAAGGACGCTGAAGAGCTTAGTTGCGGATTTGAGGGTATAATGAAAAGGAGTTCGATGATGTTTGTTGCAAGGAGAACCTTACACGTTTTTTCGACTTTTTGAATCTTATGATTGGTGTTATTATAGCAGATTCCGACGGGTTTAATGAGTATGTAGCAAACAATCTGCCATACCAACAACGTACAGGTAGGATTTCCAGAAAGAACCTGGTTCGCATAGTTCCGAGTCTTAGGATTGATGTAGAGGACCGTGAAATGACAGTTAAGGCTTTAGAGGACTCAATACAAGGGTGTTCTTTCTCTCCTATAGAGACTATGACCATACGAAAGTATTGTAAATTTTATCGTATTGCTAACGAAGCTTATAAGGCTTATCATAAGAAACGGGGTATCGGTGGACGTATCAATAAGGATTCAAAAAGAGATATCCAAAAAATCTCGGATGTGGCTTACTACAAGTATATGAAGTATGTGGATGTGGAGAACCTTTATAACGTCGACAGCCAGGAGGATTTCATACGGTTTGCAACGGATCATTACGGTGAACTTGGGCTTTCACGTTTGAATATATTAGCTTCAAATGTTCAACATCAGGGATGGAAGATTGTTGTTTCCAACAGTTATTCATCCAATGTCGGATTGGCTATGGAGGTGGCTGTCTCCCTGTATAAGGCTGATGCTCCATTACATATTTACGATGCAGAGAAACTTCTGAGTATTCTGAAGGAAGAGGATTTTGTCCGACTGGTTCCTGATTCATACCATAACTATATGGGATATCAGGAAGAAGGTACCGTCTATGAGCTTCCTTGGGAGTATGAATGTTCTGATGAGAAAAACTCTTTTCTTACTCTGGAGCAATATCATGATATTATTTCTCATACCGAATGGGAGTCTGAGAAACGTGTAGAGCCTATTTCTTAATGGAACGTCGTAATTAAAAGTTGGCTTATCTCCATGTTTATGCGTGGTTGATAAGCCATTTCTTTTGCAATCAAAACTTCATAGGGGAATAGCGAAATTGGATATGGAACAAATACAAAATATAGGATTTATAATCAATCACAATGATTTGACGATAAGTTTTCTAAGAAAAATTAGTTTTATTCTCAGAAATTACATAGTTTTGTATTTATAATCTTCATAATAGTGAAGATTAATACTTAAAAGTATATGTAACTATCATTATAATGATATATAAATACGGTTTATATGGTAGATTTCTATGAATACTCCACGCCTGAGCTTGTAAGGCTATTAGGCAACAGATTTAAAGAATATAGAATTCGTTGCAATCTCACTCAGAAAGATGTTTCTGAGCAATCCGGAATTGGACTTACAACCATCCACAAATTCGAGAATGGTACAGCTGGCAATATTTCATTGTCAACATTTATTGTGTTGTTGAAAGTGGTCGGACAGATTAATACTATAGACAATCTTCTTCCGGAGTTGCCTGAATCTCCTTACCTGATGCGTAGGGATGATAAAAAGGTACAGCGTGTCAGACACTCTAAATAGCATAAATTATGGTACAGTCGTTAAAAGTAATACTTTGGGGTGAGGAAATTGGTAGATTGGCATGGGATGCCAGACGCAGGTTATCCTATTTTATGTATAATCCGGTCTTCTTGAAGAAAGGTCTTAACATTTCTCCATTAGCGGCACCTGTTGATGGGGCAAGAGGACTTACGCCTGTATGGGGAGAAGAGGCCAAGATTTATCAAAAATTACCGGCATTTTTAGCAGATTCATTGCCTGACTCATGGGGAAATCAACTTTTTGAATTATGGCGCCAACAGAATCACTTGTCAAACGCAGATATTACTCCTCTTGACAAACTCTCATTTATAGGAAAGCGTGGAATGGGAGCTTTGGAATTTTTGCCTGAGGTTTCAAGAGAGCGTAAGGCTGAAAAAATAGATATCAAATCATTGGCAAATTTAGCTGAGCGAATATTCTCAGAAAGAGAAAATGCCAGAATCCTACCCGAAGAGTCGGTAACAATGCAGTCATTACTTACGGTTGGTACTTCAGCCGGTGGTCGTCAACCTAAAGCCATTGTTGCCATTAATCGAAAGAATGGTGAGGTCCGTAGCGGGCAGATTTCCGGATTAGAGGAATTTGATTACTATCTGGTCAAATTTGGAAATTCGCAATATAGTTCGGCTGAATTGGAGATGTCTTACTATGAACTTGCTACAATGGCAGGGATAAATATGATGCCTTCAAAACTCTATCAGGTGGACGGAAATAATCATTTTATGACAAAACGCTTTGACCGTAATAATGGGAAAAAGATTCATACACAAACTTTGGCCGCAATTAGCCCCGATGCGGACAGTTATGAACAATTGATTACAGTATGTCGGAAGCTCCATCTGCAGGAAACAGACTGTTATGAGGTATTCCGCAGGATGGTCTTTAATATATTGGCAAACAATACAGATGATCACAATAAGAATTTTTCATTTGTTATGAGTGAGGACGGTACTTGGCGTTTGTCTCCAGCATACGATGTAACTTATATATTTGACAATGGAGGATTCTTGCCAAATGAAGATCATTGCATGTATATTAGGGCAAAACTTAGGGATATAACACGGGATGATGTTATTCAGTTTGCTAAAGATAATGGAATACGTAGGCCTGATGCAATAATACGTGATATAATTAGTGCCATAAAACAATTTCGTACGGTTGCTACTAAATATGGTGTTGCGGAACAGTGGATAGGACGTGTTGAAAATACTATAGTTGACCGTCTGAAATCATGGGGAGAGTTAGAGGAAATGGCCCCTGAAATATGCGAATTTGTCATAAACGGACATACTATAAAGAATATCCGTATGGAGCAGTCGTATAAGGGAAATTTCCATTTGCTAGCTGAAATAGACGGTCATGAACGTAAGTTTATTATTGGTAAGAATAAAGAAGAGTTTTCACTTATTGAATCAATAGGCATAGCAAACCTGTCATCGGATCAGCTTAAAGATATGGTTGCAAAGTATTTTATTCACTAGAAAGTGTAATCGCCGACTTCGATAGACAGGTCTTTTTTCATCATGGGATTCAAACGATTAATAGTTTTTGTATTTAAGATATATAATGGAAAGCACTCCAAGCAATATCACATATAAGTATTCTGCAGTCCAATATACAGACAGGGATGTGCTGAAATTGCTTATCCTCCATAAATAAATCTGGTAGGCTATAATGGTTGCAGTCTGAAAAATGAAAGTTGTACGTGTGGCACCTGTCCCTGTGACAGCATTCATATATACATAACCAGGTAAGGCAAAAGTATAATTAAATAGGGATACTGTAAATGGTAGCTGCGATAATGTAGCGTTTTGCTTCATTTTGCTGCAATAATGCTAAAAATGGGTAAAGATGAATACTGCAATGAATTTGATATTTTGTATTTTGGCAATAATTCGGCTTGTTTATTGTTATATTTACATATATTTGTACAACCAAATAATAGAAAATTATGGCAAATAAGAATATGGATTGCATGAAAAAAATCATGTTGGCTAAGGATCTTGCTTCTGTATTAAAGTGGGGGACCAATGCCTCGCAATCATCACTTAATTTGATTTTCAAAACTGAAGAGGTCTTAAGATTCAGTTGTATTGATTTAATTAGTCACTTAGAGGAACAAGAACAATTGGAAATATAATATATATACTTGTAATCTAAGTATTTCCATTGTTATGATTTGGTAAAATATTCCTTGTTATTTATTGATGCTATTTATAAACTGTTTATTATTTTTTTACATTTTAAGTAAATTGTACAAAATGGTAGGATCAAATATACTCTCTTTAAAATCGATGTTGCCGTCTGTTCAAAATATACAATTGGCATCAAGGGCAACATATGTAGGTATTGACTTTGGAACCTCTACCACCGTTGTGTCTATTGCTACAAAAGAACATGGTGATGATAAGATTAGAACTCTTCCAATCAAGCTTACGCAAATACTGGAGGATGGCACTATTTATCAAAGCGAAAAGCTACCCAGCGTTATAGCATGGTTTAATGGCAGATTGCTTGTAGGAGAAGGAGCTTCAAACCTTAAATATGTTCTTACTAAAGGTAAGAACATTTGGTTCTCTTTCAAAATGGAAATTGGCGAAGACCTTGGTGCAAAGTACTATAATAGCGAAGTTGCTAATTTAGACGGAGTAAAAATCAGAAATCCCAAGGACTGCGTAAGGGTTTTTTTTATGTATCTTAACATGCTCATTAAGAAGTATTGCCAGAATAATAACTTGTCAGACAATATTTTATATGCTGTCAGCATTCCTGCTTCTTTTGAAGCAAATCAACGCAAAGAGTTGATGGAGGCTTTAGAGTCAAATGGAATGAACATCTCTAAACAATCACTTATAGACGAGCCAAACGCTGCATTCATTAGTTACATTCATGACAGCGAAGACTCAGAAAAGCCTTTACTTATATCGCCACACTACAATTCAAAAGTTTTAGTTTTTGATTTCGGTGGAGGTACTTGCGATATTTCCATTCTTGAAATCGGGAAATCCACTAATGGCTTATATTCAAAGAATGTAGCAATATCAAAATTTACCAAATTGGGTGGAGATGATGTAGATCGTTATATTACCTTTAACTATTTATTACCACGATTTCTCGAGGCTAACAATGTAAGGGTGGAAGATTTCAGAACAAAGGAACTTCAATATATTGCTACTCAGCTTTACAAGGTTGCAGAGCGTTTGAAAATTCTTTTTTGTAAAAAGATTTCCAACCAAATGTATAAATTGGAAATCCCTGAATATGTAAAGAATAGCGCAGATAAAGAATCTATTTCAATTCCTGTTTCTGTTGAAACAAAGAAAGGTCTGCTTATGCAGTCTGACTTCTTTCTTTCTACTAAAGAATTGGTCGAGGTAATGTCGGTTTTTATGAAAAAATCGCGAATGCCTATATCTATTAGAGGTCAAGAAGAGTATAATAATATTTTTATGCCTATTGATAGTGCCATAAAAAAGGCAAATATTCGTAAATCTGAAATAGATTATGTATTACTTATTGGTGGAAGTGCGCAAAATCCTTTTATACAAGAAGTACTGAAGAACTATTTTGAAGACTCAGATATCCTTGTCCCTCAGGATCTTCAGACCCATGTTTCAAAGGGTGCTGCTATTCACTCACTACTTATGAATGGTATGAATAAGTGTATTATTCAGCCAATCACAAGTGAGCCAATTTTTGTAATTACTAAAGACATCACAAATAAAGTTCTTATTCCTGCTGGTACAACTATTCCATGTGATACAGTGGTTATTGATGATTTGATGCCAACAAAGGACTATCAGGAAGCAATTGAATTACCTATCTGTGTTGGTAGTCCTAATAAGATGCTTTTCAATCTTAAGATTACCCGTGATGGTGGTTTCTTAACCTCCGCTCAAGTTACGCTCGCTTTAGAAATTACTGCTGACAAATTGTTGCTAGCCAAGGCACATTGTATGGGTATCAGTTGTATGATAGAACCTCAGAATCCTTTTGCTAATAAAGAGCTTACCACTGAAGAACGAATTGTCTTAAAAGCTGAAAGAGAAGCAAATCTTGAAACTGAAAAAAATGGTGGCATACCAACAAAAAACTGTTTGATGACTCTTAGACAAGCTTATGAGGATGCAGGCAACGATTTCAAAGCCGCAGAAACTTTAGAACAACAAAATGAAATCTATCCTAATCCTGAGGACTATAATCTTATTGGAGTTTATTACCACAACTCTGGTAACAAAGATAAAGCTATTGAATTTTTTGAAAGAGCGCTTGAATATAATCCAAATGCTTATTGGCCAAACTTTAATTTGGGTAATACTCTCTTTTATAAAGACTCACAAAAGTCTTTTAAGTATCTTAATAAGGCATATGAGCTAAATCCTTCAGAACCATGTGTCAACATCTTATTAGGTAGGCTAGATAAAAGAGAAGGCAAATATGCAGAAGCAAAGAAGAAATTCCAAATCGCATATGACCGGTATGAGCAAAAATGGAAAGCTAATTCACTTAATGATTCTGATTATGGATGGTTTGCATCTGTTGCGGAAGAGCTTGGTAAAAAAGATAAGGCTCATGAAATTCGTAATTCAAAGCCCAAGATTGAGCAAACTTTATACTACGATGAGGAAAATCTAACTCAAACAAGAACAAAATCTTTAACAAAATTATAAACCATAAAAATTAATTAAATTATGGCATGGTTAGTTCCTGAAAATATGCTGGATGACCAGCAACGTGATTTTATCGAGAATGTCGATATTGATCAACGTAATGTATGGATTAAGGGATTCCCAGGTTCAGGTAAATCTGTATTATTAGCTTACACTATGAAACGTATCAAGAGAAAGGACGCAAGTGCCAAAGTGGTAGTTGTAGTTTTTACTCACTCGTTGATTGCTATGTTCAAAGCTGCGTTTGCCGAAATGGGGGTATCTGCAAATATTATGACTTACTATGAATTTATGGATGGATCTTCAAACTATGACTACATCTTAAGTGATGAGATTCAAGACATGACCGGGCGTGTTCTGTCTACAATGAATAGTAGAGCAAAGCATGTAATAGTTGCTGGTGATGAAAACCAGTCTATCTACGATATTGATCCTAAGTATAGAGAGTCTACCGTAACTCCTTCTCAGATTTCAAGTTTACTTAATTGCCGGGACTTTGAACTTGGTATAATTCATCGTCTATCAAGTTCAATTATTTCAGCTGTTGAAAAATTCATGCCTAATATGAACATTTTCACTGCACGCCGAGATATGACGAAGAGAACAACCCAGATTAGACTTTGCACCGCAAGTTCTGCAGAAGAGGAAGCTAAGTATATAATGAAGGAAGCACAGAGAGCAGTTAACATCGGGGATACTGCTGCTATCCTTATTCCTTCTCAGCAGAAAATCATAGACTTTTTCCAAATGGCTTTATCTGCGTTAGGTAAGAATCAATGGTCTGTGCAGCTAAATAAATGGGGTAAAGTTGATTATAACAAACTAAACTCTTACCTTAAAAGCAATAACGTTAAGTTGCAGTATGTTGGAAACGGCTATGGCTCATTCACCGAAAGCGACGGCCGTATTTGCGTAATGACATATCATAGTTCTAAAGGTCTTGATTTCGATAATGTCTTTCTTCCTGGACTTAATCAGTCCTTGTATATCAATAGTAATGAAAAGCTGAGTCGTACCTTGTTTATGGTTGCAATGACTAGAAGCCGCAATAATTTGTATTTGATACATAGCGGTTCTAAATCAGCATATCTGAATAATTTCTCAGATGATTGTAGTAAGATAAATATTCATGATGCGTTGACAGGACAATTCAACACATCTGGCGGAGGTAACATATTTGGTATTTAATTATGAAAAATTATTTAGCTATTATACGTAGATCCGATTTTATAGATCTCTATAAATATGGTTTTTTCAATCTAGATAAAGAGAAAATTGTTGATTTCGATTGCGATATTTCGGAACTTCCATATAGAAGCGATATTTTCGATTCCCTCTTTTTCAGAATGAATTCTTTTGAGAGCTCTTTCGCATATTTGATTATCAATTATGTTAAAGAAGAATCATTAGATTTCTCTATTGTGTCTATTGAAGAGGTAAGACATGTCTTTCCATTAGATTTTGAGGCCAAAAGAGAATTTGAGTCTTCATTTGATGAGCACATCAAAATAGATAATCCTATTTGGAGTGATGCTGTTAGTCTCATTAAGAAAAAACAGATGTTCCATAGTTCAATGCAAGGGGTAAGAAATATCTTCAATATTTTCAAACTTGACGGTACTGATAAATGTAAGAAAATCATTAGCGATGATACTGTTGAAGAAATGCTTTCGGCTGTATATGATGATGTACGTCCTCAGGGTGACCTCCCCATTTGGGTTTATTTGATGAGATATGAGCGCCATTCATTCTACCCAAAAGATTCTTTAGGTTATTTTATGGATATCGTTCATATCGTTGTTAACTTCATGGCTAAACAAGAAGTTGATGACATGACTGTAGAATCAACTGGAATTTACAATGTCCTTTGTAAATTTGAAGGGAAAGGCTTGAAGTCTAATGAAATTATGCATTATCTTAAAGCTGACAAAGGCGCGGCAGGATTCTTAAACAAAATCTCACTCTTTGTTCCTGAAGCTGATTTCATTACTACTGCCATCAGTTACTTAAAGCTACGAGATAAATATAAGGATGAATTCGTTTACGACGTGAAATTCATAGAGGCATGCAAAAATGCATTTGGAGATAGTTTTACACTTGCATCTTATATGGCAGGTATAGCGTTTAGCCATGAAAAAACCTATTCTTGCCTTTACAAAGTTCTTCCTCTTGCCATTTACAAATCCAAAGAAGAAATGGCTGCGATTCTTCTACGTAAGCAAGAAGAACAAATAAGAGCAAAGCGTGAAATGGAGTGTATTGAATATGAACGTAAAAAAGAACGTGAACTTGAAATTGAAAGGAGAAAGGGTGGAAAAAAGAAATGCAAGAAAGCACAGGATTACCCCCCTTTGGGTGTGTCTGGCTACAGTCAAGGAAGAGGTGGCTATCCTACTTGGGGACAGCAGTCAGAAGAATCATTTCCACCATATCAGGGGAATGACCCTGACTATGTACCTGCTTCTATGGAAAAACAGAAAAAGAAGGAATTTCCTATTCCTATTAATCCTGTTAAAGAAGAAAAAACTATTGTGGAGCCAAAGTCTGCAAAGGAGAGTATTCGACAAGAAAATCTATTCGCATATTCTGATATGCAGGGAACTGAGATACAGACTAGAAAGCTCAGTTCATTTCCTTTGAAACTCCAGAAGTATACTCCAAAGGGTAAGCCTTCAACTGCAAAGAACTCTATTGTAGAAGTTCATAATGTGGAAGAGTATAATAAATTCTTGAATGCTCACTCTAAAGAAAATTGGAAACCAATAAAAAAATAAATATGGAATTTACGTATCAAGAAAAAATCGCTATCATGCGTATCCTATTGGATATAATACACGCTGACGGAATTATTGATGAAAGAGAAACTTTTTTCTTTAACAAGCTTAAAGAAGAACTTTGTCTTGAAGATTGTGATCATGAAGTTGTTAAAGCAAAGAATTCACTTATAGCATTGTCGCAAATTAAACTTCTAAATGAGGAACAAAAGAAAGAATTTTCAAAATTGATGAGCGAGATGATAATCGTTGATGGTGATATAAATGCAAATGAAGTTGCCATTTATGACGTAGTCAATGATTTCTGTAAATTAGGTGTTACTTTTGAAAAAAGCATTAACAAAAATAAGATTCATAGTTATACGAAGTCATGATTTTTATATTTCTATGTTCTCTCATATAAAGTCAATAGAATCTATTTATGTTTAATGGTTATTTTAAATATCATTAAGTAAATAGAAAGCAATAAGCATATTCCCACTGATATAAGCTATTATGCAAGATGTCAGTGGGTATATTGTTCCCAAAATGTACCCTGTGAGTTAAGATGCAAATGATAGATGGTTTAAATATCTAATTGATTTAGAATTTCATATCAACTATGATAATATACCATAGATTACCTCCGATTTACGGATACTATTTGAAATTTTATGTAAATGGAAACAGTATTACGTCTTTTACATCCTTCTTTTTCGCCTTTATGTACTCTGTAATTGGTAATAGACATCAACATATCCTCTTGATCTGAAAACATGAGGTTAATACTTTTTAGTCTCATAGTCAACTTTGGTATTGTCGCTGAAATAGGCATAAATTGTACTTTGGCAGCGTGAATATTTGTATTTAACTTCTATAATTATTTCATAGGTTGAACAATCTTTGTTTTTTAATATCCTAGGTACAAAGGTAATAAAAATAGGTTAATGCTTTCCTGTATTTTTATAATCTTCCATTGTCATTCCATTCTCCGTAAAGAAGTCCTTTTCGGGTATTTTCTATGAATTTGTTCAGGCGACTTTCAAAAAGTTCGGGTTGGTTCCTCTTGATTTGGATGGTATCAATCCTGATTCTCTTGTATAAATCAGGAAATTGGTAGAAATTGTTCCACACTAACGGGTCGGATTGTAGCCTTTGCAATATATCCTTGTCTATGGTAAAACCATTGGGAGACATATCCGGCAGAACAGCTCTTCCGGCATCAGTCATCAGTCCTAATCGCTCCATTCTGCGGCATCTTTCTTTATTGAGCTCGGACCAATTGCTTTTTGGCTTTCGTGGACAAAGTTTTTGGGCTGTTACATCTTCTGCTATTTTCTTAGTGGTACTGTCTATCCAGCCGAAACATAGGGCTTCTTCTACAGCATCAATATACCAGAAAGTATTATCATCCGTAGGTCTTCCACGTTTCACAACTACCCAACATTCTTTCTCCGTTTTATGGTTCTGTATTAACCATTCACGCAGCTCGGTTCTTGATTTGACATCCAATAAATTATGAATTTCCATTGTCGGTCATTTTGATTTGTATTTCAAAAATACGGAAATATCTTTAATGTTCATCGGATGACTTAAAAAGATATTCCATTAATTTCTCAATATAGTTGAGTCCTTTGCTAGGATTACATCTTTATAAATCCTCATTGGCAAAATTTTCCCATACAACAAGCAGCAGGTAAGTATACCATATTCATCATCATTGCATTATATCAGAAACTATATTTCCAATATACACGATTCATAGAGGAGAAAGATAGTAAACATTCATATAGAACTGCCAATTATTATCTAAGATCAATTTGTGATTAGAGGTCATTTTTGAGTACAACCTATCATATAATAAACAGATTTCATATTTTAGCTTTATTATATGATAGGTTAGATTCCTCAAAATATAGTTTGTATCAGCAACCACTTCCGTCTATATTACATGACATTCCTTCTGTAATTGGTCTTGAAGTAAGTCCGGCTTCTTCTGGTATGAGTGTAACAGAACCATCCTCTAGAACAAAGCATGGAATACCTGCAGCTCCAACTTTTTTCGCTTCATTAAAAACAGGGCTGTTATCACGGATCCTTAGAAATTCCTTTAAATGTTTTACATGCGAACCTATGTCTATAATCTCATATCTGTCGTCTCCCTGTATCTGCTCTTCAACATAAATACAGTCCGGACAAGTATTCATACTATAAATTTTAATCATGGCGTATATTGTTATAAATTATTACTATTATGCTGGGCATTAATAGTGAAAAACAAAAGATGTATCTCAAAAGTATGAAATGTCGTTTAAATATAAAAGTGCTTATTGCTTTTTTATACAATTCTACGTTATGTGATACAATTGTTTTTTGATGAATTGATGAAATGATGAGGTTATTGTTTGGATTTTGATTATGTCAATTTAGAATAAAAGTATGGTTTTAATACACCTTAAAAAAGTTTTTTTGTTAGATAATATTATCCTTTCTATACTATACTTACATTTGGAGCGATCCAGTTTATTTGTTTGCTACTTTAAGCCCTATTTTCTTGTACATTGTTATTTTGTTCTAATCATATTTTTGACAGGTATAGTGTACAACAAAAATTCTATTTCTCGGGGTTATTTTGTTGTATAATTTTGTTGGACATTCCAGTATAAATTGTTTCAGTCGTATATGATATATTGGGGACTTTTAATTAAAAAAGCCCCAAGTCTGTATTGGTTTTCTATCTCTCTTGATATGATAAAAACGGCAGTAGCTGCTGGAGAATAACTTTTGAATTTAGCTAGTTTTAAGCCCTTCTTACGATTCTTTTTGTGTGTTGTATATATTGGTGCAGCTGATAATATTTTGATCCAAATTATGGCAAATATTCAATCTTCTGTTCTGTAAACTGCATAACAAAATTACCCAGCTTGCTGCCTTTTTAAACTGTCTTTTTCTAATGCCCTTTTTAGTAAGGGGGAATTAGGCTCTTACCTTGTAAATTTATGTAAATAATTTAATATCAGATATTTATTGGTGAAAAATAAAGGAATTAGTAACAAGTTAGTAACAAATATGGAAATAAAAATAGCTTGCATTGTTACACGCAAGCTATCTATCATTTATAAACTAAATAATCGAGATAAATTTGGTAGGGCACAAGTCTTATTATCATAAGTGTTTAGACTAGTTGATATAAAGGCTTTAATACATTCTTTTTGTGTCGAATTGATATTATGGATTCCAATATTATATATATATTCTTCCGCTATCATCAATTCTTTGGCTACATAAATAGATAATTTTCGTTTTGAGGGGAGTAGTTTTATTCTTATATCATTCTCCAGATTTATTGTTCTAACTTTTCCAGAAGTATAGCAATAAATTGTTTTAGGTAAGTCATTCCTTAGTCCCATCAAATATTCAGCATATTCTCCTTTTGGACAATACTCAATCTCATTACTTATGGCAATTTTTTCAAGTATATCAGTAATTGATGGAAATAACGGATTACCATCCTTAAATTTTGGCAGACAATATATTCCTCGTGCTACTCGTAGTATAGCTCCATGATTTGATAAATTTACTACGATGCTTCTAATAGATGTATATGAAACATCCTTTATTCGTCGTAAATCATCTATTGTGAATAGAGTTCCTGATTCCATATTTTTCAAATACCCAACAATTTTAGAGGTATTTGTATCTGTAGAAAGCTGTTTAATATCCATATATACTAAACCTCCATATCATAAAAATAAAAATTATCTGGGAACTTAATGTTAGGAATCCATAGCGGAACTCCACTCCAACCTTTTTCCTTTGTTCCATTAATCCTATACATAGTAAGAACTATATCGTCCTTAAAACTATCACCTAGAGTTCTGTCATTAGGAGACAGCAAAGTTCCTGTGTTTCTTGCAATATCACGATTTACTCTAACTATTAACTTGCATTTGATTAAGGGTTTACGTTTTTTCAATCCTTCAACACATGCTATATATTTTTGAACATTAAAATCTTCAACAGTTTCAGATTTCACTAGATTCAAAAGAGATATTATAAAGTCGGATTCACAATCAATAAACCGATGCTCTGAATAGGTTTCAATCATTCTGTTAATCGTTTCAACATTTGCCGGTATTGGCGCAGAAGCAAACATATTAACTCCGCCTTGAACAAGGTTAAGATATTCATTATCAACAACATTTTTCCTTGTAGGTAAAATTTTTGATGGATAGATGAGTTGAATGTCATTAATATTTGCTTCTACTTGTTTAATTAGAATTTCATTTGAAGTGTTCAATTCTGAAAACAAAGTATATAACTGCTGTGGTATAAAAATTCTAACTAATTGCTTCTCTCTGTCATATCCAAAGATTCTAGAATGTTGCCAATATGTGTCTGCTTGAGGAGATTTAGAAGATCTACAATAATATACTGTTTGTAAATTTGGAAATGTAATACCTCTTCCCAAAGTATTTCCGCCAATAACAATATTAAAGCCTTTTGATAAGTCTAAGGCGTCAGGATTAGAAGAATCCCTGCAAACAAAACTTTTGGAATTTAGTGGAATAATAGATATATTGGTATTATCCAATAATTCAATGACAGTATCTCTAATATCTTCAAATGGTTCTAAATCTGGTTTAGTTTGTTGTAAATCACACCACTCATCTTTTAAGTTGCTTAAAAAAGCTGCATCGTCAGTAGATTTCTGTAATAGAGTTAAATGGTCTTGTACGGTTTCAACAAATTGGTTATGAATTGAAATTTTTATACTTGGATGTATCATAAAATTACAATTGCTAAAACCATTTAGTTTCTTATGAGCGCAATTTATTAGAAATGACAGAATACTTCTGCTTAATCCTACAGGACAAATAACATCACCTCCATTTTTAACTTCGTCTAATTCAAAATTGTTTGTAAAAATAGTAGTTAATGATTTTGTTCTAGGATAAAAATAGTTTCCACCTAAATAATCACTTCCTGGTCTAAAATAATAAACGAATGCCGGTTTCCAACCTGATAATTGAGTTTGTAGTAATACAGCCTGAGGTGTAGCTGTAACTTCGATATAAATTGTATTAGCAGCAGTATGCTTTATTTCTGCTAATCGTTTATTGATACTACTGACTTTACTTTTATTAACTAGGGTATTTAGACTTGCGGCATCAGCTTCGTCGTCAAATATAACCAGCATTAGACCTTTACATATTTCAGTATTCAAAAAGTGATTTTTCCATCTTGATAATACGCGAGAGTTTTTTTTAAGAACTATTATTGTTGGCTTAATCAAACAAGCTGGGGTCAATAGTGATTCCTCTCTTTCATTAAGTACATTAAATGTTTGAAGACTATTTTTGACTCTATTATATGTTTGCCTGTGTAGATCAACATTGTCGGTCGTTAACAAAACAAATATTTTATAACCACTATCTGCCATAGCAGAAATAATACCCAGCATTTGAGCTGTTTTTCCACTTTGCACATTACCTAGCAATAAAGCATTTAGTTGCTGATTTATAGTAAAATGTTCTGATATTTTACTCGAAAAAGATTTAGAAGTTTCTTTTATAGATAAAACCAATTCAGGATTGTCTATAGTTGATATATAGTTATTAAAAAACATAATTATACTAGCGATAAGATAAATTTACCATCTTTTGTTTTTTCTAATCTCAAAAAACTTTTACCAAACAAAGAAAGTGTTTCAGGTGTTATCGGAGTGCCTATTTGTAAAGCTCCTTCATTTTCCATTTGTCCTTTTATCCAGCGACCTAATATTTTAAGATCATGTTCGGAACGGAAATTTTTGGAATAATCGCCTTGTGTTGAACATTGAAATTCATATCCGTCATTGGTAATTACTGTAAAAGGGCCATCGTCTTTAGTCGGTATTAAGTCTCTGTTATGCATTTTTTTACTTAGGATTATTTCTACTTCATACCAACCTCTTGGGCTATACTTTCCTTTAATCTTTCCTTTTCCGAAATATGTATTTAGATTACTTTTAGCTTCTGTTTTTAATGGTATATCTACAAATTCACCTGTTCTATTAGCCAATTCATCGCTCAGTTGTTCGCGTGATAACTTTTTGACAAATGAGTAACCTTTAAGCAATTCTATGTCATTGGCTATAAAGTTATTGATTTCCGGCAAATTGTTAAATGTTTCACCTAATGAGTGGGTAATCTCATAAATATATTTATTAACCTTAACCCCTTCATCCGCAATAAATTGAGCATCAGCTTCTATGTAGTTTTGGGATGTTCCCACAAAACTTCCAAGATTAGAGGAACCTATAAAAGATGCTAAGCAAGTGCTATTTTTCATAAAAGAATACATCTTGCCATGATATAGTGCCTTTGGTGATAAATATACAGCTCCAAGATTATTCGTTATCAAATAATTATTTAGTTCCCTAACTGCTATGTATTGTGGTTTAGTGAAGCCTTCTAAATAATTCATACCAATGAATAACGAGATATTTAATTTCCCTTCACGAAACTCAACGATCTGTTTCAATGCAGCAATTGAATCATTTGTAATAAAACCTGTTGCTATATTAAAATCAGTAGCATTATCAACCAAACCATTAAAAATGTTAGATATGCTTTTAGTTCGTATATGTTGTTGGATCAATGGATTAGACGGTAAAAGTATTTCCATATGGGTATCATTTTGTAATTAATTTCAAGCGTTCTTCGAAAGATAAACTCATAAGTTTATCTTGCTCCGCTTTTAAGTCAATTCTTGGATAGTCACTTAGGAAAAGAGGTTTTAATGCTTTAGCTATAGCATGTACACCTACTGGAGGTACTGCATTACCAATTTGCCTTCTTACCTCTGTAGTATTACCATAGAAAATAAAATCGTCAGGGAATGATTGTATTCTAGCTCTTTCACGGTTTGTTAAAGGCCTATTCTCTGGATAATGATAGCCCCATGTACCTCCACCACCAGCTGCTATGATTGTTTTAGACGGCTCATTCCTATGTATCCTTCTATATACATGACTAATCATTCCTTTTACATAATAAGGACTATCTTTGGGGATAGATGTAAAATTGCCTCCTTCAGGAATCAAACTAATGATTTTTTTTGTTCTTTCTTGAACTTTCAAGAACTCGTTATTATAAGGAACATTTTCTACACCTTCAAAAGCTTCACCAACTGTTACAAAAGGAAGTAAACCTTCACCATTGCCGTGCGTAGGTGCAGGATGTTCAAACTTAAATCCTGTATCTATTCTAATACCAACAATTAAAACGCGCTCTCTGTATTCTGGAACTCCATATTCAGCAAAATCATATAAATGAGGAATTACGAAATAACCAGGTTCAATATTTTGAAAATCTTCTATAATTTGTTTTATTGCTTTTTTCCCATTTGCTGTCAATATACCTTTCACATTTTCAGCTACAAAAGCTTTTGGTTTTTTAGCATCCACAAACCTTAGAAAACTTTTATATAAATTGCCACGTTCTCCATTTAAGCCAGGTCTTTTCCAAATAATAGAAAAATCTTGACATGGAAACCCTCCTAAAACTAAATCACAGTTAGGAATTGTTTTATCAGTATAAGGATCTATTTGTTCAATATCTCCTTCCACAATAATATCGCCGAAATGTTTCCTGAAAGTTTCACATGCTTCATGCTTAAAATCATTAGCCCAAAGAGTTTTATAATCTCCCACTTGTTCAAAGCCCAAGTCGAGTCCACCACAGCCAGAAAACAATGAAACAATACCAATTTCTTTTTTTTGCATAAATGTTTTTTATTTTGAATTATCACTTTCTTCTTATCATATTTGCCGCAAAACGCGGCAAATATACAAAAAAACTGGTAAAATAAGGAGTGGAACTGTTACTTATACTTGGGATGCTATTAGAAATTTTTTTTATAAAGAATTCTCCTCCATATATTTCAAGTACTCATGTCGAAGTATAATATACTTTCTTTCAATATCATTCAACCTGTGATTCTCACGTAAAATAAAGAATGAGGTTACTATGCTGACTACCCATATAAAAATGGCTACAAGGATAAAGAATTGCTTGATATACCTGAATCCGACATATCTGTCAATCCAAGACCAAAGTCTCTTCATGGACCAAAGAATCCAGCCTTTAATGGTAGTAGGTTTTACCGGTGCTTTTGACATGTTATGCCGTTCTGCTACAACATCAAGGATACGGTTCATTCGTTCTATGTAAGGGATAATCTTAAGATATTGCTTGTTCGTGTCCGCTGTCAGTTCAACAGCGTTAAGGCTGTTCTTTTGTATATCCGTACATAGATTGGCAATCTTAACCAGTAATTCTTCTGTCTGGGCATCGGACTTTCCGGTTTTCACTTCCTCGTATGCTTTGCTCAATTTATCTAATATATCATAGAACAAATTTCTCAGTTGGATAAACTGTCTGTCTCCACTGCTATCCATATTGTGGCCACCGGTTTTACTTACAGAGGCAATTTCACTCTTTATAGAAACAAGTCCGGCTTCTATCCGGTTAAGTTTGTCCGTATGTCTATCCAGTGTAGTCTGGATTTCATCAATGGAATCATATTCTTCATCCTTTAACGGTTTGTTCTTTGCCATTGTTACCTCCTTCTGCCTTTTCGTGGTACATATTTGTCTTTTTCTTCATCACGTTTGTTATCGTCGCTGCTTCCACCACCGCCACCTCCTGTTTCCGGTGCCTGATGTGGCTGAACTATCAGTTCAATGGTGGCTCCAACTATTCCAGATCCTATTGAACTGCCACTATCGGTTCCGCTTTCTACATTGCCAGCAGCCATAGTTTCCTGATTGGATTGTGCATTCTGAAAATTCGGGCTGTATTCCGGAGTGTCCACCGGACAGGTTTCCGCATGAGCCATATCCTTTGAGATATTCATGTCAGATCCGGTAAAAACGGAGTCATGTTTTCTGATATCCGGTATAGCGGTTTTTTCCTGCCCATAACTGCCGAACTTCCTTCTTAAATTTCCGAATGACAATTCTGGATCCACTTTCTTTCCGGCAAAAGAAAGATTTTCTGCTGTATATACGATACCACGTACATTCCCGTATTCATCCCTTACCATGGTTATATCGACACCTTCTGATTTCAGCTTTGAGATATATTCTTTCCATGAACCGGCTTTGTCAAGAATAGGGAAAGCTATGTCCATGATATGATATTTGACCTTATCCTTTCCGATAAGTCTGTCTCGGTTTACATCTTTTTTTCTCTTTGATGGAGCAGAAAGTCCGTATTTTGCCCGGATAGATTTGCAGACATTTACTGAACGTGCATAGTTGCTGTCGCATGTGATAGCCTTTCCTTCATTGTCTATACGACTGTAAGCGATGTGTACATGATCGTGTTCTTGATCAAGATGACGGTAGCCGAGATAGATAGTGGGCGGAAATTTCATACGCTGCATGTATTCCTTGCAGAGTTCCGTTATAAATTCGTCAGTCAGCCTTTCCCGGTCTTTGGGCGAGAAACTGATTACCAGATGTCCCATCTTGTCCTTTATCTTGGAAGAACTGTTTGCCCATTGGAGATTGAAGGCAGCAACCACAGTCCGGTTTGATGTTGTACTGACTCCATTGGAAAAAATCACTTTGGCATTTTTCTCTTTCATGCTATTGAGGTAGTCAATCAGACCTCCGGCTGATTTCCCTTTCATTATTTTTGCATTCATTGTTATCTTAGTTCACTTAATTTATTCAAAACTTCATCTATCTTTTCTGACAATAGCCTGTCAACTGCGGCCACATCCTCATAGCCTGCAATGTGCGCTTCGTGTGCCAGCTGGTTCAGGTTGTTTGCCATTCCTGCAAGCTTCCTGAAACAATCCATCATCTCCTGGGAGAGCGGTTCGTTTATCTTACCATTTATTGCCAGATCATAGACTATGGAGGAAAGTGAAGCCTTCATCCTGCGGCTTCTTTTTTTTAGTTTTTTGAAGTTCAGTTCATCAAAACCGACCTTTATAAAATGGCACTTTTTCTCTGTCGAATCCTTTCGAGGGCGGCCTCCTTTTCTCCGTTCTGGATCCTTTCGGGGTGTGGGTGCAAATTCTGTCATGTCCGTTTGTTTAAGGTCATCCAGGCGGAGCCTTCCGACATTCAGTCGGTGGTTTTTTGGCACAAAAAACCTATCTTGCTCCCACACCCCTTAAAAAAGTGTCCTACTTTCTGAACAGGATGTACAATGCTACGGAAGCCATTATAACAGGCTATTGTACAATATTCGTCGTGGATGACGGATTTATAAATGGAGTTTTATCTGCGCCAGTGTACCTGTGCTTCCTCATAATATGAGTGGTCTCTGGCTATTGATTCAAGGACTTTGTGCAGATAGTCCAGTTCGTGGTGCTCCAGGCATGGAATGGCTCCGATTTCTATATTGTATGATGCTATCCACCTGTATTCACTCCACTTCTCATAGTCTTTTCCGGTACGGCTTACTATGGAATCAAAATAGGTATTTACCTGTTCTATCTGCCGTTCCGACGGTACACCATCTATGCCTTTGGCATGTATAAAGGAAATCATGGAATCAACGGCATTTGCCAGTAAAGGATCAACTTCAGCGAGTACCTTTTTGAGTTCTTCCTGTTTCATGTCTTAACTTGTTTGGAGAATATGTCAGCTCCGGTATGAACCGTTGCCAAACCTGATGGGCACGACCATTTCAATAAGCCGGTCGGCGATACGTTCCTCATATTTTTCCTTAATCTGTGAAAATGTCAAATTTGTCGTAAAAAGGGTGAACAGCTGTTCCTCATACCGTTTTGTTATCAGGTCTATCATAGGGGTAAGACAATTGCCAAAACTGATGATTTCCTTCGGGTCTGTCCCGAAATCATCTATCGCAAGGATTGGAAGTCTGGTTATCCGAGCCCATTCCTGATATTCGTCTTTGCACCTGTAAGCCAGTTCCCTTGCATTCCACAGCGATACGCTATAACTGGAATTGGTCTGCGGATGGCGCAAGTTCAATGAATTTATCAGGGTACGGATGGCTTTAAGCCATGTGGTTTTTCCATTTCCGCACATTCCGCTGAAAAACAGACCGAACTTTTCGGAATTTCCCGTAAGGAAACGTGCAATCTGTTCACGTTGGCTTTCAAATTCTTCACAGGTTGTGAAATGTCTGCACCGGTATTCGACTTCTGCCTGGTATGCGGCCAGCAGCATATCCTTTGTCTGTTCGTAGGAATATGGCAGCCTAAACCGGCCAATCGTAATCTTCCGGTGAAGTAGCTGTGATTTCAGTAGCTCTACGTCCACTGTTGACTCGTTTTGATTCTGCTCTTTCATGTTTTAATCTATAATTCATTTTAATGTTCAGCCAGTTGCGGAAATGTTTCTGGATGTCTATTATTTCCCTTTTGTCGGATGACTTCATTTTTTGTTCGGCAAAGAACATTTTCAGGTATTCCAGTACAGTTTCACGGTCTATATCGCTTCCCCGTTGAAGGATTACCGAGTCCAGCCAGGCAGCATCATTTGCAAGAATCATTTCCAGTTCATCCAATTCCAATTTTCCGTTGCTGACATTATGAATATTATTATTTCTATTTTTATCTTTTATATTAATAGGGGACAACGGCACCGACATCTTTACCGACAAGTTCTCCGACAACGGCACCGACAACTGAGAAGTACGGTCAATTATGGTATATAAAGGCGGATTCTCCTTTCCAGTCCCGGCTGTGAATGAAATCAGACCTCGCTGCTGGAGTCCGGCCCTGGCCTTTACAATATTCTGCTTTGTTGTCTGAAGATCGGCACTTATTCTTTCCGTATAGCCTGTAAACGGCATCTGCCATCTGGCGGAATTTGCCATATTAAGAAGATAGAAGTATAAGATTGTTTCTGTCTTGGAAAATGCCCTGTATCCGTTATCCCTCCAGAATAGACTGAACAATTCATACAGGTTCATAATACAGGCTATTTAAGTAGGTCTTTTTGGGTCACATAGGCAATTGCCTGCCTGTCCACTTCTTCCTGTGGTGCTATGCGTATCCTGCGGAGCCATTGATCAAGCTCGTCCTTGTCAAAGAAGCACAGTTTGCCGTTTGGTTTGTAGAAAGGAATCTCCTTTTTCATCATCAGTTTATGCAGATAAGACTTTTTCATCCCCAGATATTCGGCAGCTTCTACCGTTGTCAATAAATTGTTTGTCATATGATTCTATTTTATAATTATTATTTCCGTTTCAACAGCAAACAGGTTTTTGAATGCTTTTTCTTTCCTTTTGCTCTGTTGCAAAATTATGCCTATTCCCAAGTGGAACAATGTGTACGATTTGTGGTTGGGGACAAAAAACAAATAAAGCCATATCGTTGTTAATCAACAATATAGCTTTATTTGATTTGTTAAAAGATGTATATCTCTGTGGTCGCTCTGTAATTCTGTGTGGTCACTTCACAGATTTTGCCTTTTCGATGGCTTTTTCGATAGCCTTGACGAATTGGGCATTGGTTTCTCCTGTTCCGGAATTGAGGGCATCCCTATAATGGGATTTATAGTATCTGGGACTGATTTTACACTGTTCCAGCATGTGTTGTATCCACTCCTTTGCTAAAGACTCATTCATTATCTCTTTACTGACGACATACAACAGGTAACAGACACGGCTGTTTTCACGATGACGGACAACAACAGGCCGTGAAACTTCTTTCAGATTCATGAAATCTACGAAATCCGTACCTTTCATGTATTCAAACTGGTTGCCGTTGCAGATCTTGTACAGGCTGCAACAAATGGTCAAATCTACTATATCAAATAGTTTGGCCGTTTCTTTCAAGTACAGTCCTGTCATATCTTACCTTCGGATTTCAGTTCTTCTATATCTTTGATAATGCTGTCTGCAATCCTTTTCATTCGGACAACCAGCATTTCAAGGTATATCATCTCAAAAAAATAAAGTTTGGCTGTTTTCTCACGTTCTGCGATGTAAAAGCGGTATGTCTCATCACTCTTGGCTTTCTCTGCTTCATATCTTGCCTTTACCTCCTCGGATTCTTTTTCTATGGCCTTGTAATCGTCATCTTCAGGATTGAGATAGTCCATGCGGACACTCATTTGAGAATACCGTTTCCATAGTTGTGAAGTGGCATATGCAATAGAGTCATATTCCTTTTCAAGTGGCTTGATATGCCTGTCGCAGACTGGTTGCGGATTATAAGAGCCAAATATATCCTCGTGACTTTCATATGTGGCAAGGAAGTCAGACGCAGCGGCAGCCAAGGCTTTTGCCTGTTCCATGAGTATTGCCGGGCTGTCGTTTAACTCTTTTTCAGCTGAGTTGATTATACTGTTTATGTCTTTGTAGTCATGATAGAATCCGGAAAAAACCAGATTTTCCTCAAAGGTCAGTTCTGTATCTTTGATATATTTCAAAAGGAGCCTGTTTACATCAAGCAACCTTTCAGTTATTTCAGCAATATACATCTTTATAGTGGGGTTATGTAATCAATACTAAAATTCCATGTCACTGAATGCATCGTCTATAAGACTGACTGCATCATCCTTTTTCTTGTTGATGATCTTCGCATATATCTGGGTTGTTTCCACCTTGGTATGCCCAAGCAGTTTGCTTACAGTGTATAAGTCAACTCCCAAAGTCAGCATCATCGTTCCGAAAGTATGTCTGCTACAGTGGAACGTTATCGGCTTACTTATTCCGGCGGCTTCCATCCATGGAGTGATATATATCTTGGTGCAGATCTCGCGCGGAAGTTTAGGGAAGATAAGACACTCATCACTCATGTTACCTTTTTCCGGGAGCCAGCCGATGGCTTTCTTGGATATGGGAAGATATATGGGTGTTCCTGTCTTCTGCATTAGCTTGTTCAGTCTCCACTGGTCACCGTCCTTAATGAGATCCTTCCATCTGAGCTGACGGATATCGCTATATCTCAAACCGCAATAGCAAGCGAACAGAAAAGCCTGTTTGATATGCTTATGGGGATTTTCCGTTTCTTCAACTTTTTTCAATTCATCTATTGTCAGGAATTCCCTTTTGCTTTCTGGTACCTTTATCTTGTCCTGGACGGAAAGCTTGTTTATGGGATTTTCTGATATGATGTCCTCACGGACTGCCGTGTTCAAGGCATTACGCAGACAGGACATATAACTGATTATCGTGAATGTCTGAACCTGTTTCCCGCTACGTGTGCGGTAGTCATTTTTCAAGAAGCTCATGAACCCGATGCAGTATTGCCTGTCAATTTTGTTGAGCGGAATGTTTATATTGTATTTTGTCAGCACATTTATGGTCTTGTGAATCAGCTTCTGGTCTTTGATACCCTTCTGTGCCTGCTTCTTCTTGAAAGTTTCCATCCAGTCGGCCAGTGTCTGCTTGGCTTTCAGTGAAGTATTCTTCAGACCAGCCTTGTTGTTGGTTATTTCAAGAATACGGGTCATCTTTATGGTGTTGGCAGCCTGTAGAGTGGCTTCGTTTTGAGCCTTTGCCATGGCTCCTTTTTCCGGTATCAGATACAGTTTCAGAAACTCATAGCTGCGCTTTCCGTCCACATAACAGTCCAGATAAAGTGACTGTACTCCGTTGGCCAGATTCTTTACACGGAGTCTGACGGGTTCCTTTGTGGATTTGATTGTTACTTTATTTGTCATATATATGGGGATTTATAGTTTGTTATCTATCAACCGTACTGCATCGTCTTTTTTCTGACTGATGATTTTTGCATACCGTTGTGTGTGTTTGATACTGGTGTGCCCCAAGAGTTTTGATACAGTATAAAGGTCAACACCAAGAGTAAGAAGCATGGTGGCATAGGTATGCCGGGCTGTGTGGTATGAAACATTCTTGTTCATGATTCCGGCTTCCTTTACCCATGGCTTCAGATACTTTGAGAGAGCATAGGGAGTCAGATCAGGAAACACATTGCTGTCAGCATTCCTTTCAGTGTCCGGCAACCATTTCAGTGCCTGTCCGGGCAGAGGAATATAAACGACATTTTCAGTTTTTTTCATTCTGGTAGCCACTTTCCATGTACCATTGTCACTGTAGATGTCTTTCCATTTGAGGGCTTTGACATCGCTCAGGCGCAGTCCACAATTACAGGAAAACAGGAATGCACGTTTTACAGTTTCATTTCCGCACCTCGCTCTGATAAGCTGCTTTACTTCATTGATTGTAAGATATTCCCTGACAACTTCGACTGGCTGTATCTTTTCAGACGACGATAAAAGGGAAAAGGGATTTGTAACAAGTATTCCTTCACGGACGGCCGTGTTAAGGGCTGTATTCAGTTCACAGAGTATATTGAATCCAGATTTGGGGCTCAGACATTTCCCATCCGGCATTTTGTATTCAGTCTTAAGATAATTGGAAAAACCGATGCAGAAAGACTTGTCAATCTGACACAAATCTAAATCTTCACTGTATGTTAAAAGGAATTTTTTGGTTCTTGTGATTTTCGATAGTTCTCTTACACCTCTGTTCTTTTGGATTGTATAGTATTGGTCCATCCATGAAGATAACATGATGGGGGATTGTCCCGTATCTTTGATGGAAATATATTTATCCGGTACCGGGTTCTTCTGGAGTTCTTTAGTACGTTGCTTCCTGAGTTTTTCAACCTTGTTTAAGGTTGCACGGTTTTTTCTGATGGAATTGTCATCCGTCTCCACAAGCAGGAACAAATCAGGAAGACGTTCATACGTGCGCTTTCCATTCTGGTAAATCTCAAAAGATATGGATTTACGCCCGTCTGCCTTGGTAGTAAACCGGACTTTTACGGGATCTTTTGTATATTTGCCTCTGTCTCCTTCCATCACTTCTAATTTTGTTACAGCTACAAAGGTAGCACAATTCCCCGTATTTATCGCAAAAACGAGTAACAAAATTACAGCAAAAATAGGCTGTTTAATAAAACGAAAGGAATCAAAGGTGATTTTATAAGTATCTATGAATTAGTATTATAGTCTGCTTTTGTTTCCGTTTCTTTCTCTTGATTTTCGTAATTAAGGTATTAGGCTTCCCTCTTTTTAAAAAGTGAATAGGGCAAGCCCTTTTATAAAAGCGTTTTTCTATGATAGTTTAGGGAAAAAGTGTATATCAAAATATCTAGTAAAAGAACTACATTAATTGGCATTTTATCTGTGATTAATTGTTTGATTTCTATATAGCTAATCTCTTCTCTATAGTTTCTTATAATCTTAAGCAAACGGAACATGTTTTGCTCATTTTTTCTGCAATATTACAAATGGTTCTTTATCTATCCTTTTGAACAGATGTTTATTGTTGGATGTTTTTGTTGTATACCCGAGAATATTGATGTCAATGATATAAAAGACTTTTTGTTATGTATTTCTATACAATGAATGAATAACAATTTGTTGAGCATTTTATTTATTAATTTGTTGGTTATATTTTAAGTTATTAAGCAATAAATCTATTAGAATTATAATTGACTATTGATGGATACTTTATGTTGGTAAAGGTATTTATAATTCCCCTCAATTGTGAATGTTGTAATGATTAAAATCTCCAGCTTTAGCCTTTGTTTACTTCAATTATAGGACTAAAAGCTGGAGATTTTTAGACTGTAATTTATAGATGAGAAGTAAGGTGATTTCTGTTCTTTTATCTACTTTATCTGATTAAATATAGAGCCTTTCGAGAGAAACTGTTTTTATAATCATTTCCTTTTATTATATGGACACAGATCAATTGTCAGTTCTTTGAGCTGTTTATCCGAAAGATGCATATTTCTCAAAAGGTTCAACAGCTCTTCCTGGCGTGGCTGCCCCAGTGTCATGCGATACAAAGCAAGCACCTTGATAAGACGTTCGTACTTATATCGATCGCGGCTAAGCGGGTAAAGCGGAACAATACGCTCAATGTATTCCAATTTTGCCCGTTGTTCTTCCGTCAGATCTGCGACAGGAAGGCACCAATAAGGAACAATATCCGAATGTGTGCCTTTCAAATTCGAATAAGCTAGAGAAAACAGTTCATCCCAAGTATGATAAGTTTCACTGCCATACAATTTTACCACATTTCTGCGAATAGCCAGACACTTAAATCGGTTGATACGACCTTCCCGTTGCTCTAGATCTACAGGATTTGAGGGTAGATTCCAGTGAACAATCTTTCTGGCATACCAATGAAAATCAAGGCCTTCCTGACCTATTGATGTTGTTGAAAGCAGGAACGGACGGAAAGGAGAATTGAAAGCCTTACGAATATTCGTGGTACGAGCGACAGATTTGTCAGTGACCGTTTTGTCAATGAATGGAATAGCAAAATGACAACGCATAAGTTGTTTCTTTTCTTCCATTCCCAATGAATCGGTTGTATCTATGCTAAGATTGCTTGTGCCAATAATAGCCTCCGTAACAGTATGTCCCAACATCTTTGTTTGTGTCATGTGGGCATATTCATCAAGTACAGCCTGCAGGTTACCTACCACACAGTAATCAAGAACAGATTCGTAATAATCATCATCGTTCTTTTTGTTATACATCAGGTCTATCACAGCTGCACTTTCAGGTTTGTTGAATACTGAGACGATTGCTTTAGCCACCATTTGGGCATCTTCTTCATTGCCGGATTGCCGATAAGCACATAGAGCCGGTGAAGCGATGGCAATATCTGTCATCACATCCAATGCATTTGAAGGCACATACAAGTCGTTCAAATCTTCTACTGGCTTTCCATCCAGTATTTTCATGAGAGTAAGAATAAGTTTGGCGTTGTTTCGCCCTTGTTGTGGAATACTACTTATGATAGTATTCTGTGCAAATTCTTCTTGAATTCTCTGTTTTATGATTTTCCGGATTGAGGAAAGTTTCTCTCCATAAAATGTGGTAGGAGAGAAAAGACCGGATAGGGTTTGGCAAGGATACTCTAATAATCCGTCGGCTCTTAAACGATTATCGCCATAACGGTTCTTCTTTTGAGAAGTATAGCGTATCTCTGCTTCTACCTTCTTTAACTCTCCCAAAGTATATAACTCCGAATAATATGACATCATGATGGAAATCATTCTCGGTACCATCTCCCATGAAGAGAATAAAATAATCTTGGAGAAGTTGCGAGCTTCGTTACTCTCAAATACACCTCCGGCTTTATAGTATGGATTAGAGGCAGGAACCCAAAGCAACAACTGTGTTTTCTTCTCGTGATGTGTACCAAATACTAGGTCGTGGAGATACTTTAATTTTCCATTAGCAGCAGGAATGGGACGATAATTATTGATGGCATACTTCGATAGAAGCAATGCGTCCATTTTTCCATATCTTTTTACGTCTGAGTGTTGTAATGCCGAAGCAATTCGTTTCTTCAGTTCGTATTTATCCATAAAGGACAACAAATAAGGTGAAGATTTGACGTATTCCATGGGGAGATTACCTAAGCGCACTTTCGTATTTTCTTGATTTAGACAATCCATCAGATACTGCCCCTCTGCAAAAGAAAGGATATCTTCCGGCACGACCTGTACGTCACATACACGGGAATCGTCTATAATGCCACTGTTAAACCGTTCCGTACGGCACATCACTCCATACAGTGCTTCTTCTGCTTCATTCTTAGTTACCACAAGCGGTGTTAAATCAACCACATTTGTACGTTTGAGTGCAGCAGAATATGTGTGCCATATCAACTTGAACCGGTCCATTTTATCTTTTGTGGCATATAGAAAATCCATTACTTTCATAAAGTCCTGATAGTGCTCGTCATTCCCATTTGTATTTAACTCTTCAAGGGTGGAATAAGGTTTGTAGGGCGTAGCGGAAAGTAACAGAATCTTCGTATTGGAACGCTCGTTGTCAAAGAATTTGTTGGCCAGCATGGATTGCTCGTCATCGCCTTGTTCAAGCAACGAATTGAAGCGTTGAAACTCATCCATGATAACCAGGTCAGGGTCGAGCATGTCAATACTGATTTCTGCGAAAATACGACGTAGCTTATTGATCATCTCTGCCCTCTGACGATTATCGCAACCATTTTGTGCGTACTCAATCAATTGATTTGTAATAGTATCCGACAAACTCGTCTGTAACTTACTATGCATCTCACAAAGATAATCATCTCCGCATCCTTTGATCTTTTCGTTATAAATGTTCGTAAGCTCCTGCCAGTTTTTTACATTACAGCTAAGAAAATCACCGATAACTTCCTTATAATCTTTGAGTTGAGCCAGTCCGCATAAAATATTATACATCAAGGCACGTTCATTGGCTGTTCCTTGTGCACTGTAAAAACGGAAGGAAGTGGAAGGAGTCAGCGGAATGATTGATTCAGGCATTTCTCCCTGCTCATGCTGTTCTGCAATCCTTTTCTCAGCCAATTTGATATAGAGATGCTGCATTGACAGACGGCTCTCGCTGATGCTCATCCGATTTTCAACCCCTAATTTCTCAATGTTCTGGTCGGCTATGTTGGCATTCGAACAGATATAAACCACCTTAAAGAAGTCATCCTTCTCCTGCTTGTGCCATTCACGAACCAGGTTGATGACTTGTTTGGCCACGAACGTCTTGCCTAATCCCACTTCGTCGGCCAGCAATACCCGTCGATGACCTAAATTTTTATAGATATGCAGAATGCGATCTGCCGTAGCACGCTGAAAATCCTTTACTTCCTGATTCATAAGTGTTTTATTTGTTTAATAACGTTTTCAAATGTGTTGTACATCTCCATGAAATGGTCTGGGATGACTGTCTCGTCTGCTTTCTCTACTATTTGCCGGATAGAAGCGATGCGATCAGGGTCTTTATAGGCCATTTTCACCATGTCTTCATAAAGTGAGGTACTAATTTGCTGTTCCAAAGAGGATGCCTTGTCATTGGCCAGCTCCTTTTCCAGTTGTTGGCTTTCCAATATATACTGTTCCACCTCATCAGTTAGCATGAATGCCAGATAGTTGATGAACTTTCCTTTTGTATTGATAAAGTAACGGAATATTGCTTTGTCTCGCTCATCGGTTGGCATTCCCTCCGTCTGTATTTTTATCAGACGACGCAAATCTCCAATCCGTATCGTGTAAAATTCTGTTAATGAATCCAGTGCCATATCTTTAAATGTCAGCTCGTCAGCTAATACTTGTTCCTTGCTGTCACATCCTAAAGGATAAAGAAAAACAGGCTCTGAAGGCATTCTGTTAGACTGGCATTGTATGGTGATGGTATAGTTTCCGTCATTAGATATAATTTGTGCCTGCTGAATGGCCGAAATTGCACGACGCAGCATCAATTCGTTAGTGACATCCTCTTTCTCAGAGTCTTCCTCTGGTACCGAAAGAACCTGCTCGAACATACATTCCTTGCTGTCGTTTATCAGTTCACTCCGGTATTTTTCATATGAAGATTTATAGGGAGCAAACTTCAGGTGCAGTAAAAACTCCACATTCCGTCTGAATCCATTCATGGTGGCATTGGTAGAACCAAGATACAGATGGTTATAGCTGACGTTGCCCTCGTTTCGGCGTATGAAATACACTTTCTCGTGCAAGTCGACAGACACATCTTTTTCCACCTTATCGGTCAGTACTTCCTTGGGAGTGTAAACACCGTCATTAAACAAGTTTATAACCTCTTGTGTAACTGAAGCATGTCGTGTGATGAGTGTCTTTTTAGCACTAGGATTGCAACTGACCATTTGATTCAAAATATTCTTGTCCACGAAGGGGGAGATGACCAGCATTTCTGCCGCATGATTCAGCATACTTTGTTCAAAGCACTTTGTATATCCATCATATTCAGGTATCCCCATAGGGAAAAACTCGTAATCTTCAAAAGGAGAATCTGTAAGGTCAAATCGTTCAATGTAGTCGATGTCCTTACAGATAGAACGCATATTTTTACGGATAGTACGGTTGTCGGCTTTTGCGATTAACCATGTGAGGAAGTCCACAAGCGGTGCATGTTTGACTTGCGCTTTTCTTGTGACAGGTTGGGTGCCGATTTTACCGACAAGTTCACATACTACGTCCAGATCGTTGGAACCGGTAAGGTTGCGAGAAAGGACAATCAGTTTAATTTGCTGAGCACCGGTGTCTGGGTTCGTTTCTTTTATAATCCATATCTTGGGATGAAAATTGACGAAACCGCCCCCCTTTGCTTGCAGTGTTACTTGTACAACGCTCTGCTCCAATAGTGAATACACTTTGGAGCTGGCTTGTGGTACTGCCATACATCCGGCATTGCAGAAAACGGCAAACTTACCAGCTGATTTATTGATAGTCTCCAATATTAGGTGAGGAGAGCGCATGGCTGTTTCTGTCAGGTCGGTCATTGTGCCCAACATAAAGGGCACTGATAACAAGGAAGGCATGTCCAGACTATAGGTAGTACAAACCGCATAATTAATTACAAAGCCATTGCTTTGCAACACATCCGTATAGATAATATCATTCCATAATGCATCAGCCATTGATAGCCTCCTTTCTTAATTCCTCGGTAAAGGTTTTTACCGTTTCCCATCGGTACGTAAGTTTATAATAGTGTATGCGATTCCTTTTATTATAAATATATGCTGGATTTCCAATTTTTCTTCGATTCCCTTTTACTCTTCGTTCCCGGTTGATAATCAACTGATCCAAACCACCATCTTCTTCAATGTCATTGGCTGCAATGCTTTCCGCAACTTCTTTGCAGAACCATTTCCCACTGTTCTCCCGTATGCTTACAGCATTCAGCACTTTGTCTATGTTTGTACCACTATTCCGGTATTCTTCAAGTTTTTCCTGAAATTCGATTCGCATTTCTTCATCCTGGTATTGCGAATATATATAGTTATAGCGGATGTGCACCATATATATGAAATCAGCGAAACGTCGGGCCAAATCTTGCAATTCTCCAATCTCCTGTGGCAAATGACGGAAGGGAATCTGTTCAAAACTATCGGCTATTGCAAAGTCAGGATTATCCACGATGTAACGTAATAAGGTACCTTGACATGCTTCTGCGTTCAGAATGTGATCCACAATGAAGTCTTTATCTTCTACGGTCAGATCTAATGTACATTTCTGGGTAAAATCATAATCTACATTAGGGAAAGAGCAGAACTGGAACAGACCTGACTTCTCGTCCGCATCGTCATTTGTATCTTCATCATCCGTCTTGGTCGCTTTAGGGGCATTGTGCAATGCCTTTGAAGTTGAGTAGATTAGTTCATATAACTGTGGACTACGTAAAATTCCAAAAGTCTGTAATCCGGAATTGTAGATGTATGCCGGATCATATTTTACATAATTGTTTCCACTTTTACCAATCATCTCACTTCCTGTGATACCTCGTTTGTCCGTACTGCCATCGTATAGATTTTTTGTCATGATCCGTTCCAGACGGATAATTTCCGCTTTCACCTCCGATAAACGGTTATATCGTTTTTCTGTAGCCTTACGATAGAGTTGTGGCATGAGCGAGAAATACTTCATGTGCTTTTGCAGGGTAGATATTCCGGGAAACATACGGTCTGCAAAAGCATCACGGATACGGCCAATGCCGAGTTCGTCTAGAGCTACAGATTCCGAAGTCATTTTCAGTACTTGCATGACTCGGGTTTGTTCTTCTCTGTTGCTGTGTATATATCCTAATTTCATAAAATTGCTAATAATGATTTTTTTATCGTTTCCTGATTCACTGTATCTGTTGTGGAAATGCGAATCAGAGGAAGCCCTAACTTTGTGAATATTTGATTTTTCAACTTATCACGTGATAGTTGGGCGTCATTCTCCTTATGGAAATGCCATCCGTCCACTTCTATGGCACTGATTGGCTGTTTGGTCAAGGAATTATAGAGCAGGAAATCTATATGTGAGAATGGACTTTCTGCAAATGTTTTTTCTTTATCTTCCAGTTGATTCCAGTCGGTAATAAGTCTGGACAGTGGATAATGACAAAGTACTCCCGTATGAGGCAAACCTAATTCAGCAATGGCTTTTAACAGAATATCGTATATTAGATTCTCTGATAAATGTTCAGAGACAGCAGGATGAGCAGCTTCGTAAGCCAATCTTTCTGCCGTATATTGCTGATAGAGCAAATCAAAGACAGAATGCAACTTACTGGATTTCACCTCAAAATTGTTGTACTGAATATAACTGATTAGCTGGCTGAGATTGGAATCCTCTGGCATTTCATTTCCGTTCGTTACCAAACATAATTTGCTCTTAGCACGTGAAATGGCAACATTAAGTAAGTTGGCATCATCCGAGAATTCTGTAGGAGAGTTGTCTACCATACTCATAATAATAGTATCACATTCTCGCCCTTGATACTTGTGTACTGTACTGGATATGTCTTTTCTAACAGCTTGATTGATTGCTTCAGCTTGAGCCCGATACGGAGTAATAATACCTATACTTTCCGATTCTGTACATTCCGATAATACCTCTTGCGTAATGACATCTATTTCACGTTGGTTGAAATGTCCTCTGGCATGATTGCCGGGTACAGTTCGAATTACTTGCAATACATCTTTTTCTCCTTCGTCTGTAGTCATGGCAATCAGTTCTCCATTGTAAAAGCGCTGATTACAGAACTCTATGATTTTCGGATGGCACCGATAATGTTCTCTAAGCAGTGTTACTGGCGCATCCTGAAATATTTCTACGCACGATTGTAGAAAACTGTGCGTGACAGCATTGTATCGGTCGTCCACTTGGTATGTGGTCTGAATAGCCCTTAACGCCAATTCTTCTTCTCGGCTTACCACATTGGGTAACTGTTTGTCGTCACCCACAATCACGGCGTTCATGGCACATGATAGAGCCAAAGCCCCCGTCTTAATATCCACTTGTGAAGCTTCGTCCATAATCACATAGTCAAAAACCATGTCTTTACTGATACAGCTTTTGGACGAATAAGTGGTACTGAGCACAATCGGATATTCTTTCAGGAACTCTTCTGTTCTGCGCTTAATATCCTTGATGGTAAATTTTTTCCTTTGTCCGGTATTATACCGTTTAGCTATCTTGTCCTTCAATAGTTGTAGAGAAGAGGAACGAAGTTCTTTCATACTCTTTTGGATATCTATGCTTTGGAGTGCTGAAGCAATCGATTCCAGCTCTTGCTCTAATTCTGTTTTTCGAGAAAAGTAGTAGGCCGACTCAAAACTGTTTATGACATCTGTCGCTTTTCTATTTAAAAATGTCAATATTTTAGTTCCTAACAAGAAAGCCCATTGCAATCTGAACCATAAACCTGGCTTATGTCCGTTCTCAACTATCATCTGATAGCGGTTGAGCAAATTCATAAGTTTAGCCGATGGTTTGCCATTCAACCATTCATCTTCTGTATGGTTGTCTTCCCGCATTTCGTTGTATTTCGATTCTTTTAATAGGGCATCGTATTCTGCCTTTAGTTTGGCCTGCCGGAGTTGACCTCCAAATCCTTGTGAAACGGCTTGAAGTGAGTCTTTTGCTAGATTCTTTGTAGTTGTTTGTTTATCAATTGTCCAATTTGCCATAGTAGGATACTCTGGCTGGTTGGCGATGAATGTTTCTTTGTTTTGTACACTACCCAGTTCGGCCACAAGGAAGCCAAGTCCTTCTCCGTTTAGCTTCTTAGCTACATTCTTAACAGCCGAGTTATTGTTTGATACGACTAATACCGTTTTACCTTTCATCAGCAGATTGGCAATGATATTCAGTATCGTCTGTGTCTTACCGGTTCCAGGAGGTCCCTGAATAATGCTTACCTGATGTGTCAATGCTGCTTCTACGGCCGCTTTTTGGCTGGCATTGCATCCAAACGGATAATAGACTTGTTTGGGCATGGAGTAAGTTACCAATTTTGTTTTGTCACCTAGGTATTGAGCCAAGGGAACATTATCACGCTTCACATCTACCAATTCATATTGTTTGGATAGAATACTTTCATAATCTTCTTCCGCAATCAGTCCTGTTTCAGCAGCTAGTTTGCGAAGATAATCCCAAATAGAACCTCCATTTTTGTCAATTGGGGTACGGGTAATATAGACCTCGTTTTCTTCCAGATTCTCATAGTAGCCATTGTCATAGGTCACTCGATAAAAAATGTAGCGACCATCTGTAAAACGTAGTAATTCTGCTACATTATTGATATGTTTATTATTGATGTATAGCCCTTTTTCTCCAAGATTAATTGTGTCAGGGTGTGTTAGACAAAGTAAACGTGACGGATTGTAATTGAATACACGTGGTGATGACGAAAATCGAACAGTCCAAAGTCCATTCTTGTTTTGGTAAATAGAAGAAACACGTTCAGTGATGAACATTTGCTTGTTACCCCGTTTCTCTAAATCTATAATCATGCATTGATGCGAATCCATAGATCAATAAATTTTAATTGTCACAATATTATTAGATACTTTATTTATTGGGATGGAATATAAAAATTATATATCTAACATAATATCCGGTTTTGTATATTTAAATGTGTAATTAATACCATCGAGTTTTTAATCTAGTAGAAAATGTCAAATAAATGGTTTGTATCATTTCTATGATTCTGATTTTAAGTTAATGAAATCGTATATTAACTTAATATAATCCTCTTTTATTTTTTCGTCTGATATATTGGCATGTACATTGTATTTTTTAATAACTCCCATTAAATATGGAGTAATATATGATGATAATTTTTCACGAATATAATTTTTTATATCAGTTTCAGACTTTCCTCTAGTATTATTCAATAAATCTTCTATTTCGCTTTTGTTTGTAAATGGTGAATAAATGCAACAAGAACTATATTGTGGAAAGTTTTCGAAGCCAGATATATAATATTTCCTTACAGATATATTAGGGTATTCATCTAATCCATAAATTGTTTTCCGAGAACATTTATGAACTCCCATATAGTCTAATATATTTAAATAATTTTTGTTAAATCTAATGGGCTTGTGCTCAAAATTACTGGATGTGATTTTTTGTAGCTTATATATTTTGCAATTATTGTCGTATTGGAGAACTTCAGAACATATGTAATTAAACATCAATGAATTATAAAGGTAATCACCACCCCAGATTATAATATATCCAGAAAGTACATCATTATATTGCTTTTCAATACGTTCAATCTCTGATTGTACAATACTATTTGTGCCATTTGTTTTAAAACCGTTTACTAGAAGCAAAGTAGTTGCTTCTAATAGTTTTTCAGCGGTTATTTCAGATTTATCATATGAAGCTATTTCATGGGGTATTTTGATTTTAGACAAAATTGATTTATCATATATTTGTTTCTGATACGCATAAGCTGTCAGACTGTAATTAAGATATTGAATATCAATTGTTTCTATTTGAGTGGTTGCGCCAAGTTCTTGGATGAAAATATCAGATATCAATTCTATTATCTTAGGAAGTAGCTTGGATAGTAAGGTGTTAGTTATCCACTCTCTACCAATATAAGTGAGATTGTCTCTTGATATATCAACAATAGTATCAGTTGTTTGATTATTTAAGTTCCACTCAAAACCTAGAAAACTGGTTTTCCAATAATTGAACTTAGCATTAGAAACTATTACATCTCTTAATAATAATCTTTGAGAAAGACCATAATGATGCTTCATGTCATTGTTAAACCACAAGCGAAAAGATGAACCATATTGTTTCTCAATGAAATCAAAAATCAAGAAACCATCTAAGTATTTATATGATAACTTATAATCTTTATCGACAGACCTATAATTCTTGAAATCAGATGATATATCATTTTGAAAATTACGTTCTGGATTTATTGTTCTATAATTAAAACAAAGGTTTTGGACAAATCTAAATGTGTGATTTACAAAATTATCTATTTTAGCTAAATATATATCATCTCCATCTCCCTTAAATATATCGGTAGAATCTAAAATATCCCAGCTAAAAGATGTTCCAAATAGCTCAGGAAACTTATCTTTTTTAATATCAATCTTAATAGTTGTTCCTCTTTTTCTGTTTATATTTTCTTCTACAATAGAACAATACTGATTATCAGCTGCAGATCTAAATATTATGCGTTTAGTTTTTTCGTTTGGAAAAGCAGTCTCAACCTCGAATGTTTTTGAGACAAAAAAAATTGATTGTAGTCCTACTCCAAATGCAGCCGTTGGTTTCAACCAATATGGCATCTTTCTATAATCGTCAGTATACTCCTGTTCTCCAGAATGACTATCGCCTACACTTTTTGTCATTCTTAATAATGTTGCTTCTGAAATGCCAGTACCTTTATCAGTACATTCGATGTGTATGGTATCTTTTTGTTCATTTAACCATGATATGTTTAAATCGATAGGATATTGTTTATATATAGATGGCATAATCTCATCTGGAAATGAAATTGAATCAACATTTATGTTATTATCCATAAAATAAGAGTCATATATGCCTGATTTTATGTCATTCCACATTTGAATTTTGCTTGCATCAAAAGCATTTTGTACAATCTCACGAATAAAGGTAAATCCTGGTTCCTTATATATACCACCACCTTGCAATATATTGAATATCTTATTTTGTGACATTGTGAATTTTAAATTAAGCAATTCTGGACTTGTTTGTAGTCCTTTGTATAATATTCTTATGGAATCTTTGCTAATAATAGGAGGCAATCCGCCTAAATCAGAAGGTACGATATTTGACCATTCACGACTTTGATTGTTAACTTCTTCTTCTAACCAATCGAACCAGTTTCTGGCTATCCTATAAACATTTTCATTTGGACAATCTAATTCAGCCTCTATTTTTGACGGAGATATAAGCATATGCCGTACTGCTGCATGTTTTTGCTGATGTGAAATGGAAGTTTCTGGCATCTGTTTAATAGAAGCAACTGAAAATTCATTAAATCTGTTATTATCAAAATCTAGTAAATCCCCTAATCTAATCATGCATGCAATAAACCGAGGATGAATGTAGTCTCCTTTATATCCATTAGCTTCAGGATATAAACAGCTCATTAAATAATTAAAACTTTCTCCATGTAACAAAGCAATATCTGCCAATAATTCTATAAATCGATTAGGTAATTGTTCTGAATAATAATTATCAGCTAATTTTTTAAATTCATCATTTGATAAAATATTATCTGCGCTTTGTTTAGCATGTTTATTTCTAAAAATCTCGGCTGTTAATACAATAACTGCATTTTTTATCTCTAAAGCCCATTTAAAATTGTCTTGATTACAATCTTTTGGCTTCAATAATAATTTTGCTGATTCTGATATTACTAAGTCACTACTTTCAGATAGTCTTATTAATAAATTTTTAAAATTATCTTTACCCCACTCTTCTTCTATGATTTTATAAGTGAGTATCATTCCTATATCATGAGTTAAACATGCCATTAATATTAGGAATGTGTCTGTTGCACCTAACCGCTTAATACGTTCCTCCCCTAACAGACATTGAATATTATTTATAATAGTCATAGAATGACTAATGTCATGTTTGCTATAATGAGGATATGCATTAGAAACTAAGTTCAATCCTTGAGTAAGATTTTTCTTGTTTAGTCCCCAAATAGAGTATAACAATTCATAATCCTTATCTGTTTCAGATAAGGATTTCAAATGTTTTTCTAGAGTATAGTTTTTATTATAATTAGTGTCGTTCATATTCAAGTTATTTTGTTTATATCGATTACTATTCTCCTTAAAATTTTTCCATATGTTCTATAATTTACTCAAATACGTCGTTTTTGTATTGAGATGGATAACCATTTTTATACAAATTGAAGAAAATCTTTTTATTCAGCTCTACATATACATATATTAGTTTTATAAACCCAGTCTGTAAAGTATGGAGGAATATCAATCTTTACATTTTGTAGTAATATTTTAGCATACATCACATTACTCTTATCCAAAGCGCCAAATTTCTTTAAACGTTTCAAATAATTTTAGATCTATACAGTCGCAAATTCTTATAGATTGACTAGGAATTTTAGCACTTTGCTGGCAGCTGGATTTGTGTCAGAACTTTCATTGTTTGCTATCTATTAAATCTTTGGGATCAACTTGAAGAATCTTTGCAATTTCAAACAATACGTCCAAACTTGGCTGTCGCCTATTACAAACATAAGAGTTGACAATACAAAAGCTTTTACCGAGCTTTTCTGCCAGCCAGACCTGTTTGATGCCTTTTTCTTCAAGCACCTCTTTTATTCGGTTCATTGTTTTGTCCATATTTATAATTTTATATTTTACAGAAAAAATCAATGGCTAAATCAACTATCGTTTCTGAAATAGCTAAATTCCGTTTATCTTGATTATTCTTTAATGTTGGTTTTACTATAGAAGCGATGAAACCTGTAATTAAATGTAGTTTCTTATTGACAGGTTTATCTTCTGGCTTATTATTCAATATTGCGTCAATACTTTGTAGTGTTGTTATGATTGTTTTCTTCTCTGAAAATTTTTCATTATTGGGTTCTATTATTTCCGCAATGCTTATCGCATACTTAGATAAAGAAAGTAGGTCTGATACTTTCAACTGATTTCCATTGGAACTCCGATATACTATTTCTTCCTTAAAGAATGTGTGCTGAGGACGATAAAGAATACTTTGGGCATATGTATATACTTTTCGCTGATTAAGTTCTTCTAGTAGTGCATTAAGACATCCTTCTACATTTAATCTTAATTCTATTGGATGTAATAATTGAACAGGAACGGATAGTTTTGGATTAAGCCCGTTTAAGTGAAACACGTTTTCACTTTCATTCATAATCTTATTAGATATATAGGGTATATTTAAATTCTTTGCTTTAATAAAAGCATTTATCATATCATCCTTATTATCGGAGAAATATGCTTGTTGTAAGCTATAGTATGTTTCCTGTAATTGCTGGATTTCATTTCTTGAGGTATCCTCTATATTTGCTATTTTCATATATTTATACTACTTCTTTTTACAAAAATATAAAACATAATGCAATATAAAAAGAAAAAGGAGAGGAATGTTCCTCTCCTTCATAAAGGAATCTACATTACATCTCCAACTCTTTTAACGGCAACCCATAATTATATTGTCTGAAAATCCTCTATGAATAAGTTTCAAACCAAGGGTTTGATAATACTTGTAATCGTCATCTTCGGTGCAGAGGTATTTGTAACCATAGCGCGGGGCGTACTCTTTGAAGAATCGGGCAAGATCTTTCAGACTTTCATGCTGGTTACGTTTAAAGTTGCTGCGCACAATAATACTGCTCCAGTCGGGGATACTGCCGACACCACAACTATATTCCCAGAAACGGATGTATAAATCCATTTCGCCTACATGGACAGAAACACAAATGCCGTTGGCGTTGTGCATGACGGAACAGCAGTTTCTGTAACCGAATCTCTCACATAAATAGAGATTGAAATCGTAAATAAAATTGGAATAATTCATAATAACTTGAATTTTGATGGTTAATAAAAATTGATTATAGACTGAAACCTCGCTTGCGTTTCGGTTCCTTTTTCTTCTTTTTAAGCCGGTTGGCCTGTATCGCTTCCTCTGTATCACAATCCGTAGGAGAGGGAGTGAACAATCCCAGACTGATGCTGGAATGATTCTCCTGCTGATATTCATGCCGAGATTCCTCGCGTATAGTTTCTGCCTGTACCTGACGCTGGCTCATGGTAGCAGAAAGTGCGTTATATCTCAGCTCCTGGTCAATGTTCAAAAAACTGAACTGGCGCTCAATCTTGGAACCGCTAAAGGTCAGTTGGTTGCATGTGAACTTGACACCTTCCATCTCGCCAGTCGTGCGACTTGGCTTCCATTGCGTATCAATTCCATATCTCCGTAAAGCCAGTCGTAGCTCACTCCAACTTCGGGCATTAGGAATTTCTTGTTTCAAAGCATGATAGATAAAATACTTAACCCTGTCGTGATGGCGCAACCGCATGAAATTGACATGCTCTTTTCCTTCGGCAAAATGCAAGCGGTAACGAGCCGTCAGCATCTTACAAACTTTTTCATTCCGGTAGCGGTCGTTCTTGTCGCTGATGGTGTGCCCGTCATTATCCACCCGGTTGTAAACG